>Ga0214919_10011087_pt1 | contig 11281 bp, 8 predicted proteins | sample LL1503_MetaG_FD_177994 | JGI IMG/M metagenome (GOLD analysis project Ga0214919, IMG submission 177994) | Freshwater microbial communities from Lake Lanier, Atlanta, Georgia, United States - LL-1503 | ecosystem: Environmental > Aquatic > Freshwater > Lake | place: USA: Georgia | collected 2015-03-15
AAGCTTGTTTTAAAACATTTTTCATTTTTAACATATTATTTATGGTCACAAAAATAAACTAAAACTTGCGAATTACGAACAGTTCTCGTTAACATTCCATTAACGAAAATCAAAGTTTTTCCGTTATTCAAAAAGGAGAGAAAACTTAAGATTTATATATATTATGTAACTAATTGTAAATCAGTATATTAATAAAATATCTATAAAATTTGAATAAGTATTAATTATGATATAACACGCAGGTTATCACATTATTATGTATGAAAAAGATTGAATAATGCTAGATGGGCAATTGCTGTGAAAATTTCCCAGAAAATTGGGGATATTTTTTAGTTTTCCAAGGCCAGTAAATGGTCGAAAATTTGGGCACTTAAAGAATTTGGCCCCTCTAGGCTAAAATTTTGCTGATCTAAGCCAGCAACGGGAATAATTCTTTTAGTAGAACTGGTGATAAAAACCTCCTTGGCTTTTTTCATTTCAGATAGACTAATATCTCGTTGTTCTAATTTTAAATGGTGGGCCTCGGCCACTGCAATTATATTTTTTCGAGTAATGCCTTTTAGCATATTGTTGACAGGTGTGACAATGGTATTATCCTGACTAATCATAAATATATTAGACCTAGGACACTCACTTACGCTATCATTATTATAATATAAAATATCATCGCCTCCTACACTCTTCATCCAGGGATGTAAATAAACGGCCATTAAATAATCGGTTGTTTTTACTTCAGCTAATTGTCTTTGATAAAAATGACTCACTAATTGAATGCCTTTAGTAGACATTTTTGCAGGAGGTGCTTCTAGTGGTTGTTGAATAATAATTAAATGAGGCGCTGTAATTGTGTAGCCGTCTGGCGCATCGCCACCAGCAATAATTAATCGTATACCTGAAAAAGGAATATTATTTTTTTCAATTAACTCAGCAACAATTTTTTTGAGGTCCTCTTTAGATTGCGCAATAGTTAAGCGCATAATTTTTGCCGAATTAAATAAACGATCTAAATGAGCTTCTATAAAAAGTGGTTTGTTATTGGCCACTCTTAAGTAATCAAAAATACCATACCCTCTTTGTACCAATAAATCGCCTACAGGCACGCCTGCGCTTTCTAATAAACTAATTTGATTTTGAGCAAAACAAAAAATAGGTTTCAAAATAATAAGTGTTTAAAATTATAATTAATATTTATACAACTGATTAAAAAGCATTTTATAATTACTATGTGTTTGACCTCTAAAAGTAATTTCAGGACCATACACAAATAATTTACCATTTCCTACTTTCGCTTCAAAGGCTGCAATACCGTCTTGTAAATAAGATTGTCCAAAGGCCCATCCGCTTCTTAATGTTTTATCTGAAGCGTACCATGCTAATGGCACTACTTCTTTTCTTGCAATAGCATCTGGTAATAATTTAAATACAGGACTTGCACTAAAATATACATCGGCATTTTTATTCATGCCCCAGTTGGCTTTATACTCATTGTCTAAAGTTATTTGCATCACCGATCCTGGAATATAAAATTTTTCACCAGGTAGTGATTTCTCTTTGCCTGAAACCATTTCCACTAATGCGTTTCGAACGGGTACATTTAAATGATAAGCTAAGTTCGCACTAGAACCAATCGTAACAATGGTTCCACCGCTTTGTAAAAATTTATTTAAAGCAGGGATCGATTTTTCTGCCGTAATTTTTCCTAAAGTAGCTTGGTATATTTCAGGTACATCTTCTGCCTTAGGTTCTTTTTCTTCATAGCCATTTCCCGCTTCTGGTTTTAAAGAAGGGATTGCACCTTCTACAAAAACAATGACATCGTATTTATCTTTTAAATTACTGGCATCAATTTCTTTTGCATAAATTAATTGGAAAGGGAAATTATATTTTTCAAAAATCCATCTTACCCATCCTGATGACATAGATCCACCATACTTATCCCATAAAGCAATTCTTTGTGGGATAATTTTATCGGTCATGTTAGCAGGCTTCGCAGATACGCCATTAAAAATAATACCTTTTTCTGCACTTAATAATTCTATGGTTTCTTGTAACTTTTTATTATTAGTATTTGCCGCTACAAAATACTGGTCTTTATTTTTATATACTTCGATGCCCATGGCAAGTAGTGTATTAATAGCAAAGTAGGCTGCGTTTTCTTTGGTAGAAAAACTGTAACCTGCTAGTTCTGTACTTGCATTTATTTTACCTATTGGTTTTTGAATTATGCCATAGGCAATAGTTTCAAAGGGACCATTAAAATCGTCCAATACACGATCAAACTCAATGCCCATAGTAAATGCAGGCGTCCAACCCGCAGCATCATAAGGTCTTACCGGAGGGCCACCTGGATATTGAAAATCGTTAGGATGATCCTGTGGTTCAAACATATCTATTACATGTGGTCTGAAGGCTTGATTGGTTTTTACAATATAAGATCCTGCTGGATAATTTTTTCCAGCCACTGAAAAATTGGTCGTTGCTTTCTCTACTTTAATGCCACTTTGAATTAAAATATTAATAAAATCAATGGCGGTAGTGGTTTGATTCGCTGTTACAATATAACCTCTGGCATCTCTATTCGCAGGATTTTTATATACTTTATTAAATACAGTTGTTTGAAATGAATCAATATTACCTGTTACTTTTTCTGTCTTTAATAATTCAGCCACTGCATCTGATCTTTTAGGATACAAGGTCCAGCTATCCTTACTACCAGCTTCAATACTATGTCTACCCATTTTATAAATATTCAAAAGCAATTCTTCTTTATATCTAGCTGCATAATTTAATACGGCATAGTTTAAAGACACTGAATAATCAATTGAATTTCTAAAATACCATTTCTGTGGAGCGATAGGATAAGGGGTACCACTATTCGGAATTAATCTTTGTGGTACTAATGGAATATTAGAGGGCGTTGGGTTTCCAATAATTTCTGTAAGCAGTCCTATAATATTATGGTAATAGGCCGTGGTTCTTAATCCTCCATTCCACCAAGTAGAATAGACTGAACCTGATTTCATGGTATAGCCTGGCTTAGATTCTGCATTTAAACGACTACTCATGGCAGCGCCTAATGCATCAATGCCTGTAATTAGTAAAGGATCATATACATAATTAAATGGATCACGATAAGGAGGGCCCGCCACCACTGTACCTGGAGGACCTGTTTGATGATGATTATATAAAACCTGAGGCATCCATTCTATATATTGTTGGCGACTCATATTTTTTGATTCCTGCATATTGGTCATATAGAAATCACGATTATTATCATGACCAATATATTTTTGATATAAACGAGGTAAACTAGAAGTAGATCTTTTTAAAGTATCGCTACTACGCATATACCAATTAGACACTAATTCTTGTCCATCAGGATTCGCATGTACAAATAAAATAATAGTCGACTTTAATATACGTTTTGTCTCTTCATCTGTTCTTGTAATTAATTGATACATGGACTCTATCCATTGGTGTATGCCGGTTACTTCCGTTGCATGTAAGCCGCCGTCAATCCACACTACAGCCTTTCCTTCATTCGCCATTTGCGTAGCTTCAGCGATACTTAAATCTTCGGCATGGGCTAATTTTTGAGAAATGGTTTTATACTTTTCCAAATTGGCTAGGTTACTTGGATCAGAAACAATGACCATATATTGGTTGCGACCTTCTTCTGTTTTTCCAATCACTTGTAATTTTACTTTTTTAGAAACAGCTGCTAATTTTTTTAAGTAAGCTTCTGTTTGTGTAAAAGTGGCTAATTGATAATTGTCGCCAATATTAAATCCAAAATGTGATTTTGGACTAGGCACTGTTTGTGCGATTAGCAAACTCTGTGAGAGTAGTGCAACGATGAGAACTAAAATAATTTTGCGCATGTTATAACTATTAAATTTGTTTTTGTGTATCTGTATTATTAGGAGAATTTTTTATTTGTTTAAACGGTAGCATTTGCTTGTCTATCCATTATAAATTGAATCAGCATATCTAATTCTATGTTGGCTCTTTTACAAGCGTCGTCAATATCGTCTCTAGAAACATTGGCAGCAAAGGCTTTGTCTTTAATTCTTTTTTTGGCGCCCTTTAATTCCATGCCCTTATACCCTTCTGGTCGCATTAAAGAATAAGCGTGCATTAACCCAGATAGTTCATCAAAGGCAAATAACATTTTGTCCATTTGTGTAATGGGCTCTACACCAAAATGAATAGGTCCATGTGAGGCAATGGCTCTAATAATTTCAGGGTCTATTTGTTTTTCTTCTAGGTATTCAATTATTTTTTTGCAATGAAGCTCAGGCCACTGATCCCAATCGGCGTCATGCAGTAGGCCAGCCATTTCCCAACGCCATTGATCGGCTTCATTTAAATTTTCTTTTTCTTTCGCCCAGCATTTCATCAAATGTGCTACTTGCTTCATGTGTAGCTGTAGCTTTGGATTTAATACCCAGGCATTGAATAAATCATGGGCTTCATCTACTGATAATACATTCCCCTTATTTGCTGGATCACCAAATTCCGTTCTACCCAAGTTCAATGACATACTCTTGTTTTGCTAAAGTTAATAATACTAGGGAATTATTTACTTGTTTTTACAATTTGAATTTTCCCGTTCATCCAAACTTTAGCACTTGGCTCTGTGCTCGATTTTATTTTTAAATTCGTCACCAGGCCATCGGCCCAGCTCATTTCAATTTCAAAGTTGCCTCTAGCCTTCAAACCTTTCACAGCCCCAGTTGCCCATGCTTTAGGTAGTGCTGGCAGCAGCGTAATCATTTCCTCATTTGATTGCACTAGCATTTCAGCCACTGCGGCGGCTCCCCCAAAATTGCCATCTATTTGAAAAGGAGGATGCGCGTCTAATAAATTTGGATAAGTGCCACCCGCATTAGTATAATTTTCCTTGGTTTCATCAGGAGGTACGTATTTCAATAATTCACGATACATTTTATAAGCGTGGTCTCCGTCTTTTAATCTTGCCCATAAATTAATTCTCCAACCCTTGGACCAACCTGTGGTTTCATCTCCTTTTACTTCTAAAGTTTTTTTAGCGGCTGCTGCCATCTCAGGTGTTTTGTCTACAGTTAAATGAGTGCCTGGATACAATCCAAATAAATGAGATTGATGACGATGTTTAGGATCGCTATCTTCCCAATCATAATACCATTCTTGTAAATTACCAGCCTTGCCTACCTTATAAGGATGTAAATTATTTAAAGCCGTATTGATTTTACTTGCAAAATCATTATCATTCTTTAAAACTTTTTGCGCAGCAAGCACATCTAAAAATAATTCTCGAATCATGGCAAGGTCGGCGGTGCCGCCATAAAAAGTAGATCCCACAAAACCATTTGGAAGTTTAAAAGTATTTTCTGGAGAAGTAGAAGGAGAGGTAATAAGTTGTCCACTACTATCTGTGACTAGCCAGGCTAAACAAAATTCTGCAGCACCGCGCATTAATGGATAGGCTTTCTGTTCTAAAAATGTTTGGTCTTTTGTAAATAAATAATGTTCCCATAAATGTGTCGATGCCCAAGTACCACCCATGGTCCAATTCGCCCAAACAGGATCACCATTTCCAAAATTACCCACGGGATTAGACATGGCCCATATATCTGAATTATGATGTGCCACCCAACCTGGCATATTATAAAAAGTTTTCGCTGTGGTTTTTCCAGTAGTGGCTAGGTTACCAATAAATTGTAAAAAAGGCAAATGCATTTCAGATAAATTAGTGTTTTCTGCTAACCAATAATTTTCTTCTGCATTTATATTAATAGTGTAATTACTTGACCATGGAGGTTGTATATAGGGGTTCCATAAGCCCTGTAAGTTAGCAGGGACCGCTGTTGTACGAGAACTAGAGATTAATAAATAGCGTCCGTATTGAAAATATAAAGTTTCTAAATAAGGATCGGCTTCTCCTTTGGCATATCTTTTTAAACGATCATCGGTGGGTAAATTCACTAAGTCTTTGCCCCCTAATTTTAATTCAACACGATTAAAAAAAGATTGATAATCTTTTACATGACGTTTTTTTATTTCTGTAAAGCCCATTTGTTTTGCACTGGTTAATTGAGTAGCAGCGTTCGCTACATTATTCAATCCTTTAGTTGCAGGGTCTTTATCAAACCCATTAAAACTAGTTGCCATTGAAACATATACAGTTGCTTCAGTAGCATCTGCTAATGTTATGGTAGAATCGGTTTTAGTAATTTTTCCAGTACTTGATTGTATTTCAATATTTGCGGAAAAACGCGTGCCTCTTTTAGTATCATATATTATAGCATTACGTGATTTTTGAACATAGTTAGGATCGGCTTTCACGGGCGCTACTCCATTTACTTGAATTATATTATTATTAATAACTGTTGTGTGTTTTAATAGCGATTCAAAACGAATCGTAAAACCAAGTGCTCCAGCTTTTTTACTAGTAAGGTGAATGGTAAAAATTTTATCGGGATTTGATACTAAATATTCTCTTTCAATGGTATTGTTATTAGAGAAGGTTTGCACTTTTGCAATGGCCTTATCAATATCTAGTTCTCTATAATAATCGGTAATATAGGGGTCGTCGTTAATATCCATTAGTAAAGTACCCAGTGGTGCATAAGATTCAGAAAACTTACCTTGTAATTTTTTAATTAGCTCTCCTGCTTTTTTATAATTGTTTTCTTGTAGGGCTTTGCGCACTGCCGGTAAATTTTTATACGCCTGCGCATTCATATTCGCATTCACTGGCTCGCCTGACCATAAACTGAGGTCGTTTAAATAAATTTTATCGGTAGAAATGCCGCCAAAAACCGTGGCGCCTTGAAGTCCATTACCTAATACCAATGCCTCTTCAAAATATTGAGCCGGATTCGAATACCAAAGCTTTAGGGGCTGTTGTATAGAAGCTATAGCCACAGCGGCTGTTGCCGTAGGCGCAGGCTTCTTTTTTTTAACTGCTTTTTTTTGAGCAAACAATACAAAGGGGCAAAGAACTAAAACCAAGGTTTTCTGATAAACATTCATAAATAGCGCTTAATAAGATAAAGATTAAAAATAAAGTTACATAAATCAAAGCAGTTTTTTGCAGCTATAAACCACCAAAATGATTTAAATTGAAGTACCTAATTTTTAACTAAAATCTATTGTATGAAAAAGTATCAAATACTATTACTTGCTATTATGTTGCCCTTTGTTTTACTGGCACAAAAAAATTGGAGTCCAGAACAGGTATTAAAAATGAAAAATGTTAGTAGTGCACAAGTTTCGCCCGATGGAACGAAGGTAGTGTATACTATTAGAGAAGCAATGATGACAGACGATAGAAGCGAATATGTAAATCAAATTTGGATAAGCGCAATGGATGGATCTAATACTAAACAATTAACCACCGGCGATAAAAATAATTCAAATCCAAAATGGAGCCCCGATAATAAATCAATAGCCTTTACTTCTTCTCGTGACGGAAAAAATAATGTATATATACTTCCTATCGCAGGTGGTGAGGCAGAAAAAATTACTGAGACTAAGGGGGGTGTAAGTGAATTTGAATGGAGCAATGATGGTAATAAAATAGCTGTCATTGTAGCAGATGCTGCATCAGATAAAGAAGAAAAAAATAAAAAAGCAAAAAACGATTGGTATATATATGAAGCTGAATTAAAACAAAACCGATTACAAGTGTACTGGATCCATCATAAAGATTCTTCTCAAAAATATATGCAAAAATTATTGACGAAGGAAAATATTTCTGTGTATACATTTGATTGGAACGCAGATGGGACAAGCATTGTATACAGTTATGGTAAGTCTACAAAAGCCAATGATAATACTTATAGCGATATAGCTTTAGTCAATATTGAAACGGGTGCCATTAAAAATATTGCGAACACCCCTGCTGGAGAATCTGCTCCTCAGTTTAGTCCAGATGGAACTTTGATAAGTTATTATTCTACTGAGAACCCAAATGATTGGCCTGGTGCAAAACATGCAAAGATTTATACCGTAGCAGATGGAAAAACATTACGATTAAAAGCAACTCCGAATGAAGATGGAAGTATTTTAGGTTGGACAGCAGATGGAAAAAATATTGTTTGGTCGGAGTCCAATAAAACAATGACAAGTATTTATACATTAAGTGTGGATGGAAAAAATATTACTGAATTAAGCAAAGGTGAAAAAAATTATATCGGGGCTGCAAAAATAAATGCATCACATACTTATATATCATTCACATTACAAAACACTTCACAGCTTCCTGAATTATATGTAAGTAAATTAAATGAGTATGCGCCTGTGAAAATTACTTCCATCAATGCAAGCATGGCTTCTTTGCCAATTGCTAGAACCGAACTTATTAAATGGAAGGGAGCGGATGGTTTAGAGATAGAAGGTTTATTAACTTATCCCTTAAATTACACGGCTGGTAAAAAAGTGCCCTTGTTATTAAATGTGCATGGTGGACCTGCTGGTAATTTTGGTCAAACTTGTATTGCTACGAATCAGGGTACTTATCCATTAGCCGCCTTAAGCGAAAATGGTTATGCTGTTTTAAGACCAAACCCAAGAGGATCAAGTGGTTATGGGAGTAGTTTTAGAATGGCCAACAGACAAGATTGGGGTGGTAAAGATTATATAGACTTAATGAATGGGGTTGATCAGGTGATTAAAATGGGTGTTACGGACGAGTCTATGCTAGGGGTGATGGGATGGAGTTATGGTGGTTTTATGAGTAGCTGGATTGTTGGACATACTAATCGTTTTAAAGCTGCCTCTATTGGAGCACCAGTGGTAGATCTTGTTTTTCAAAATTTAACCGATGATATTGAAGGATTTTTACCTTCTTATTTTAAATCAGATCCTTGGAATAATTGGACTATGTTTAGCGAGCATTCTCCATTAAGATTTGTTCAAAATGTACAAACACCAGTGCTATTACAACATGGAGAAGCAGATCAAAGAGTTCCTTTGGGTAACTCTATTATGTTTTACAATGCATTAAGAAGAAGAAACATTCCAGTGAAGCTTTTGGTTTTACCAAGACAACCTCATGGACCAAGTGAACCAAGAATGGTTTTAAAAACAATGCAAACCAATGTGGAGTGGTTTGAAAGTTTACTTAAGCCATAAGAATTTATTGATTAGAAAACGCTAGATATATAAGACTCTATATTACTATTGATCTTAAAAAAATAAAATGAAAAAAATAAAATGGCTATTAGGGATTGTATTATTAATGCAATGTCAATGGGTGATAGCACAAACTATCAAAGAAAAAAGTAGAATCATTGTCATAGGTGCACATCCCGATGATTGTGATTATGAGGCAGGCGCAACGGCTGCCTTGCTAGCAAGTATGGGCCATGCGGTAAAATTTGTAGCAGTCACCAATGGTGATGCAGGACATCAAACCATGAAAGGAAAAGAATTAGCTGCACGTAGATATTTAGAAACACAGGAAGTAGCTAAACGACTAGGGGTCACTTATGATGTATTAGATAATCACGATGGTGCACTATTACCTACATTAGAAGTACGATTACAAATCATTAGAAAAATTAGAGAATGGAATGCTGACGTAGTCATTGCACCAAGACCTAATGATTACCACCCTGATCACCGTTACACCGGCGTATTGGTTCAAGATGCAGCCTATATGGTAGAAGTCCCTAATGTTGCACCAGATGTTCCGCCTCTAAGAAAAACGCCTGTATTTTTATACGCAGAAGATCATTTTCAAAGACCGAACCCCTTCAGACCTGATATTGTAGTTGATATTACAACTGCTTTTGCAAAAAAGATTTCAGCCATTGATGCACATGAATCTCAATTTTATGAGTGGATGCCTTGGATAGGTAGATATGAAAAAGACGTACCTACTGGAAAAGAAGAAAGAGTACAGTGGTTAATGAAATTATATGATCGTCCAATGAAGGCCAATATCAGAGCGGCTATGGTGAAATGGTATGGTGCTGAAAAAGCAGCTAAAGCAAAACATGCAGAAGCTTTTGAAATCTGTGAATATGGTGCACAACCTAATGAAGCAGAAATTAGAAGATTGTTTCCTTTGTTAATTAAATAGTATGACTAAGGGGTTTAAAACTTTATTGATAGCTGTTGTTTTTTCTATGGTGTTGGTGGTGCATGTTAAAGCGCAAGCCGATGACCCTTCCACCATTACTGTAAAAAAAACAAAAGATTTTTCAGTTAATGGATTAGGAGATGCTGCTGCTTGGAAGACTACCTCCTTCACTAAACTTCAAAAGAAATTAATTACAGGCATAAATTATTCCACCAACTTTAAAATTTTATATTCCGACTCGGGCATTTATTGTTTATATATATGTGAGGACTCTCTGATAACATCTACCCTTAGGGAAGATTTTGCGGACTTATATAATGAAGATGTTGTAGAAGCCTTTTTTTGGCCCGATGAAAAATCGGTGATGTATTTTGAATATGAGTTATCGCCTTGGAATTATGAATTACCCATAATGGTGCCTAATTACAATGGAAAATTTTTAGGTTGGAGACCTTGGCATTATGAAAAAGAAAGAAGAACAAGACATGCAGCTACTATCAATAAACAAGGAAATAAAATAATTGGATGGACTGCTGAATTTTTTATACCCTATGTATTATTAAGCCCATTAGAAAATGTACCGCCCAAGGCTGGAACAAAATGGCGTGCTAATTTTTACAGAATTGACTACGATAAAGGAGGCAACTATTGGACTTGGAAGCCTACTGGCCTTAGTTTCCACGAATACAAAAAATTTGGAACCATTATTTTTGAGTAATTTCTATTGAAATTTTTAATAAACATAAGAGACTATAATTGTCTTATCTTTGCAGTACATTAAATTTCATTCTATGTTAACAAATATTGTCATTTTCTTTTGGATACTTTCATCTATCTACTGCTTGTATAAATTATTTAAAAGATCAAAACTTACCTCATTGGATGGCGTCATTGGGTATTCGCCAGGTTTAGAAGTAATTATGGTATTGGTCTTAGGGCCTTTATTAGCGGTGATTGATATCTCCTTAACTTGGATTAATATTTACAAAGACGCTGAAGAAGCAAGAAGAAGAAATGATAAATAAGAAAATTCATCGCACAAAAAAGCCCCCCGATCATTCGAGGGGCTTTTTCTATTCTTATATAGAATAGAAATTATTCTTGTGCTTAATTAATCTACTGTATAAAACTTTCTATATAATTGGCCTGTAATAAACACAGCATTGTTGTCTTTATTCTTAGCACCCCAAGCTTTGAACTTAGGATGAT
>Ga0214919_10011088_pt1 | contig 11281 bp, 10 predicted proteins | sample LL1503_MetaG_FD_177994 | JGI IMG/M metagenome (GOLD analysis project Ga0214919, IMG submission 177994) | Freshwater microbial communities from Lake Lanier, Atlanta, Georgia, United States - LL-1503 | ecosystem: Environmental > Aquatic > Freshwater > Lake | place: USA: Georgia | collected...
GTCCAATTGTAACTAAATTAACCTTAGTAGCATTTGTTTTTTGGACAGCGCTAAAACAATTATTATTAACAAAATCATTTAATAGAGCGACCAGATTTGCTTTTTTAACAGGATTTTCATACTTGACTTTATATTTGTCAGCAATATCAATTAGACTTTGTATTTTTTGTTTATTTATATGAGATGGCTTAAGATCAGCAGTTGGGTGTAAAAAATTTTGTTTCTTTGAATGTTTTAAACAATAGCATTTACCGTCTTTCATAAATTTAGCTGGCTTATCACATAATCCATTTTTGTCTATTTCAATACATTTACTTTCGTTTTTTTCACTTAAATCTATATTATCCCATTTAATAACTTTTAGATGATTAGAGGTTTCTTCTTGCGAATTGAGTTCAAATAAACAAAACGATAAATTTTTTATACCAACATCAATACTAAGTAGTTTCATCTATAATACTAAATTATTAGAAGTTAGTATTATATTGTTTATTGTGACAATTATTTAACGAGTATAATTAGAATTTATAATTGTTAAAACTTAAAATGTTTATTTATAATATATGGCAGACATTTTCTCAGAAGAAGGAAGTTTACTGTTTAAAAAATTCATAGATAACGCAACTAATTTAGCTCAACTTCTAACAACTACTGCTGAATTAAATAAGCTGCGTAATTTAATTCTTGAAAAACTAGATGCATGGAAAGAATTAGTAGAATATCCAACTCTTTCTCCAAATCAAAGGGAAACAGCAAGAATTTATCTTGAAAAAGTGCAAGAAGTATTAAATTTAATAAACGCTCGTATAAATGAAATAGATAGGGTAGGAGGAAAAAGAAGAAAATCAATGAAAAGAAGAAAATCAATGAAAAGTAGAAAATCAATGAAAAGAAGAAAATCAATTAGAAGATCTTATTAAATGTTAGTTATGCAATTCAGGATAAGTTTTTAATTTCTCTTCATTTGTATATTGTCATTTTTATAAGGTCTCCCATATAAATATCATTGCTTACTATTAATCCGAATATAAACCCGATTACTAAACTTATAGGTTTCAAATTAAACTCTATGTTGGGTTTAAAATTATTACATTGTTTAAAATAGACAATAAAAGTATAAAATATTAACGATAATAAAGAAACCCATATGTTTCCACCTACGCGCGGAGTATATCTCCACCATGAACTGAGTTGCAATAATATTATATTTAATATTCCAAATAACTCTAGGCCATATTTATAATTTAATACTACAAAAGCAATAGAAAATTCTGCTAATATTTCTAATAATATTGTTGGATAAACATATACTGTTTTGTGCAAATGGTCTGCTATTACGCTACCTTTTTCGTATTTTATTGAATATAAACTGTCATCAGATAATTTTCCACTACAGCAACCGCTAAAATAACAAGCTATTCTACCAATGGCGATTCCGGAAGCTAATGCAAATATTAGCATTCTTATTTTTTCACAATCAAACAGAACTGATATTAATAATGGGACACTGGCTAAATACGCTGCTAAAGAATAAGAATTAATACAGGGTTTACAAAAAAATGGTTGAATAATTGTTGATATTATTAATATTGATACTAGTTTTACAATATCTATATTTGTTATGTTATTTATAAAAGATAAAGCAACTATTAATGCTATTGTTGTAATAAATCCGTATAGGGTATACATTAATATATATTAATAAATATTAATAAATTTGTTATACGAATTTTATCAAACTTCTCTGCAAATGGTATATTTACTTTTTTAAGTTTTAATTCCTTTTTTTCATTGTAGAACGTCTTCTGGTCTTTCTTGTCTTTCTTGTCTTTCTTGTCTTTCTTTTTCTTCCTCCTCTTTCATTATTCATTTTTATCCTTTTTAAGTCTCCTTCTATTTCTTCAGAAGAACTAGACGAGGAACTGCTGGATGCTTCAGGCGCATCGATAATTTTTATGTCATATAAACTCGCGTTAGAATCTTCGCATGCAAAAGCACCTTGTCGTTTTACTTCAATATTTTTATTCTGATTTTTTTCTTCGAGCATAAAATAATTGTTGGACGAGTTAACTGCATTTAAAAAATATTCTCTATATAAAAACCCATGATTCCCGGTAATTAGTTTTGTTGACATAAGTGGATGTTGGTCAGTTATTTGATGACCAACTTTAGTACACATGAAATAAGTATTTGGTGCTTGTGTTATTTGAGGTAACAAACTTTTTGTATCAACAGCGTAATAAAATACATTATCATTAACATTAACCCTAAAAATTTTGTATTTATTTGCTAAAAAATTATCTACGGTGTCTTCCTCTCCCATAATAACATCTCTTGCTTGTGCTGACGTGTCAATAGTTGATTTTATTGATTTTAGAGGAGATAGAGGTAGACGTGGTGCTGGAATAACTGTATATTCAAAGTGAAAATTATCAGGCCATTGGTTTAATTCTTGTCGATGGTTAGTTAAAAAAGAGGTTTCATTAATAAATACAGCAATATGATGACCTGTAATGTTTTTTAAGCTTTCTGGTAATATTTCTATTGCAGTATTATCTAAATCTAGTAAGTCTAAATTATTTAATTGTCCTATGCTTTCAGGTAACGCAGTTATATGAGTAAAACTAACATTTAAATAATATAAACTGGATAATTGCCCTATGTTTGGAGGTAACTCTGATAAGTCAGTCTCACTTAAATTCAAATATAGTAAATTGGTTAATTGTCCTATGCTTTCAGGTAAACTGCCTAAGTCGCAATTGGTTATATTAATGATCTTTAAATTTGTTAATTGTCCTATATTATTAGGTAGAGCTTCTAAACCAGAATTTATTATTTTAATGGTAGTTAAATTTGGTAAATTAGTAATTTGCTCTGTTAAATCAGTTACGTCAGTTGCTTCGTTTTCTCCGTTTAATTCTAGTTTGGTTACTTTATCATTTTTGAGACTACCTTTGTTAATCCAATTCCTGTATTGTGTATTTTTCCATATTACATGTTTTCTGTTTTCTTCAAACCATTTTCTTCTGTAATTTTCCCATCTTGGTCGCGTATCGCCGTCTATACTCGACCATTCTTCATGTGCTATTGAACCTCGTTCAGGTAAAGCCACTATCGACATATAATATATAATTATAAATTATAAATTATAAATGGTTTTAAAAATTAGTAGGAATAGAAGGAGCAACCATTCTAGCCTGTCTTTGCTCTTTGGTCACGTAATCTTGTTTTAGATCACTGTTTCTAAATCCGTATGCCGGACTACTAGTATCTTGAGTTGAATTATATAGAAATGGTGAACTGTTAGTTGGACTAGTATTTAATACAGTATAAGGATTATTTCCTGATTCATTGATAGATTGCATTGTATTGTATTTCATTATTTGATTAGAATTTTTTTGCATATATTGTCTATATTTCCAATTAGATGTAATTCCAGAGTTAACCAAAATTTTGTTGTTAGTTGTTCCAAACGGTTGCCATAAATTGTATGCTGTATTTTGTAATTCTGGAGTTGTGTCCATAGTATAATACTTATTCATATTATACTAAAGTTAGATAAAATATTCTATAACTAATTATTCATCGCCTAGTAATTTCAAGATTTCATTTTTCTTTAATTTTGATGCATCTGAAATAAGTCCTTTATTAACAGCAGTTTCTCTAAGTTTATTTAAAGACATTTTTTTATAGTCAGTTTTAGAAGAATGATTATCTTCTACTTCGCCCAAATCATTAATAGATACATTTTTTAAAAAACTAATATCATCTTCTGATATTTTTTTATCGTCTAACTCAATTGGTTGTTCTAAATGAATTGTTTTTATTTCTTGTACTTGATTGGTATCATTATCACTTATATCAAAATCGCAAATAGATAATTCTTCTATATTTTGATCATCTTGATTATCTATATTTGCTAAAGATAAGTCTAAAATTTTAATATTGTCTCTTTCATCGTCATCTTCGTCATCGGTTTCTTCTTCAGAATCATCGTCTTCTTCTTCAGAATCATCGTCTTTTTCAGAATCATCATTTTCTTCTTCATCATCTTCTTCTTCGGAATTATCGGAATCATATTCATCGTCAGAAACATTGATTAGTTCATTTTTGTTAGTTCCGCCAATCATATGTGAAACATATTCAACTTTATCAACTGTTGGTAAGTCGGGTGTTAATATTTTTTGTTGTATCATATTTAACTTACTCCTAAAGAATTGTGTTTCTTCTGCCATTGTAGAAACTAATCCAATCATTGAATTCAATTTATGATCTTGTTCTCCCATTCTGTAACTAACATAGGCAAATATCCCAGCAATTAATATAATAATAATTGCTATGCTAAATAAAAATGATGTACTAAATATATCGGAAAATACCATTCTTAAAAAGGATTAATATATTATAATCTTTTTTAAAACGAATTAATTTTTATTTTTTATTTTGTATTGTCCAAAATTTCTTTAGGATAATTCATATCTTTTAACACCTTTAACCCGCCTTTTACTTTGGAAATTCCTTCTTCTATTAAATATGTATATTCAAAATTGTCGTTTTTTTTTAGAGTTTTCATGTTGTAATTCTTGATCAGTTTATTTTTTGATAGTTTTTTGCAAAGTTTTACGTAATGAGTTGTAAGTAAACAAGTAACGCTTTCGTGTTTAACAATATAGTCCATAAAAGCAAATGCACTAACAACCGCCTCTTCTGGGTTTGTTCCAGAATATAATTCATCAAATATACAAAAATGAGTGCTATCATTTTTTTCGTTTATGCAATCGATTATTTCTTTACATCTTCTGGCTTCTGCTTGAAATAAACTGTCTCGTCCAGATGTATCAGGTATATTCAAGTAACAATGAATATTATCATATGGATATAATTTAAGACTTTCAAAACATCCATAACCAATTTGCTGAGAAAGAATAATGTTAATTAAAGCAGTTTTTAATGTAGTTGTTTTTCCAGATGCGTTAGGGCCAGTTATAATTATATTTTTATTCAAATTACAGTCGTTTTTGATTATGGTTTGAGATTCATCATTAATAAATTTAGGGTAGTACATTTTCTTAAAAATAGGTTTCCTTTTTTCTCCTTTTTTATTCTTTTTTCCTTTTATGTCTGTGTCAGAAATAAACTGTGTCTTTACTAGTTTATTTTCCTCAATATTCTTTCCAGTTTGACTAATCATATTAAAATAACCGTTGAACCCAAAGGAATATAACAATGCGTCACTATAACTATCATTATCATATAATTGATAAAATAAACACATAATATGACCTATTTCACCTATTTTTGAAAAGGATAAAGTGAAAGGCGTAATTTTACTTAATTCTTCATAAATATGTTTTAATACGCTCTTTTTCGAATCAAGAACTTGATTAAATTGGCTATAATTTGTTAGTTCAGTTGTCTTAGAAGAGTGATAATTTATTAAGTCTAATGTATATGCTAAATATTTTCTGAATTTATACAGATAGTTATGGATCCTTTGCATATTCGAATAAAACCGAATACAAATAAGAATATTTTGATATATGGAAAATAAATAGAAAGCAGTAGAAATAACTAAATAAATTTTTTGACTATTATCTACTTGATGAAATTGAGTAAAAATCTTGAAAATTGAGTGATTAGCAATTAGCATTTTTAAAATGTCTATATATTCCTTAATGTTAAGGTCTATTCCTTTTAGTTTAATTATAAAAAAGGGAATAATAAGGACAAAAATAGGAAGACATAGAGATAAAATTGGTGACGCTATATTATAAATACTCATAAGCTGTAAAAAAGAGGAATTATTATTTAGATTCTTTGCAAATTCCCAATCAATGTATAAATATTTTTCTCGAAAGCCTGTTTCTGCTTTTATTTCTTCCCATAAATTAACAGTATCATTCAAATCAAAATCACTAAAACTGTGTTTAGTATGAATATTTGTTAGTTCTTCAGAGTTAATAGACTTAATTAGCTGTTGAGTGTCTTTTAAATAATTAGTATCAGTAGTATAATAGTTAGCGAATTGCTCAATAACCTTCGAATCAGGTTTACTACTAGGGTTGAATACGTTATTATAAATGGAAGGCTCATCTTTTTCAATAGAGTTTACTAATTCTAGATCAGTTACAATATGTTCATTAAGTTTTTGAACATTTTTATTGTAGAAAATAGGAATTTTAAATATTTCATTAATATTATCTAAGCCGCCTTTTAATTTACTATCAGTCATTATTTGTAAAATAGAATATATATTGCACTATTTTACGAATACACATACAAATACACATATGTATAAAATACAGATCTAAACATTTTCTAATTTCGAAACAGTGGTATGTTCAATGTATTTAATTTTATATTTTTTTGCCAACTCTATTCCATATTTTAAAAAGTCTGATAATGGTTTAATTGATATATATGGGATTATTCCTATACTTACAATAAATACAATAGCAAATCTGGTTATGTAAGATACTTCAATAATTTTATAATAAGTTCCAAAATCATAATCGACATTTGTTTCAATAGATTTTCTATCAAAATTACAAATTTGTATAACAGTATATGATAGTTTAATAAAGCAACTCGAAAACATTACAGTTATTCTAAGTAGGCTTTTATTTTTATGACTGGTTATAAAATATATTATGAACGCAGTAAATATTGTTATAGATTGACATACTTGTAAGTTAAGTTGCATAGTTTCAAACCGGTTATGTTGTTCTGGAAAATCAACTATAAGTTTATTTAAATGATGTATTGAATTATGATTAAATAACATGATACTTATATGATGTAGTGTTGCTAATATAATAAATATATTACTTGTAATTAGATCATATAATGTTATTATTTTTAAAGCGCTTTTTTGTTGCATATTATATACTTTATAATTGTACCCATCTGTTTATGTAGATTTAATAATATTATTTTTTAATTGATCTGAAAGCTACCTGGTAACTCATCAACCTGTGTACTATAATATGATTCGATTTCCTTCATTTTTGGAATATCACGTCTGGTAATAAAATTAATTCCAGTGCCTTTTCTACCCCATCTACCGGAACGACCAATACGATGAAGATAATTATGGATGTCTCTTGGAAGATCAAAATTAATTACAACACTTACTTGTTGAATATCAATTCCTCTAGATGTAACATTTGATGAAATAAGAACACGAGCAACACCATTCCTAAAATCCTTGAATGATCTTTCTCTTTCAGACTTTTCCATATTACTGTGAATGCAACATACTGGAAATCCATCTTCTTTCATTGCTTCATATAAATCAACTACACGTTTAACACTATTGGAGTATATAATACACTGGGCTACTGTAATATGTTTATATAGATCCTTCAGAGTCAAATATTTTTCTCTATCATCTTCAACCGCAACATAATATTGTTTAATACCTTCTAATGTAAGACTTTCAGCCTTAACACAAATTTTAACAGGGTTTCTCATAAATTTATTTGTGATTTGGAAAATATTGTTAGGTAATGTAGCGCTAAACAGTGCAATTTGCACATTTTTATTTAAGTATTGAAACACATTATATATTTGTTCTTTGAAACCAGCAGAAAGCATCTCGTCTGCTTCATCAAGAATAACTAACTTTAATTTATTAGCAGTAATATGGCGTCGTCTAATCATATCATAAACTCTTCCAGGACAACCAACAATAATATGAGGCGGTGTTTCACGCATTTCAGTAACATCATCATCAATTGAAGAACCTCCAATAATTGTTTTAATTCTGACACCAGCCATCATAATTGATATACTTTTAATGACGGATGTAATTTGTTGTGCTAATTCGTGAGTAGGTGCCATAATTAGAACTTGGTTACTATTTTCAGAAACGTTAATTCTAGAAAGTGCTCCTACAGTAAAACATCCAGTTTTACCAGTTCCTGATTGAGCTTGAGCAATAATATCTCTGCCTTGTTTAATAGGATCAATTGCTTTACTTTGAATCGGACTCAATTTCTCAAAGCCATAAGAATAAATTCCCCTCAATAAATCTGGGTTTAATTCCAGATCATCCCAAGATGTAAACACAGTAATTGGTGTTTCTGTCTCCAAATTATTAGTGTTTTCATCTTCTCTATTAACATCATTACCATTGTTATTTTCAACTGACATTATATATTATAATATATTGGATGGTTTTAAGTGTATTTATTTAATATATTATATTTAAAAAAAAATTGATATAAATAAATTACTATATAGTTTAAGTATACAGATACAAATGACAGAAACTTTAAAATATAATATTAAACAAATTACTGATATTTCCTTCAGTGGAATTAATTTTGAAATTCCAGAGGATACCTATAATATGATTAATTATTTATGTACCCAAGTAGGTTCTTCTGGAATTGTATCTAATGTTTTTAATAAAACCGAGAATGATCGACCTGACTGCCTTAAGGAAAATGCTAATGGGTTTTCATCTAGTTCTTCTGGTGGAATTAAAACTAATAAAAAGAAAAGAGGCAATAAGGGTGCAGAAATTAGTGCAGATGAATGGGAGAGTATTCGAACTTTTCAGGCTACTAAGTTGGAGCAAAAAACAGGTATTGATTCTGATATAGATCAAATTCGTTTGTTCTTAAATAAATTAACGGATAAGACTTTCTTAGATATGAGAGAAAAAATTATTGAAAGAATAAATAAGATTACATCTGAGGATATAACTGATGAAGATAGAATTAAGTTGGCTAATACTATTTATGATATGTGTTCAATAAATAAATTCTATTCAAGAGTTTTTGCTGAGTTATTTGCTGAATTGGCTAATAAATATCAGTGTTGGATGATGCCTATGTTTGATCAAAAGTATGAAAATATTATGTTACAATATAACGACATTCAATACGTTGACTCTGAAAAAGATTATGATGGATTTTGTGAAATGAATAAAAAGAATGAAAAGAGAAGATCTATTACTACATTCTTTATGAATTTAGCAATTGAAGGGTTTATTCCAAAAGATGGGGTTATGAAAATTCTTAGAAATTTATTGGAAATGGTTGTAAATATGATTAAAACGCCTGATAGAAAAAATGAAGTAGATGAGCTAACGGAGAATATTGCTATTTTGTTTAATAAGGATATTATTGATGAAGTAGAGGATGATTCTGATGATCCAGAAGAGTTTTGTATTAATGGACAAGGTATAATTGAGACAGTTAATAGTTTAGCAAAATCTAAAGCAAAGGATTTTCCAAGCTTATCAAATAAAGCAATCTTTAAATTTATGGATTTGGTTGAAATGTAATTGTAATTGTAAATATAAAACAAGTTAAAAAACAAGTTAAATAATTTATAATAAATTATAAGATAATTACAATGAATAAAACGAATGAAAATATCTGTTTTTTTCTTAAAGAAAAAGTTGAAGATACTAAAGTGTTAAATGATAGTGAAATACAAAAAATGATGGATGAATTTAGTACAGATGAATTTAGTACAGATGAATTTACTAAAGATGATTTTTTATTAAATAATATACTAGATGAAAATGAAGATGAAGATGAAAACGAAGACAATAAAATAAATAATTTAAGATATTTTTTTAATAAGGATGTGTATAATAATGATGAATTATATTATGATCAAGAATATACAGTAAAAGAATTATTAAAAATTTGTAAATATTACGGTATAGATAAAGATATAAAAGCTTCAAAATGTAAAAAAAATGATATAATAAATACGATTATATTTTTTGAAGTTTTACCAGAAAATTCTGAAATAGTTAAAAGAAGACATAGGATGTGGGCATATATAACAGAATTGATAAATGACCAAAAATTGAAACAATATATTATTTGGAGCTAATTTTGATTATAATATAAACTTGTAAAATATTAAATCTAACTAATTTATATACAATATGGTTGTATCTAAATTAGACGGCACAGTAAATTATCCTGAACTTAAAAGAGTAGATCCAGAAGATTTAAGTAAAGAAACAAATCTATATCAAGTTGAAATAAAAGGTCTAGAAGTAATTGTTGCTATTGGTGGTCCAAAAAATACATTCGCAGATAAAAATATAACATATTTTCCAGTTTATTTAGTTAAACATAATAATAAAGTTCTTCAAATTGGAGTTTATGAAATTCCATCTAGTAATATGGTTGATTATATTGATGAAGAATCGGTATTAGATGTTGAACGTTTAAATGATCCATTGATTTATACATTTTCTACAAAAGATATGATTGAAAAACTTAGAAAAATTCCTCAAGAGGAACCGAAGAAAAAAGAAGAAAAAAAGAAACCGACAAATAAAGATATTATTGCTAAACCATATGAAACTGAAATACTTATACCGCAAATAAGAAAGGATATTTTTACTGCTAGAATTGGTGCTAATATTCCTGAACAATTAAAACAAGAAACTGCTAAGACTGCACAAGATATAAGAGCAAAATATCACGAAGGAGAGCACGATACTTGGATACAAAAATTTATGCAAAATAAAAATTATTCTATTATTGATAATGAGGGTCAAGGCGACTGTTTATTCGCTACAATTAGAGATGGGTTTCAAAGTATAGGACAGGAAACGACTGTAAATAAGTTACGTAGCAAAGTAGCGGATGATGTAAAACAAGAAGTATTTAATGAATATAAAGATAGGTATAATATGTTTACAAGAGAGATAAATGAAACGAGATCACAATCAATTATTAAGAAAAAAGAATATGATGAATATAAAACAAAATTAGCTACAACTATTGATAGAGATCAACAACTAATTATACGAGATGCCGCTTTGAAGCTAAAAAAACAGTTCGATCGATTAAAAGAAGATAATGAATTTGCTAAGCAAAATATAGATGATGTATTATTCATTAAAAATATAAAATCTTTTGAAGAATTTAAAAAATTTATAAGAACGTGTGAATTTTGGGCAGATTCAACAACAATAAGCATTTTAGAAAGATTGTTAAATATCAAATTTATTATTTTATCTAGTACAAGATATACAGATGGTGATTTAGATGGAGTTTTACAGTGTGGTTCAGATGTAGATCCAATTATTTTAAGTAGAGGTGAATTTAAACCAGAATTTTATTTAATGGTTGAACATACTGGATCTCATTATAAGTTAATTGGTTACAAGAAAAAATTAATATACACATTTAAGGAGATACCATATGACATTAAAAGAATGATAGTTGATAAGTGTATGGAAAAAGATTCAGGATTATTTTCATTTATTCCTGAGTTCGAGAATTTTAAATCAGAGACA
>Ga0214919_10011089_pt1 | contig 11281 bp, 7 predicted proteins | sample LL1503_MetaG_FD_177994 | JGI IMG/M metagenome (GOLD analysis project Ga0214919, IMG submission 177994) | Freshwater microbial communities from Lake Lanier, Atlanta, Georgia, United States - LL-1503 | ecosystem: Environmental > Aquatic > Freshwater > Lake | place: USA: Georgia | collected 2015-03-15
CTCCAACCCCCTGGGGGTATCCGTTTTGGCAAAGGCTGCTCATGGATTCACTTGAAATTGCGTTGATGTTCCTGGCTGCAGCGGTCTCTACGGTTGTGGTCTTCCGACTCCTGCATCTGCCAGCAATGCTGGGATATCTCACTGCTGGTATCGCCATCAGTCCGTTTGCCTTTTCCGTGGCTAATGAGGCTGCCTCTCTGGCCTATCTGGCAGAGTTTGGCGTTGTGTTTCTGATGTTCGTGATTGGGCTCGAATTCAACCTGCCCAAATTGCTGACCATGCGCAAAGAGGTCTTCGGCCTTGGCGCATCTCAGGTGCTCATCACCGTTCTGGGGGCGGTGGCAGGCAACTTCATTGTTCTATATGCCGCTGCACTGGCGGGTTCGACTTGGGATATCACCTGGCAAGCCAGCCTGGTTCTCGGGGCCGCATTGACGATGTCGAGTACAGCGATCGTGGTCAAAATGATGGCAGACCGGGCGGAGCTCGAATCAAGGCACGGGCGACTGGTGATCGGAATCCTGTTGTTTCAGGATCTTGCGGTTGTTCCTCTGTTGGTCCTGATCCCGGCGCTTGGAGAGATGAACGAGGGGAATCTCTGGCAGATGCTGGCGATCGCCTGTGCCAAGGGAATTGCCATCGTGTGTCTGTTGCTCTGGGGCGGACACAGAGTCATCGGTCGTTGGCTGAGGATCGTTGACCGTCGAAAGAGCGAGGAGCTTTTTCTATTGAATGTGCTCTGGCTCGTACTGGGGTTTTCATGGGTTTCAGAGCACGCCGGGCTTTCTCTCGCGATGGGTGCGTTTCTGGCTGGAATGCTGATTGCCGAAACTGAATACAAAGATCGGGTTGAAAAGGACATCAAACCATTCCATGACATTCTGCTGGGGCTGTTTTTCATCACGATTGGAATGAAGCTCGATTGGGCGGTACTGAGCCAAAGCTGGCATTTCGTACTTATTCTTGTGGTGATCCCAGTGCTCGCCAAGGGTGTGCTGATCGCAGTCATTGCTCGTGCTTTCGGGTCACGAGGGGGCGTTTCAATTCGAACCGGAATTTATCTGGCTCAGGCGGGTGAATTTGGGTTTGTGTTGCTCACTCTGGGGTCCGATCGTGGGTTGATCGAACCTGCCTGGGTAAGCCCGATTCTGGCGGCGATGGTGCTCTCGATGATCATGACGCCCTTCATGATCATGCGATCTGAATCGCTCGTGTATCGATTCTCCCGCTCTGCCTGGCTCGAACGCTCGGTCGAACTCACGGAGCTGTCGCAACATGCAATGAAAGACCGTCAGCACGTGATTATTTGTGGATTTGGACGATGCGGAAAAAATCTCGCTGCAATCTTCGACAAAGAGCGGATTCGTTTTGTCGCGCTGGATATCAACGATGACGAAGTCGCAAGAGATCGAATCGCGGGTTACCGCGTTGAGCTTGGGGATTCAACAGACCTGGCCAGCCTGGTCGCGGCTGGGCTCCATCGCGCCTCTGCGATCGTCGTGAGCTACAACGATACAGCCGCCGCACGGAAAATCATTCGTCTCGTCAAAGAGCATGCGGCCCACCTCCCGGTCATCGTTCGGACCGAGGACGACCGTGACTACGATGCCCTCGTTGCCGAAGGAGCGCACTCTGTTGTCCCTGATGTGTTTGAGGGCAGTCTGGCGCTGGCGTCTCAAACGCTCTTGCGAATTGGAATCGTGGCGCAGCGGGTCGACTCGCTCATCCTCAGTGAGCGACGCGGATACTATGACTTGAGATCAGACAAGAGCGCAGAGGTGGCATAAGCGTCTCAAGGTCTGCACGAAGCATCCCCCGGTTTCAATCCGGCGGGAACTCAAAGCCCGGTCAGTCGCTCCAGTTCGATTCGGCTGAGTGCCATCGTGTGACGGGCGGCGATGAGTTCCAGCCGGACAGCCCTGAATTGTCGCTGGGCATCCAGGGTTTCCAGAATCCCCCGCTCTCCAAAACGATAGGCGGCCTCAGCGGTGTTCAGGATCTCTCGAGCTCTGGCGACGATGCCTGAATCGAGCGCACGCAGTTGGGCCTCAGCGGCAAGCCAGGCCCGCCAGGCAGACTCGAATCCATTGACAACTTCGAGACGCCTCAAATCCACCGCCGCACGCGCGCGCTCGGCGGCTGCCGCGCCCTGCGCGATCTGACCCGCCCTCTGGTCCCAGAGCGGAATCACCACAGTTGCGCCCATGCGGGTTGCCGCCATGTTGGGGTCGGTCTCCCGACTGGCTCGCAGGGTGACTCGCGGAACGACCTGCGAGCGCTCAAACACCAGCTCCTGCTGTTTTCGCCCGAGTTCCGCCTGTGCGAGGGCGAGCTCTGGATTTCGGGCCTCGACCGAGGCCCACAGCCGCTCAAAATCCTGTGGTCCGACTCGCTCGGGGAGCGCGCCCTCAGGGTCAATGCGGAAGGGTTCCGGAAAATTCACGCCGACAACCCGACGCAATTCGAAACCTGCCTGGACATGGCGAATTCGCGTCGTTTCCAGCACCTTGCGGGCAATCGCAACTTCTGCCTCGGCACGCGTCAGATCGAACCTGGGCACCTCTCCCGCCCGCGCGCTTAAGCCGATACGCGAGCGGATCTGTTCTGCGAGCGCGAGATCGTCAGCCGCAGCCGCCTCTTCCTCTACCAAACGCAAGATATCGGCACAAGCCCGGCGAATCGCCGCCACGAGCTCGCGGTCCGTGACCAGAATCTGGGCTTGCGATGCAACAACACGCCTCTGGGCCAACTCGGTCCGGGCCGCGCGTAGTGCAGGCCATTCCAGCGGCTGCATCAGAGCGAACTGTGGCGACGGGCCGCTCTGGCCTTGGGCATCTCGAGCCTGGCTGCGGCCCGCCATCAGTTCGACTTCCGGGTTTGGCCAGGCCTGTGCGGACAAAATGCCTGCCTGACTTTCGGCCAGTCCGGCGCGGCCCTGCGCGATCACGGGGCTTTCGCGTCGCGCCATTTCAATCAACTTGTTGACGCTCAAAACGGTCACGGCCTGACTTGCAGGCATCGGCGATTCGGGCGGACGAGAGGCACTGAACGGTGCAAGGATCGTCGGGGGCGCAAGGGTTGACGTTGGCACTTGTATCGTCAGCGATGGTGCGGATTGCGAGCGGCCCGTTTGACCCGGTGCAGCTTGGCCCGCCACAGCCTTGGCTTTACTGCCAACGCCAGGTCCCTGCGGGGGTAAAACTGTCTGAGCATTCGCGCAGCGCGCCGCGAGCAGAAAAGCGATCCAGACGATCAAAGGACCTCGCATTCAGATCTCTCCGGAGGACTCGCTGGCATCCAGGGGGCTCTCAAACCAGCGATAGAAGGCTGGCAAAACAACCAGCGTCAGAAGGGTCGAGGTGATCAGGCCCCCGATCACCACGATGGCCAAGGGCCGCTGTACTTCCGATCCTGGGCCGGTTGAGAACAAAAACGGAATCAATCCAAGGGTCGCAACGGTCGCAGTCATCATCACCGGTCGGAACCGCGACTGCGCACCCTGGACGACCGCCTCAAACATCTCGACACCGGCAATCCGCAGACCTCGAATGGAACTGACCAGAACCACTCCGTTTAGCACGGCGATCCCCCAAAGCGCGATGAAGCCGACTGATGCGGGTACGGAGAGATATTCGCCGCTCAGGAACAATCCAAGTACCCCTCCGATCGAAGCAAACGGAAGTACGGTGATGATTAGCGCCGCAAGACCCAAAGACTTGAACAATAGAAAAAGCAAGAAGAAGATGGCTGCAATCGTGATGGGCACGATGACCATCAGGTGCCCAAGACTTCGCTCCAAATTCTGGAACTGCCCACCCCATTCCAGCGTGTAGCCACTTGGAAGTTGAACCTGAGCAGCCACTTGCTGCTGCAATTCGGCGACGAATCCGCCGAGATCCCGCCCGCTGACATTGACCCCCACCACGACGCGGCGACGTCCCGAGTCACGCGATATTTGCGCTGGACCTTCGCGGACCTCGATTCGAGCGAGACTCTCCAGTGGTACTTGTGAGCGGTCAGGTGTCGTCAGCAAGATGTCGCCAATCGCGCGCGGATTGCTTCGAAAGCGTTCGGGCAACCGGATGGCGGTCGTGAACCTGCGCTCGCCCTCGAAGAAGTCGGTCACCCGGCTGCCACCGATGGCTATTTCGATGGTTTGATTCACATCGGCCACGTTCAGGCCATGTCGGGCGATCGCCGCTCGATCGATATCGATGGTCAGATACTGTTGACCTGCTGTCTTTTCAACGCGGACACCGCTCGCCCCGCCGATCGTCGCGGCCACCCGGGCAATTTCGTTCGCCTTCTTGGTGAGCATGTCCAGATCGTCGCCAAAGAGTTTGATCGCGACATCCGAGCGCACGCCCGTCACCATCTCGGCAACTCGAGCTGAAATCGGCTGCGCCATCACAACCACAGCACCCGGCAAGGTACTGAGTGCCTCAGAGACTGCCTTCTGGATATCGTCCTGGGTCCATCCCTTGGGCCATTCATCTCGGGGCTTCAGACTGACGATTGGGGTCGATTCGTTTTGAGACTGTGGATCAGCCGGCGATTCGCCACGCCCGACACCTGAGATGGCCGACTTGACGCCGGGGACCGACAGGATTCGTTTCATCGCCAGCATTTCCATCTGGATCGATTCGTCGAGCGCAATGTTGGGCACTCGCACGATGTTGGGCACGAGCGAGCCTTCCTTCATTTCGGGGATAAAGGAAGTACCCAACCATGGGATCAGTGCCAAGGCCCCCCCAAACAGCGCGAGCGCCAGGAATAAGGTCTTGCGCGTATTGGCCAGTGCCCATGAGAGCATTGGGCTGTAGGGACGCCGAAGGAATCGGACCAGTCGGGTGTCCTCTTCGCTACCTGGGCGCAACAGGTAACCCGATAGCACGGGGGTCAACGTGAGCGCCAACGCGAGTGAGACGGCTAGCGCGATGGCGATGGTGTAGGCGAGCGGCGCGAACATCTTGCCCTCCATGCCCTGCATCGTCATCAGCGGGAGAAAGACCAGAATAATGATTCCGACGCCGAAAATGACCGGGGTTGCCACTTCGGTGGTCGCTGCATAGATCAACTGCAGAGGGCGCCTTGATTGTCCCGCCTCGGTCGGGGGGTGAGAGAGACGGGCAAATGCGTTTTCCACCACGACCACCGACCCGTCAACCATCAATCCGATGGCAATCGCCAAACCACCAAGGCTCATCAAGTTCGCCGACAGCCCCTTGATATTCATAACCATAAAGGTGATCAGAGGTGTCAGGACCAGCGTTGCCACCACAATCAGGCTCGAGCGAACATCTCCCAGGAACAGGTAGAGCACGACCACGACCAGTAGAACGCCTTCGATGAGTACTTTGGTGACCGTGAAGAGCGCCGCATCCACCAGTTCCGACCGGTCATAGAACGGAACGATCTGCATCCCATCCGGTAAGGCGCCGCTGCGATTGATCTCGGCGACACGGGCCTTGATACGGCCGACGATTTCTTTTGCGTTGCCACCAGCCGTCATCATGACGATCGCACCAACGCTTTCGGTAACGCCGTTTTTCACCAATGCGCCGATCCGCACCTCAGAGCCAAGTTGAACCTGAGCGATCTGGCGGACAAAAATCGGCACGCCGTCTTTGGCTCGCACCACGACGTTACCGATGTCGTCCAGCGAGCGAACAAGCCCGATGCCACGAATCAGGAACTGTTCAGCGTGCTGGGACAACACCCCACCGCTTGAATTGGCATTGTTGGCGCGGATCGCGTCAAAGACCTCTCCCAGGGAAACGCCGTAGTGACGCAGGCGATCAGGATCCACCAATACCTGGTACTGGCGCACGTAGCCGCCCTGCGTATTGATTTCAGCGACGCCGGGGATCGAACGCAGCATGGGCCTCACCACCCAATCCTGGATGATCCGGCGCTGCGTGAGTTCGTCAACGCCGAGCGCGCGATCGCCGTCCCCGGGTTTGTCCAGGGTGTACTGATAGACCTCGCCCAGACCGGTGCTGACCGGCCCCAGCACCGGCACGACGCCATCTGGCATGCGATCGCGCACTTCGAGCAGTCGCTCCATCACCAGTTGGCGCGCGAAGTAGACGTTCGTGGAATCGGTGAAGACGAGCGTAATCAGCGAAAGCCCTGGTTTATTGAGCGAGCGCATCTCGGTCAACCCCGGGATTCCGGTCATGCCGATTTCAAGCGGTACGGTAATGAATCGCTCGACCTCCTCGGGCGAACGTCCGGGCGCATCGGTCGCGATCTGGACCTGGACGTTGGTGACATCCGGAAACGCGTCAACGGCCAGTTTGCGAGCCGCTTGAAGACCAAAGGCCAACAGAACCACTGCGCAAAGAACGACAACAAGGCGCTGATTCAGCGCACTGCGTACCAAGGTCGCAATCATTGGAGCTCTTGCTTGCGGCGTTCGTTGTTCAGGTGGAACGCGCCATTGACGACGATTTTCTGACCCATTTCGAGACCCTTGATAACCGGGCGCAGGTCGCCATCGGCGGGCGGACCCAAATCGACCGGTGTCAGGGCGAAGACGTTGGCTGCGCTCTGGACATAGACGTGATCACGATTGTTTTCGCGAACCACGGCAGCAGCCGGAATCACCATGACCTGGCGGCCAGCTGTGCGGATCAGGAGGTTGGCCAGCATCGCAGGCTTGAGCTCACCTGCCGCATTATCGAGTTCACAGCGCGCCAGCACTGTCCGGCTCTGTGGGTCGACCACAGCGGATACATGGACAATTCGACCGCTCAGCGTCCGTCCGAGGGATGGCACTTCAATCTCCGTCGACTGGCCAATCTGCACCGATGTGGCTTGCTGTTCGGGAACGTTGGCCAACACCCAGACTCTCGACAAATCTGCGACCGTGAAGAGCGTATCTGCCGGTTGTACGACTTGGCCCACGGCGACCGAACGCTCGACGACGGTACCGGCGACCCGAGAGATCACAGGTTTGACGGAATTGATGGCGTTGCTCGCAAGGAGTTCAGCAATTGCCGCGGGCGTCATGCCGAGCACCGCCAGCTGGTCTGCCGCGCCACTTTGTTCGGCACGCGCAACCTCAGCGGCATGTTCCCGACGCTGCAGTTCGGCTTGGGCAATGACGTCGGCCGCGAACAACTGCTGGGCACGTTCGGCCGCCGTGGCCATCAAACGCGCCTGTGCCACGGTTTTGAGATAGGCCAACTGAGCCGAACTCAATTCGGCCGAATTCAGTGTTGCCAGGGTTTGGCCCACCCGTACTCGTTGGCCCAGTGAAGCCTGCAGATCGATGACCCGACCCGTCACCGTACTGCCGATCCGGGCCAGACTTTGCTCGTTGAAATCCACCCTGCCAGCGACCCTCAGGGTGTCGGCAACCATGGCAGACCCGACCGTCTGAACTTGAAACCCTGCGACCAGTGCAGGGTCCAGTCTGACCTGCAGGGACGAAGATCCAGCCGCCCCCGTTGACTGCGCCGACGCCGAGACCGGACCGGTTTCACCGGAAGGGGTTTCGACTTTTCCAGGCGGCACTGTTGGTGTCGCCACGGGTCGCTGATCGCAACCAGAAGATCCAACGGTCGCGGCCAACAAAAGCGCGACCGGGAAGGAGGCACCAATACCTTTCATATCACTCCGACTGGAAGAGCCTCGAAGGATTGATCGCAGATGCTCAACGAGCAGTAGCGTCCAACTCTCAACAACTCCATAACCTGCGCGATTGCAAAAAAGACTGTGTTCGGTCGCTGTCGATCAGCGAAACTGACATCCACCCAGCGCATCGAGCAGGGGTAGCAACGAACGATGGGAACGAACCCTGGCGGACCGGGCGAACGGGTATTCGTGATGGCGTGTGAACCGAACCAGGTTTCAGCAAGACTCGCTCAAACGTTGACCAGGGTGCATCGACACCGTCACCTCGAAAGGCCCTGGTATGTCCGACTCTAGCCATACCCACCTCCACCGGCTTGACGACGTCGATGGTCGATGGTCGATGGTCGATGACGCGAGCCTGCGTGACGCGGGCACCGGGCGATCTGGCGACTTGCCCACACTCCCGCACAACGCGATCGCGCCGGGATACTCGCCTATCCCGGTTCACAGGAAAACCCTTAAGTCGGTTCGTTCCTTAGCATGATTGTATCAAAATGCAGGGCTCAGTGTCCTTCACCCCTTCTGAACGAACTTCAGTGCTGGGGGGATGCCCCGCTCTGTTGCGCAGACATTTTTGCACCCACCTTTCCCTATGATCATCGATCCGGCTTCCTATCCTTCTGGTATCAACCCGGCAGTACGCAGCCAAACCCTGGGCGATGTTCTGCGTCGCACCGCGCTGCGACTGCCCGACAAAGTCGCCATCATTTGTGGACAGACCCAATGGACGTATCGAGAATTTGATGACTGCGTAAACCGACTGGCCGCCGGACTGGCCGGCATCGGTATCCGTTGTGGCGAGCACGTCGCGATCCTTGCCCGCAATTCCCATGGGTTCGCCGCCATGCGTTTTGCTCTGGCACGCCTGGGCGCGGTTCTCGTACCGATCAATTTCATGCTGAAGGCGGACGAAGTCGCCTACATCCTGCGTCACTCGGGTGCGCGTGTGCTCGTGACAGACACGGGCCTGAACGCCCTGGCACAGGCGGCTTCGACGCTTAACACCTCTGTCCAAACCTTGATCTGGATCCCGTCAGAGGAGCCGGCGACTCCTGTCCCGGGCCTACACGACTTCGACACGCTCTGCGAAAACGACGGGGTGTTGCCCGAGCAAACGCACACCGGAAACGATGTGGCTCAAATCGTCTACACCAGCGGGACCGAATCAACGCCCAAAGGTGCCATGCTCACCCATGATGCGGTGCTTTGGCAGTATGTGAGTTGCGTGATCAACGCGGAGATCGGGACCTCCGATCTCGCACTCCATTCGCTGCCGCTTTACCACTGTGCCCAGCTCGATGTCTTTTTCGGACCCGCGGTGTATATGGGCAGCACCAACATCATCACCGCCAAACCAACGCCCGACAATCTGTTAACTCTGATCGAGCGTTTTGGAGTGACCAGTTTTTTTGCACCGCCCACGGTCTGGATTGCCCTCCTGCGCTCACCAGTGTTTGATCCGGTCAAGTTGGGCAGCCTGACCAAAGGCTATTACGGTGCGTCCATCATGCCGGTTGAGGTGTTACGGGAACTCGCTTCGCGTTTGCCAAGTGTCCGACTGTGGAATTTGTACGGCCAAACCGAAATAGCCCCACTGGCGACCATGCTCGGTCCCGAGGATCAGTTACGAAAACCCGGTTCCTGTGGTCAGGCGGTGATCCATGTGGAAACTCGGGTCGTCGATGATCAGATGCATGATGTTCGCCCCGGCGGCGAGGTGGGCGAAATTGTTCACCGTTCACCGCATCTGATGCTGGGCTATTACCAGGATGAGGACCGCACGCGCGCGGCTTTTGAGGGGGGCTGGTTCCATAGTGGCGACCTGGCGACGATCGACGACGAAGGCTTTATCACCGTCGTCGATCGCAAAAAAGACATGATCAAAACCGGTGGCGAAAACGTAGCCAGCCGCGAAGTCGAAGAAATGGTGTACCGCTTGGCTGCCGTCAGTGAAGTCGCCGTGATCGGTCTGCCCGACCCCAAATGGGTCGAAGCGGTGACGGCAGTCATTGTGCTCAAAGAGGGACAGTCCTTATCCGAGGCTGAGGTCTTGGCCCACTGCCAGAGTCAGATGGCGGGATTCAAGTGCCCCAAGCGGGTGATCTTTACCAGCACCTTGCCGAAAAATCCCAGCGGGAAGTTGTTGAAACGCGAACTGCGCAAGACGTACGGTTGACGGTTTTCAGACGGGCGCCATTCCTCGGCGCCCCGATCATTGCGTCAGGGCTTCAGCTGCCCCCGGATTTCCCCGGCCTTGTTCGCAGCACTGTGCACGTTGATATAAAGATTCCCATCCTTGAAACTTTGATACTGCGGATCCGTCAATGTGGCGCCTGCTGGGATGGACCATACATTTTCCGCAGTCTTTGTCATCGGCACGATAACCGGGCCATTCTGCCCGGCAGCAGCCAGGTGGATGTGCGCCATGGTTCCATCAACCCCAATGGTCGTGACGCTTCCGCTCACAGACTTATCCGGGCCTACTGTGATGGAGCCTTGACCCGTACCCGCGGTGGTCACGGGTGGCACTTCCTGAGCCCCCGTGAGCGAAACCTGGATAACCTGAGCCGATGCAGACATGGCCGCCAAGGCAACGGTGAACCCCAGGATGATCTTGATGCTTGCTGGACGAATTTTCATAAAAATCTCCTTGTTGTGCGGACCCGGATTGGTTGATCGGGCAATTGGGGTGAGCTTAGACTAAGATGCATTCGAGCACCCCCGGAGTCAATGAAGCTACGCACTCGCTGGTCGCTTCGACTTTGCCCGCCTGAGCTCCCGCTATCTGATTTTGTCATGACCTGCCCCGGCGAGCGACTGAGAAGGGCCTTAACGTCGTCTTGAACGCATGGAATTATTACTTGACCCACAGCTGTGGGTGTCATTTCTGACCCTCACAGCGCTGGAAATTGTTCTTGGGGTCGATAACCTCATCTTCATCGCAATCCTCGCGGATCGCCTACCAGTCGATCAACGCGCGCAAGGCCGTCGGGTCGGTCTCGCCCTGGCGTTGGTCACCCGCCTGCTGTTGCTGTCGATGCTGTTCGTGATCAGCCAGCTCACGTCGCCGGTCCTGACCCTCTTCGGTCAGTCATTCTCATGGCGGGATCTCATCCTCTTGGGGGGTGGCCTGTTCCTGCTCTACAAAGCGACCACCGAAATTCATGAAATGACAGCGATACCTGCCGACCCAGAGCGAGATTCGCCCCGAAGGGTTGCCAGCTTCCTTGCCGTCGTCAGTCAGATCGCGGTCGTTGATATCGTCTTTTCCCTGGATTCCGTCATTACGGCGGTTGGCATGGCTGACAACCTCGGCGTCATGGTCGCCGCGGTCATCACCGCCGTGCTTGTCATGCTTCTGGCATCCACTCCCCTGTCAGGATTTGTCAACAGACATCCGACCGTCAAGATGCTGGCCCTTGCATTCCTCTTCATGGTGGGACTTGCCCTGGTTGCTGATGGCTGTGGATTCCACATCCCCAAAGGCTATCTCTACGCCGCGATGGCATTCTCGACTGGGGTCGAGGCCCTGAATCTGGCAGCCCAAAAGAGACGTCGGTTGGCGAGTCACCAGGAATAGCGCCTGCAGTTCGACAGGTCCCGACGGGCGGAGTCATTCTGAAGACAGTCTGACCGGGCG
>Ga0214919_10011090_pt1 | contig 11280 bp, 12 predicted proteins | sample LL1503_MetaG_FD_177994 | JGI IMG/M metagenome (GOLD analysis project Ga0214919, IMG submission 177994) | Freshwater microbial communities from Lake Lanier, Atlanta, Georgia, United States - LL-1503 | ecosystem: Environmental > Aquatic > Freshwater > Lake | place: USA: Georgia | collected...
GCATGGTGGCCATGAAGGCCGCGACCGACAACGCCGGCAGTGTGATTGGCGAACTCAAACTCATTTACAACAAAACCCGTCAAGCAGCGATCACGAAGGAATTGTCCGAAATCGTGGCCGGTGCAGCAGCGGTGTAACACCTTTTATTTTTGGAGCAAATCATCATGGCTCAGGCAATGACACACGCAGGTATTCAAGGAAAAATCGTCCAATGTATTGGTGCGGTGGTGGACGTCGAATTCCCCCGCGAGCACATGCCGCGTATTTACGATGCGCTCAAACTCGAAGGCACAGCTTTGACGCTGGAAGTGCAGCAGCAATTGGGTGACGGCATTGTGCGCACCATTGCGCTGGGTTCTTCTGACGGCTTGCGCCGTGGTTTGATGGTCACCAACACCGGTGCGGCCATCACGGTGCCCGTGGGTAAAGCCACCTTGGGTCGCATCATGGACGTGCTGGGCTCACCCATTGACGAGCGTGGCCCCGTGGACCAAACCCAAACCGCTTCCATTCACCGCAAAGCGCCTGCGTACGACGAACTTAGCCCATCCCAAGAACTGCTGGAAACCGGCATCAAGGTGATTGATTTGGTATGCCCCTTTGCCAAAGGCGGTAAGGTGGGCTTGTTCGGTGGCGCCGGTGTGGGCAAGACCGTGAACATGATGGAACTCATCAACAACATCGCCAAAGCGCACAGCGGTTTGTCCGTGTTTGCGGGTGTGGGTGAGCGTACCCGTGAGGGCAATGACTTTTATCACGAGATGGCTGACTCTGGCGTGGTGAACTTGGAACACTTGGAAGAATCCAAAGTGGCCATGGTTTACGGACAGATGAACGAGCCTCCCGGTAACCGTTTGCGCGTGGCCTTGACCGGTTTGACCATTGCCGAATCTTTTCGTGATGAAGGCAAAGACGTGTTGTTCTTCGTGGATAACATCTACCGCTACACCTTGGCAGGTACTGAAGTGTCCGCCTTGTTGGGTCGCATGCCTTCTGCTGTGGGTTACCAGCCTACCTTGGCCGAAGAAATGGGCCGTTTGCAAGAGCGTATTACTTCCACCAAAGTGGGTTCTATCACTTCCATTCAGGCCGTCTATGTGCCAGCCGATGACTTGACCGACCCGTCACCTGCCACCACCTTTGCCCACTTGGACTCCACCGTGGTGTTGTCGCGTGACATCGCTTCATTGGGTATCTACCCTGCTGTGGATCCTTTGGACTCCACCAGCCGCCAGTTAGACCCCTTGGTGGTGGGCAATGACCACTATGAAACGGCACGTGCTGTTCAAGGTACTTTGCAGCGCTACAAAGAACTGCGCGACATCATTGCCATTTTGGGCATGGACGAATTGGCGCCCGAAGACAAACTGGCCGTGGCCCGTGCGCGCAAGATCCAGCGTTTCTTGAGCCAGCCTTTCCACGTCGCCGAGGTGTTCACCGGATCACCTGGCAAGTACGTCACTTTGGCTGAAACCATTCGTGGCTTCAAGATGATTGTGGCGGGCGAGTGCGATCACATGCCCGAGCAAGCGTTCTACATGGTCGGTACCATCGATGAAGCCATCGAAAAAGCCAAGAAGATTTGACCTGCAACATGTCCGATAAGGAATTCAGATGAACACCATCCATGTTGATGTGGTCAGTGCAGAAGAACTGATTTACTCCGGTGAAGCCACCTTTGTGGCATTGCCAGGTGAAGTTGGTGAGTTGGGCATTTACCCTCGCCACACCCCTTTGATCTCTCGCATCAAGGCCGGTTCTGTACGTATCCAAAAACCTGACGGCGAAGAAGAGTTTGTCTTTGTGGCGGGTGGTATCTTGGAAGTTCAACCCGACTCCGTCACGGTTTTATCTGACACGGCAGTGCGGGGTAAAGACCTGGACGAAGAGCGTGCCAACGCAGCCAAACAAGCAGCGCAAGAGCATTTGCAAAATGCCAAAACCCAAGTCGACATGGCTGCGGCACAAGCAGAGCTCTCTGTCATGGCTGCGCAACTGGCAGCTTTGCGCAAATACCGCAGCAAACACTGAACCTTGTCCAAGCCCCATCTGCGTGCAGCCACCGTTGGCGGGTCCGCCGATGAGGTAGAAGCCGCGTTTTACGAGGCCCTACAGACGGGCGACGTCGAGCGACTGATGGCCTGTTGGGCCAATGAAGAAGACATCGTGTGTGTGCACCCTGGTGGCCCTCGTTTGTTAGGCGCGGTTGCTATTCGCCACTCCTTCGAAACCATGTTTGGCCATGGCACCATACGCGCCTTTCCCGAGCGGCTTCACAAATTAGAAACCATCACCAGTGCCGTGCACAACCTCATAGAGCGGGTCGAGATTTTGACGCCTGAGGGCACGCAGATCGCATTTGTTACCTCTACCAATGTGTATATGCGCACTGCAGAAGGCTGGCGCATGGTGGCGCACCACGCCAGTCCGGGGACGCAGCCTGAAATCCACAGCGATATAGATACACCCACCATTCTTCACTAGCCAACTGCGTTTTGCCCTTGCACCAAGGATGACTGCACATGGATGACATTGTTAAGCAAGCCATGGCCAAATGGCCACAAGTGCCTGATTGCTATGGCTGGCTTGGCTTTGATGACCGAGGTGACTGGTATATGCGTGACGATGGTGTGCAAGCACTCGGTGAATTTGCACAGGCCAAGGGCAGCAAGTTGATGCATGTGCAACTGATTGCATTCATAGAGCGCAATTACGACGCAGATCGTTTGGGCCGTTGGTTTTTCCAAAACGGTCCCCAACGCGTGTACGTGGAGTTGCAGTCCACGCCTTTTGTGTGGCGGGTCCAAGAGAATGGCATATTGACCCATGCACATCTCAAAAACTTGGCTTTGAAAAAAACGTTATTGGATGAAAACGGTCGCTTGTATGTATTGACCGACAAGGGCTTGGGATTGGTTCATAGCTTGGATACATGGCACGGGGCCAATGCCATCGAAGAACAACGCTGGCCAGCACCTCTCCAAGTGTTGTCTCTGGACTTGCCTAAAGACTTTGGCTTCGTCGTCAGTCCTGCCCGTGACGTAAAAAAACCGGCTAACTAGCCGGTTTGTCATGGGGTTTGAAACCTCAGTTTTTAGGTGCGGCGGGCTCAGAAAACTTGGCACCACCGGCATTGGCCATGTAGACCACAGCACGGCCAATTTCAATATCGCTGTGGTCACCGCCACCTTGTGCGCCCATGGCATTTTTACCCTTGAGCGCGGAATTGAGCAAAGCCTCGTAACCGGATTTGATGCGTGGTGCCCAGGCTGCGGTGTCACCGAATTTGGGTGAGCCTGCCAAGCCTGCAGCGTGACATGCAGAACATTGGGCCTTGAATACTTCTTCACCCGTCTTCAATGGACGGTTGGCGTCTTTGACTTGAACTGCACCCACTTTTTCAATACGAGATGCCACCGATTCAGCAGGGTTGCTGGCGCCGGCAGCAGGTTTATTGCCAGAAACCACGTAGTTGACCAATCCGATGATGATGAACACAGGGCCTACAAAAGACAAAAACACCAGCCAAGCAAAGGCCTTGGGTGTTTGTATGGGACCGGTATGCGCTTCTTCGTGGTTGTGGCTCATAAGGACTTTCTTTACAGAGTCAAATCAAATGGGAAATTATAGCCAGCGGCATGCTTCCATCAAGCTGACAAACATCGACACCTACAATGTCAAGCATGCGGCTGTAGCTCAGTGGATAGAGTATTGGCCTCCGAAGCCAAGGGTCGTGGGTTCGATCCCCGCCAGCCGCACCAGTTGTTTCTGAAAAGAGCCACTGTTCGTCTACATAGACAAACGACCCAGTTCCCCGAATTGCGCTGCCAAATCGGTTTCTGCATGTTCCAGCACAAAATAGCGAAACGCTTCAGCTGCAGGCGACAGCAATTTTGACAAGGCATGAATCACATGCCAGGCCCGCACAACAGGTGAACCGCGGACATCCAAAATACACAACTGCTTGGTTTGCAATTCCAAGCCTATGGTGTGCAGAGACAAAAAACTCAAACCCAGGTTGGCTTTGACTGCTTGTTTGATGGCGTCGTTGCTTTGCAGTTCCATGGAAAAACGGGGTTGGAAGCGGGCTTGCGAAAAAAAAGCTTCCATCGCGCTGCGTGTACCAGAGCCAGGTTCTCGAACAATGAAAGACTGCTGACGCAAATCTTCTGCGCGTAAACCAGACTCGCCAGCCAAAGGGTGCTCGGGTGAGGCCACAAACACCAAAGGATTGGCAGCAAAAGGTTCGGCGCGGGTAGGCATTTCAGAGGGTGGGCTGCCCATGATGGCAATATCCACCTCGCTGTTTTGCAACCATTGCACCAATTCCCGGCGGTTACCCACATTCAGCACCAACTCTATGCCCTCGTGCTCCTTCAAAAACTTGTTCAATAACGCTGGAATAAAGTAAGTGGTGGTATCCACCATGCCAATGGTCAGCTTGCCTGTCTCTATGCGCTGTAAACGTGCCGCGGCATCTTCGGCGTCTTTGAGCAAAGCCAGCATTTTTCTGGCGTAGACCAGCATGTACTCACCGCTGGTGGTCAAAGACACTTTTCGGCCCTGTCGCTCGAACAGGGGCATGCCCACTTCCGCTTCTAACTCCTTGATTTGCATAGTGACAGCGGGGGCGGACACGTGCAAAGTCTCGGCCGCTTTGGCAAAAGACAGGTGACGGGCCACAGCGCTGAAAACCCGTAATTGGCGGAAGGTGGCGTTTTTCAATTAAGAAAAGCTGAATTGAAAGCTTCGAAAATTTGAATTTACTTACTTTACCAGTTTTTTTAAAGTAAGAACACCTTTTAACAACGTTGGAGTTTTAATGACTGAAAGCACCCAAATCACTGACAAAAAGAAACGCTATAGCGCAGGGGTTTTGAAGTATCGCCAAATGGGTTATTGGATGCCCGACTATGTGCCAAAAGACACGGACACCATTTGCTTATTTCGCATAACCCCACAAGAGGGTGTCGATCCAGTTGAGGCCGCTGCTGCTGTTGCAGGCGAGTCCTCCACAGCTACTTGGACTGTGGTCTGGACCGACCGCTTGACCGATTGCGATAGCTACCGCGCCAAGGCTTACAAGGTTGAGGCTGTGCCCGGACGACCAGGTGAATTCTTTGCATGGGTGGCTTACGACCTGATTCTTTTTGAAGAAGGGTCTATTGCCAATATGACCGCTTCTTTGATAGGTAACGTTTTCTCGTTCAAGCCTTTGAAAGCTGCGCGTCTGGAAGACATCCGCATCCCCGTGGCCTACATCAAAACCTTCAAAGGTCCACCCACGGGTTTGATCGTGGAGCGCGAGCGTTTGGACAAATTCGGTCGTCCTTTGCTGGGCGCCACTACCAAGCCTAAATTGGGTTTGTCTGCTCGCAACTATGGTCGCGTGATTTACGAAGGCCTCAAAGGCGGTTTGGACTTCATGAAGGACGACGAAAACATCAATTCACAGCCCTTTATGCACTGGCGGGACCGCTTCTTGTATGTGATGGATGCGGTTAACAAAGCACAAGCGGTAACTGGCGAGGTCAAAGGCTCTTACCTTAACGTTACTGCAGGCACCATGGAAGCCATGTATGAGCGTGCAGAATTTGCCCGCGACCTGGGTAGCGTCATCGTCATGGTGGATTTGGTGATTGGCTACACAGCTATTCAGTCGATGGCCGAATGGTGCCGTAAAAACGACATGATCATGCACATGCACCGCGCAGGTCATGGCACTTACACACGCCAGAAAAACCATGGCGTGAGCTTCCGCGTGATTGCCAAGTGGCTGCGCTTGGCTGGTTGTGATCATTTGCACACAGGCACAGCCGTGGGCAAGCTCGAGGGCGACCCCATGACTGTTCAGGGCTATTACAACGTTTGCCGCGACAGCTACACCAAACAAGACTTGCAGCGTGGCTTGTTCTTTGATATGGACTGGGCAGACACCAAAAAAGTCATGCCCGTGGCTTCTGGTGGTATCCACGCCGGTCAAATGCACCAGCTCATCGACTTGTTCGGTGACGATGTGGTGTTGCAGTTTGGCGGCGGCACCATCGGACACCCCCAAGGTATTCAAGCCGGTGCGGTGGCCAACCGTGTGGCGCTGGAGGCCATGGTCAAAGCCCGCAACGAAGGCAAAAACATCTTGGAAGAAGGCCCCACCATTTTGAAGAATGCCGCCAAGACCTGTGGTCCTTTGCAAGCCGCTTTGGACACCTGGGGCGACATCAGCTTCAACTACCAATCCACCGACAGCAGCGACTATGCCGTCACCCCATCCGTTGCTTGATACAGAGGAATCACACCATGTTGACCAACCCTACCGGTAAAGTTACCCAAGGCCAATTCAGCTTTTTGCCTGAATTGACAGACGAAGAAATCAGCTTGCAAATCAAGTATGGCCTCTCTAAAGGCTATGCATGGAGCGTCGAGTACACCGATGACGTTCATCCCCGCAACACCTACTGGGACATGTTTGGCATGCCCATGTTCGATCTGCAAGACCCTGCAGGCGTCTTGATGGAAGTGAACAACTGCCGTAAAACCTTCCCTAACCATTACATCCGTTTGATGGCGTTTGACTCCACACGCGGCATTGAATCGGTGGCCATGAGTTTCATCGTGCACCGCCCTGCCAATGAGCCTGGCTTCCGTTTAGACCGTCAAGAGGTGAGTGGACGCAGCTTGCGTTACACCACCCACACTTACGCGACCGACAAGCCTGAAAACCAGCGTTATTCCAAGTAAAACGCTTCGCTTGAAACAGCCCTAACCATGAACACATCTACCTACAACATACCCGGTGTCAAAACACCCGAAACCGATGTTGAGAAGACCCCTGCCCGTGCCTTGAACACGGGTGGGGCGTCGGATGACACCGGTGAGCGCACGGTAGGTGAAGTTCTGGCAGGCTCGCAAGTCACAGCCATCTTGGATGAACTGGATGCGGAGTTGGTGGGATTGCTGCCTGTGAAAACACGCATGCGTGACATTGCCGCCTTGCTGGTGATAGACCGCCTCAGGCGCAACCTGGGTTTGGCTTCTACAGCGCCCTCCTTGCACATGAGTTTCACGGGGAACCCGGGAACGGGCAAAACCACGGTTGCCATGCGTATGGCCCAAATTCTGCATAACTTAGGCTATGTGCGCAGCGGCCATTTGGTGGCGGTTACGCGTGACGATTTGGTGGGTCAGTACATTGGCCATACCGCACCCAAAACCAAAGAGGTGCTGAAAAAAGCCATGGGCGGTGTGCTGTTCATCGATGAGGCCTATTACCTGTATCGCCCTGAAAACGAGCGTGATTATGGTCAAGAGGCCATTGAGATTTTGCTGCAGGTGATGGAAAACCAGCGTGACGATTTGGTGGTGATCTTGGCGGGTTACAAAGACCGCATGGACACTTTCTTCCAGTCCAACCCAGGAATGAATTCCCGCATTGCCCACCACATTGCGTTTCCCGATTACGCGCCTGCAGAGTTATCGTTTATTGCCGAAAAAATGCTGACCCAGCAGCACTACAGCATGGATTCAGGCGCCCATGCCGCCTTCCAAAAATACATACAGCTGCGCATGCAGCAACCGCATTTCGCCAACGCACGCAGCATTCGTAATGCCTTAGAGCGTGCACGTCTTCGCCAAGCCAGTCGCTTGTTTTCTCAACCCGATAAGGTGTTAACTGCCGCTGACTTGAGCACCTTGTGCGCTGAAGATATATTGGCCAGCCGTGTTTTTCAAAATCCAAAGGCCCAAGCATGAGCACATTGCAAGCAGTGATTTTTGATGTGGACGGCACCTTGGCCGACACCGAAAGCGCGCATTTGGCGGCTTTTAACCATGCCTTTGCCGAGCAAGGTTTGGACTGGCATTGGGATGAAGCCCTGTATACCCGCTTGCTGGAAATTTCTGGTGGCAAAGAACGCATGACGCATTACTGGCGTCAAGTTCACCCCGATATGAAAGACATCGATGGGTCGGGCTTGACCGATACCATCGATCACCTTCACGCATTGAAAACAGCCGCTTATGAAAGTGCTGTGCAAAACGGTGCCGTGGCTTTGCGTCCTGGTGTTTTAGACCTGATTCACAGCGCGCACCAGCAGGGGTTGCGCTTGGCCATTGCCACCACCACCTCACCCGTCAATATTGCGGTGTTGCTTCGAAATGCCATTGGCCCTGATTGGAAAGACTTGTTTGTGGTGATAGAGGACGCATCCACCGCGCCCAAGAAAAAACCCCATCCTCAGGTGTATGTGCAAACACTGGCCCGACTGGGTTTGCCCTCGACCGATTGTTTAGCGATTGAAGACTCTTCCAATGGCTTGCGTTCGGCCGTATCGGCTGGATTGAAAACCATCATCACACCCAACCAATTTACCGCGCACCATGATTTCGCTGGCGCCTTGAAGATCTTGCCCGATCTCTCAGGCGTGCACGTAGAGCAACTTCGCGCTTGGCACAAACAATAAAAATGCAAGGAGGCTTTATGCCCTTACGTCAACGCACCACCCTGACCCAATACCTGATTGAAGAGCGCAGACGCTTTCCCAGCTCTAAGGGCGAGTTCAATGCGCTGATTTTGGATGTGGCTTTGGCTTGTAAAGCGATTGCACGTGCAGTCGCCATGGGCGAGCTCGGTGGTTTGTATGGTGACCATGCAGCCCAAGAAGGCGGCGCCATCAATGTGCAAGGCGAAACCCAGAAAAAACTCGATGTGCTTAGCAATGACTTGTTCATTCGTGTGAATGAATGGGCGGGCCATTTGGCGGGTATGGCGTCAGAGGAAATGACCGACCCCTACCAAATTCCCGGCAAATACCCGCGTGGCAAATACCTGTTGGTGTTTGACCCCTTGGATGGGTCAAGCAACATCGACGTGAATGTCTCGGTCGGCAGTATTTTCTCCATACTGCGGGCGCCGCAAGATGCCATCGACAGCGGCCGTGATTTGGTCGAAGCCGATTTTTTACAACCTGGCGCTACCCAGTTGGCTGCAGGCTATGCCTTGTACGGACCCACCACCATGTTGGTGTTGACGGTAGGTAACGGTGTGTCTGCCTTCACTTTGGATCCCAATTTGGGTGAGTTCATGCTGACCCACGCCAAACTCAAAGTGCCAGAGGATACCCAAGAGTTTGCGATCAATGCCTCTAACAGCCGTTTTTGGGAGCCACCCATCAAGCGCTATGTGGATGAGTGCTTGGCGGGCAAATCGGGTGCGCGTGGCAAAGACTTCAATATGCGCTGGATCGCCTCTATGGTGGCTGAAGCGCACCGCATCTTGATGCGCGGCGGTGTGTTCATGTACCCACGCGACACCAAGGACCCCACTAAACCAGGTCGTTTGCGCTTGCTTTACGAGGCCAACCCGATTGGCATGATCATGGAGCAAGCCGGTGGTCGCGCCAGCACCGGACGTGAGCCCATGCTCAGTGTCCAGCCGAATGGTTTGCACCAGCGCATTGGCTTGGTGTTTGGTTCTAAAAACGAGGTGGAGCGCATTGAGCGTTACCACAGCGAACCCACACCCCGCGAAGTTGACAATCCCTTGTTTGCAGAGCGTACCCTCTTCAGGGTCTAGCTCTGGTCTCGATTGAAAGATAACCATGTCTGTTAAACACCCCATCATTGCTATCACGGGTTCTTCTGGTGCCGGCACCACATCGGTCACACGCACTTTTGAAAACATTTTTCGTCGTGAAGGCGTGCAAGCTGCCATCATCGAAGGCGACAGCTTTCACCGTTACGACCGTTTGGAGATGCGCAAAAAAGCCGCCGAAGCTGAAAAGCAAGGCGACAAAAACTTCAGCCACTTTGGCCCGACCACCAATTTGTTTTCCGAGCTAGAAACCTTGTTCAGAACCTACGGTGAAACTGGCACGGGTAAGCGTCGCAAGTACCTGCACGACAACGAAGAAGCTGCGCCTTACAAGCAAGACCCTGGCACCTTCACCCCATGGGAAGATGTGCCCAGTGGCACCGATTTGTTGTTTTATGAAGGTCTGCATGGCGCGGTGGTAACCCCTGAAGTCAATATTGCGCAACACCCTGATTTGCTGATTGGTGTGGTGCCTGTCATCAACCTGGAATGGATACAAAAACTCTGGCGCGACAAATCCAAGCGTGGCTACAGCACCGAAGCGGTCACCGACACGATTTTGCGACGCATGCCCGACTATGTGAACTACATCTGCCCGCAGTTCGCCCACACCCATGTGAACTTCCAGCGTGTGCCTTGTGTTGACACCTCCAACCCTTTCATTGCGCGTGAAATTCCTGCACCCGATGAAAGCTTTGTGGTGATTCGCTTTGCCAATCCCAAGGGCATCGATTTCCCCTACTTGCTCAACATGATCCACGACTCTTTCATGTCCCGCGCCAACACCGTGGTGGTGCCGGGTGGCAAGATGGAACTCGCGATGCAACTCATCTTCACGCCTTTTGTGTGGCGCATGATGGAACGCAAGAAAAAGGCCTGAGGCCATCCCCCTAATTTTTTAACTGGAGAATTTCATGGCTCTCGTATCCCTGCGCCAAGTGTTAGACCATGCTGCCGAGCATGGCTATGGCATACCTGCATTCAACGTCAACAACCTCGAACAAGTGCAAGCCATCATGGAAGCTGCGCAAGAGACCGACAGCCCCGTCATCTTGCAAGCCTCAGCAGGTGCACGCAAATACGCTGGCGAAGCCTATTTGCGCCATTTGGTGCTGGCTGCCATTGAAACCCATCCCGACATTCCCGTGGTGATGCACCAAGACCATGGCGTCTCGCCTGCGGTATGCCAACAGTCCATACGCTCGGGTTTTTCCAGCGTGATGATGGACGGCTCGCTGATGCAAGACGGCAAGACACCTTCTTCTTATGAATACAACATCGACGTCACTCGCCGCGTCTGCGAGATGGCGCATGCGGTAGGCGTGTCTGTCGAGGGTGAATTGGGTTGTTTGGGTTCTTTGGAAACCGGCGAAGCCGGTGAAGAAGACGGCGTGGGTGCAGTGGGCAAACTTACCCACGACATGCTGCTGACCGACCCCGTACAAGCCAAAGACTTTGTTGAGCGCACCGGTGTGGATGCTTTGGCGATTGCCATTGGTACCAGCCATGGCGCATACAAATTCACCCGCAAGCCCACAGGTGACATTTTGGCCATGGACCAAATCGTGGCCATCCACCAATCCATCCCCAACACCCATTTGGTCATGCACGGTTCATCCAGCGTTCCCCAAGAGTGGTTGGCCATCATCCGTGAGTTTGGTGGCGACATCAAAGAAACCTATGGCGTGCCT
>Ga0214919_10011092_pt1 | contig 11279 bp, 13 predicted proteins | sample LL1503_MetaG_FD_177994 | JGI IMG/M metagenome (GOLD analysis project Ga0214919, IMG submission 177994) | Freshwater microbial communities from Lake Lanier, Atlanta, Georgia, United States - LL-1503 | ecosystem: Environmental > Aquatic > Freshwater > Lake | place: USA: Georgia | collected...
GTGCTTGAGGCACTTGGAGAGCACATCTTTGAATGGTTCTTGCGCAACAAGCGATCTGAGTGGCGCGCCTATAAGACCCAAGTCACACCATACGAACTCACCCGTTATCTGAAATCCATCTAAGACCATGGTCGCAAACGCTCTAGAAATGCTGGTGGTGTATCCAGATCCACCGCCAACTGACTTGGCGCGAATGCTCGACCTTTCTGGTTATCGCTGGAAAGCCGTGTCCAGCGCAGACGAGGCAACGCGCAATGAACCAGCCAAGGGTTGGGCAGGCGCAATCATTGTGTGCGACGAAGACCCAGAGGCTGCGTGGTTATTCGCTCGCTCTCTACGTAAACGCGATACACCAGTATCACCTGTGGTGGTATTGGTGTCAGGAGCACAACTCGCAGACCTTGAATTGCGAGATGACCTCTACGAGGACTTCTGTCTCACGCCATTTCATCCGCGCGAGCTTGAAGCGCGACTGCGTCATTTGTTGTGGCAATCAATCGGCGGCACAAGACCTGAACTCATCGAACACGGAGGTCTCGCGCTCAATCTCGAGACATACCAAGCGACATTCAATAACCACCCGCTTGATCTCACATATATGGAATACGAACTTTTGAAGTTCTTAGCGCAAAATCCTGGCAAGGTATTTTCACGCGAGATGCTGCTCTCACGAGTGTGGGGTTACGAATACTACGGTGGAGCGCGCACAGTCGATGTACACGTTCGGCGTTTGCGTGCAAAGTTAGGCGAAGAACACGCAAACCTTATTCAGACCGTTCGAAGTGTCGGATACCGATTCGGACAATCTCGCTGGGGCTCGTAATCTGTTGTTAATTTAATGCATCAATTAACAAGAGTGCACCAAAAATAAAAAACAGAGCGGCTGCGCTAATACGAATAGCTTTTTCTGGCAACCGTGCGCCGAGTGCGCGACCGATAATGATTGCTAGTGCATCAGCAGCAACCATTCCGACAGTTGAACCAAGCCAGGTCCCCCAGATGCCATGACGAGTAGCCAACGTGATTGTCGCCAACATTGTTTTATCGCCAAGTTCTGACAAGAAAAAGACAGTGCCGACGGCAATGATCACGTGCTTGGCCGGTATTGCAGCACGTTCTTTGTCGCCAGCAGAGAGTTCATCGCCACGCAATGTCCATAGACCAAAAAAGACAAATGAAATTGCTGCAACAATTGCTATTGGTTTTTCGGGAATTGTAGAACCAAGCACATCGCCAATAAAAACAGAGAACAAATGAACAAGTGCGGTCGCTGCCGTAATGCCAATCAACACTGGCAGAGTGCGATAGCGAGTGGCAAATGCCAACGCCATGAGTTGACTTTTATCACCTAATTCGGCAACAAAAATAACGGCGAGGCTTAACCAAAATGCATGCATGACAGAGACGATTAGTCAGCGAGCCGCTGCATTTTGGTTGCGATTCGACGATGAATACCCAGCATCTCATCAACCCGAGTGCTCACAAGTTCGCCGTTACGCACAATTGTGCGTCCATGCACGATTGTGTCTCTTGCACTGATCGGGCCACAGCGCATCCAGGCCTCAATCGGGTCGGCGATTGCCCCTGCAAACCGCACGCCCTGCAGTGACCACACAGCAACATCTCCAACTGCCCCAATCTGCAGACTTCCGATCTCACCCAGACGACCCAAACAACCAGCACCTCCGATGGTGGCGCATTCAAGTGCCATGCGCGCATCAGCAGCGCCAGCGCCACTGCGCAATTTTGCCAACAGCATTGCTTCACGCGCTTCCATCCATAATGAAGCACAGTCGGCAGACGACGAACCATCTACTCCAAGTCCGACATGCACACCAGCGGCTCGCAATTCAATAATCGGTGCAATGCCAGAAGAAATAATCATGTTGCTACTAGGACAATGCGCAGCACCGATTCCGGCTGCACCAAGAGCTTGAATCTCATCGTGATTAGGCATGACACAATGCGCCACCCATGTGCGATCACTCAGCCAACCCACGTCTCGCAAATACTCGAACGGACGACAACCAAACATCCGCAAAGAGAAGTCATCGTCTTCGACGTTTTCTGCGAAGTGTGTATGAAGACGAACATCAAGTTTTTCGGCAAGTTCTGCCGACCGAATCATCAATGATTTTGTGACGCTAAAAGGTGAACACGGAGCAAGTGCAATGCGCACCATTGCGCCATGACTGCGATCGTGATGCCGCTCAACTGCAGTTTGAGACTCAGCCAAGATCACATCGTCATCTTGGACCACATTGTCAGGCGGTAATCCGCCATCTTTTTGTGACAACGACATTGATCCACGAGTGGGATGAAATCTGATTCCGAGGTCTTGTGCTGCTGCGATTTCGGCCGATAATAAATCCCCACCACCACGGGGGTGCAAATACAAATGATCCGTTGATGTTGTGCAACCAGAGAGAGCAAGTTCAGCCAGGCCAACCCATGCCGAGACATGCGCGCCTTCTTCGTCAAGAACACTCCAGAGTGGATACAAGGTTTGCAGCCACCCGAACAACGCTGCATTAGTCATTGGTGGAAATGCTCGTGTCAAGTTTTGGTACATGTGATGGTGCGTATTAATGAGACCAGGAGTAACCAAGCACCCACGCGCATCGATGATCTGTGTCGCTAGTGGTGGTGCGTCGTGCACGCCTCCGAGCCCTGAGATGAAACCATTCGTAATTGCCACCCATCCACCGGGTATTTCGCGACGTGCCTCGTCAACAGTGGCGACGAGATCTGCATTGGTAATCAAAAGGTCTGCGTGTTGAGCATTCATGGTGTTATTTCAGGGTTCCGAGCACGATGGCAATATCTTGGGCAGACGTAAGTGGGTTCACGATGCATAGTCGCAACATGACTTCATTTTGCCATGTTGTGGGCGTCACGAACGCCACTCCGTCATTAAGAACTTTGTCAGACCACGCGTAATACTGATCAGCAGACCATCCGATACGACGAAACATCACGATACTGAGTTCGGGATCCATTGCTAGTTCAAGATCGGCATGCTCAGAAATCTGTCGTGCTGCGGCACGCGTGATATCAAGTGTGACTTCTACTGAACGCTCATACTCATTGGTGCCATATGTTGCCAAACTGAACCAGAACGGTAATCCACGCGCACGTCGCGACAAATGATGCGCATAGTCAGATGGGTTCCACTCATCATCTTGGTGTAGTGCATCGAGATACTCGGCGTGTTGCGTGTGTGCTGCACGTGCAATCTGAGGATTGGCATACAACAAGGCACAGCAATCAAAAGGAGCAAACAACCATTTATGTGGGTCAACAATAAATGAATCGGCGTGCTCAATTCCGTTGAACAAATGCCTGACAGTGGGGGCGATTAACCCTGCACCACCGTATGCAGCGTCAACATGAAACCATGTATTTAAATTGCGCGCGCACTCGCCGACGCCGGTGAGATCATCAACAACTCCAATATTTGTTGTTCCGCCTGTTGCAACAATCGCAAAGACTCTTAACTTGTCGTGCTCAGACAGGGCGTCAATGGCGGACTGTGTCGCAAAACCAGTCATGCGCCCGCGTGCATCTGTGTCTACCCACATCACATCAACATCCATTGCTCGAGCAGATTGAGAGATAGATGAATGTGCACCACGCGACGCAACAATTGCGCCACGCACATTGTCAAAAACTCCGTTGGCGTGATGACGCCAGTTCCAGCGCGCAGCAATCAATGCCGACAAGTTGCCAGCGGTTCCGCCGCTGACAAACACACCACCAGCGGTGACAGACAAACCGGCAACATCGGCGAGCCAACGCAGTGCTTCGTTCTCGGCAAATACTGCACCAGAACCCTCTTGCCATGAGCCTGCGTAAACATTCGCCGCAGATACTGCAACATCAAATAACCCTGCTGCTTCTGTTGGGGCGGATGGCACATACGCCAAGAATCTGGGATGATCAACCGTGATACATGCCGGGGCCAACACATCTCTCCATAATTGCAATGCCTTTTTGCCACCGATTCCGGTTGGCGTGATGGTTGCGCCAACGACTTGACGTAATTCATCTGGAGTTCTACCCCGGTCAAGTGGATAATCTCGCCGAATTCTTTGCAACGCGTACGACAGAATCTTCCAACTGAGTCTCTTGCTTTTGCGGTCGAACCGGTGCATCGCTACCAACGGTGTCGCTTCTGACAACTAGACGTTGGTCTCGAGTAGTTCACTGCCTTCGTGTCGAATCTCTGCATCTCGATACAAGAAATGTCCGATGAGCGCCGCGAGAGCAGCAGTTGACAAACCAACCACAACGGGGAAGGCAAGTAACACAAGGATGATAATGATGACGCCTGGCATGATAATTAGCGTACTGGCTTGTACGCCCAGGCCTCAATCTCGACATCACCATTAAACGGCAATGCAGCGACTCCAATCGTGCTGCGCGCAGGGCGACTGTCTCCAAATCCAGCGACATACGCTTCGTTGAATGCCGCGAATGTGTCCATGTCTGTAAGAAAGCACAACGTTTTGCTGACATCTTTGAGCGACGCTCCCATTGTTGCGAGTTGCGCCTTTAGATTTGCCACTGCTTGAGCAGTTTGTGCTGCCACACCGCCCGCGACTATTGCGCCGTCCTTGATGCCAAGTTGACCTGAGACAATTATCCAGTCTCCGGCTCGCACGGCTGGGGTATAGGGACTCGCTGGTGGTGATTGTTTGGGCATACCTCTTACTGTAGGTCACCACCCCCTCTACGATTGCAGTGATGACATCTCTTCTCCCATTTTCACGACGCACTTTTTTGATCTATGCCGGCACTACAACTGTCGGCGCTTTTGCCTTGAACGCGTGCGGCGGATCAGGCCCATCATTGCCCAAAGGCGTGGCCCTTGTGCAACGGTTTCCCAACGATGTCCTCGTGCCTGGCACGGTTCGCTTGCCAATCTCATTGGCCGTTCAAAAGGGTGTCCTCACTGACGCAGATACATCTCTTCCCAAAATGCTCACGGCCAAGGTCGTTGATACTGCCTCTGGCAAAACTGTCGTCCAACACGTGACGTCAACAAAACACACCACAGGCGTTCCGCAGCCGTACTGGCCATTCATCGTCACTGTTGATACTCCCGGTATTTATTCGCTCGTTGTTGATGGTGGTCCATCAGATGGTGCAGCGTTTCAGATACTGGAGCGCACCGCAGTACGCGTTCCACTCGTTGGTGATGCGTTGCCGCCGTTTGATACACCAACAACTTTAAATAACAACGGCGTCGACCCAATTTGCACCCGCCCAGAGGGCGTCTGTCCATTTCATTCAATTACGCTGACCGAAGCACTTCGCTCCGGAAAACCTGTCGTGTATCTCATAGGCACACCTGCGTACTGCCAAACCGGCACATGTGCACCTGCTCTTGATGCACTTATCGCCGTACAAAAAAATGTTGGCGACTCAGTCGTATTTATTCATGCTGATGTGTACACAGATTCGACCGCAACAACTCCTGCTCCAGCAGTGAAGGCATACAACATGTCGTATGAGCCAGCGTTATTTGTCACCGACTCAAAAGGCATTCTTCAGGCGCGACTTGACGCCATTTTCAACGAAGAAGAAGTGCGCAGTGTGTTGCTCTCGGCAACTGGAATCAGCTAAATGATTTGCCGCAACCACAACTACGTGTGGCTCCGGGATTACTGATTGCAAAACCTTGTTCGTTAAGACCGTCTTTGAAGTCAAGACTTGCGCCTTCAAGTAGCGGAGCAGATGCTGGGTCAACAACAACTCGCACTGCGCCAAATGTGATGACGATGTCATCGGCGGCAATGTCGCCATCAAAATACATGTCGTACTGAAACCCTGAGCATCCGCCAGACTTAACGGCCACGCGCAATGCCATTTCGGCCGCACCTTCGTCGAGAAGCAATTGCTCTACTTTGACTGCGGCTGCATCGGTCAGTGTGATCATGAGAACCTCCAAGGGCTTGGCTAAGGATTATGACTGTATTTCTACCCTTCACCCTACAGCCCCGTACACTAGATATGTGAGCCAAACCAAGGCCCCCAGCATTGACGACATCCGCTCGTTGTTGCGCGCCGTCATGGACCCAGAGCTAGGCGACAATATCGTCGACCTTGGCATGGCCGGAGACATCACGTTTACTGACGGTCTCGTCACCATCGCCATGAAACTCACCATTAAGGGCTGCCCGTTGCGTGTGCAGATCCGCAACGACATTGAGTCTCGTCTACTGGCTCATCCGGCCATCACCAAAGTCGCCATTGATTGGGGCGAGATGACACCAGATGAACGCACTGCGGCCATGACTCGTGCCCGCTGGAATGCCAAAGAACAAGCAACCGATACGGCGGTTCCCGCCAATACGCGTATCTTGGCGATTGCCAGTGGCAAGGGCGGCGTCGGAAAGAGTTCGGTCACAGTAAATTTGGCCGCCGCATTGGCCCAAGCCGGAAAAATTGTTGGTGTGTTAGATGCCGACATTTGGGGATTCTCGATTCCGCGCATGCTCGGCATGCCTGACCGCCTGCAAGCACGCGCGGTTGTTGGTCGAGAAAAACCAATGATTGTTCCTAATGTTCGCGTTGTTGGTTCAGGTCTGCTCAAAGTTGTCTCCACCGGAATGTTGGTAGAAGACGAAAGTACAGCGCTGATGTGGCGTGGCCTGATGCTCACTAAAGCTGTTGAGCAGTTTCTTCATGATGTTGAGTGGGGAGAACTTGATTACTTGCTCATCGACATGCCGCCCGGAACAGGTGATGTGCAGATGGGGCTCGCTCGCATGTTGCCGCGCACCGACTTGCTCATCGTCACAACGCCTGCAGTATCTGCCCAAAAAGTTGCTATACGTGCAGCAGACATGGCACGCCGCAGTTTTTTGCGTGTCGCCGGAGTGATCGAGAACATGAGCACATTCGAATGTGATCATGGCACACAATACGCACTGTTTGGCACTGGCGGAGGTCAAAATCTGGCCAACGAGATTGGTGTCGAACTACTCGGTCAAGTACCAATCGAATCAACCGTTGCTGCTGGCAGCGACTCTGGTGAACCAGTAGTGCTCGCCAACATCGGTAAAGCGGCTGGCGTCTTTTTGGCAATTGCGCAACGCATTATTGACGACACTCCTGATGCAACAGAAATGTCTGGGTGTACGGCCCGCGTTGAAGATGTCGTTGCAGTGAGCGTGCGCGGTCGCTAGCCAAGTTCGTCGTAGCCAGATTCACCTGGCATGACAATTGCAATCACTTTGCCATCAGAGTTCAGTCGCAGACGAGGCTCAATCACTGGCGGCACACCAACTTTACGAGCCGCGTCTAGAGCGTCATCCGCTGTCCTGCAGTCAAGCAAAAATTCAAGGCTGCTGATTGTTGGGGGCAACATTTGCAGATCACCTGATGCAAAGCGGCTAAGTGCTTCGTGTGGCTTCACCCACAGGCTTTCAATAGTCTCGCCGTCGTCATGCAAAGGTTCTTGTGCTTGCGGCGCACGAGCCACAAAGAAACGTGTATCGAAACGGCGACGTTCGCCAGCCGGTGTGATCCAGTGGCTGACATAGTGAATTGCATCTGTTGTGAGGCGAAGATTTTCTCGACGACAGAGTTCTGTCAATGAGAGTTCACCCTCGTGTACTAAATGTCGGGCTTCTTCGAATCGTTCAATCACCTCAGGAGTATCAAAACGCACGACCTCTCCGGTATCGGCATGTCTTGCCAAAAGAACACCTGCTTCTTCAAAACATTCACGAATTGCCGCCACCCAAAATGACAGGCCGTTGCGCGGAATCTGAAGAAGAGAACTCGCATGTTCGTCGGTGAGCCCATCACAGATTTCCCCAAGTTCTTCGTGAGAATCTGCATCATCAACTCGTCCACCCGGGAACACATACATTCCACTCGCAAACGCCGCAGACAATGTTCGTCGCAACATAAATACATCTAGACCAGACTCATCATCACGTACCAGCAATACCGTTGCGGCTGGGCTGATCGGAACTGTATGCGGATCAAATGGCTCATCTTTGCCAGGACCACTACTGCGCGGCGTGCTCACTGACCTAGTTCTCCGCTTGCATGACCAGTTGCGTCACCCCGATGTTCTTTAATGTCCACCACAGGTCTGTCGTATGTTGCGCGAACAACTTGGACTTTATTTGTGGTTCGAGCACCAACAATTTTTACGACAATAAGTCGAAACGGTGGAAGTAAGAGCAATAAGCCTAAAGCATCTGTGAAAAATCCGGGGGCGACCAAGAGTGCACCAGCCACTAATAAGCAAACGCCCTCAATAAGTTCTCGAGACGGCACATGGCCACTACTCACTTGTTCGTTGAATTTGCGCCATACTCGCAAGCCTTGCTGCTTCACCACCCGCGATCCGAAAACTGAAATTACAAACAGCAGAGCAATGGTTGGGATGATGCCGACAACAGAACCAATCTTGACGACAAAATATATCTCAATCAACGGCACTGCGATAATGACAGCAAAAATCAACAAGAACATTAGTGTTTACTCCACAGCGGTTTCAGATGAGTCCGTCTTGCGCATTTCCCGGTAATCGCGTGCAGCGCCCTCAAGAGGCTCGATCAATAATGTGATGCCATCGATTGCTGCTACTCGAACATGCTGTGCGTCGCTCAATGGAGTGGCACGGTTTGTGCGCGCATGCCACTGGGCACCATCGACACGAACTGTTCCTTCAGGGTTAATGGCACCGACCGTAATGCCCTGAGCTCCGATTAAGTTGTCGCGACCAATTGTTGGTGTGCCAAATCGAGTGCGCGTCATTGATGGCATTCCAACAATGAAAGTGAGTGCTAGACCTCCGATGCACACCAACAAAGTGATCCATGACGGCCGCATCGTCAAACCATCAACGGAATCAAATAACAAAAAGGTTGATGCCGAATACATTGCTATCCCGACGCCAGTCCATACACGGGGAACACCCACCTGCACGTCAACAGCACACGCGATCATTGACAAGAGAAGCAGCACAAGACCAACACCGTTAAGAGGCAATGCTCCGGCGCCGAGTGCACCAAGAATGAGACACACTGCTCCGACCACGCCAGCAATACCGATACCGGCAGTAAAAAACTCAAAAATCAAAAGAGCGAGACCAACGGTGAGTAATAGCAACGCTGACGGCGGACTCGCCACGGTATGCAACAGTCGTGGTACAAGTCCTAGTTTAAAGAATCGAACCGTGGTTGCTTCTCGTACTACTTGACCATTTGCATCAATAGAGTCGGCAACCGTGTCAAGCGTGGCACCTTTGACTGTGACACCATCAAGCACGTACAACATATTTCGCAAAACCGGAACACCCCGATCATCAGTTGCAAACTTGAGGGCACCTTTTTCGCGAGCCTCCAAGAAACCAAGAGTATGTGTTCCGAGAACTTCATCTGCTGCACCAAATGAAATATTCGAACCGTTCACTTTGAGCGGAACGCCGATGCGTCCGATGCGTGAGCCGGGCGCCATTGCTGTCACATCTGCCACCGCAAGTATTTGCGCGGGCATTCCGTAGGCACGCGCACCTGACGGCCCCACCCACACTGCAACTGGAATAGTTGATGTCTTGATTGTTTCTAGAAGTTCTGTCATGCGCGCACGACTCACGACTGCCCCTCGACTGTTGAGTTGCAAGATGACTGCTTGGGATTGATTCTTCGTCGCCTTCTCAAGCGAGCGCTCGATTGCGTCGACAGCAATCTCGTCAATAATCCCACTCACTTCTATGACGTCAACGAGCGCAAGATCAGGCGCAACAGTTGCAGATATGACACCATTAGCAACATGCGGTGCAGTAACGGCGTCAACAACTTCGGCGGCGTGCGCCACATTCGACGAGACAAGTACGCTAACGATTGGCGACAACACTGGAACTGCCAAGCCCAGCATCATGGTGATGCTTACTATTCTGCGCACTAAGGCCTCCGATTGATGGATACACGACACTTTCTCAGCGCATCGCGTGTACTCATTGTGGCGGGCAAAGGCGGCGTTGGGAAATCGACCGTGGCAGCGGCACTCGCACAGGCGGCGACAGGTGTCGGACTTCACACCCTTTTGGTTGAAATTGAAGGCAAAAACCCTGTTGTGGGCCTTGATCTACGCGTCGAGAGGGTGGCCATCACGCCCGGAGCCGCCCTGGCAGATTATTTCGACTCTCTTGGTCTTGGACGAGTCTCACGGCGCTTATTGGCAGCGGGGATCGTTGATTTAGTGGCCTCCACTGCTCCGGGAATTGATGATCTTTTGATTCTGGGCAAGATCAAACAACTCGAACAAACAGGTGAATGGGACCTCATCGTTGTTGATGGCCCACCTGCAGGACAAGCCATCGGATTGCTACGCGCGCCATTGTCACTGCGTCAAGCGGTACGCGGTGGACCAATTCATACGCAAGCAATCGAGATTCTCAACATGCTTGCAGACCCTGCGCGTTGTCGAGTGATGATGGTGTCGACACCAGAGTTGACGCCCGTCTCAGAACTCATTGACACAGCATTTGAGATTGAAGACCAGATTGGCGTCGCGCTTGGACCAGTAGTACTAAACGGCATTGACGATGAATCATTACCCAAAAACGGCAACGGCAACTCCGAACTCAATGAGGCACTGATATATCGACGTAACAGACAACAACGACACGAACTGGCATGTGCACTACTCACGCAAAAATTACCGCTACAACAACTTCGATTACCCCGACTCTCAAACAGTGCGTCGATTTGTCTCGAACTCACGCCGACGCTCGAATCTGCGATTGCGATCCTGCCATGAACCTTGAACAAATCTTACGTACTCAATCAGTTGTGGTCTGCTGCGGAACGGGTGGCGTCGGAAAAACTTCAGTTGCAGCAGCACTCGCTCTTTCGGCTGCACAGATCGGCCGTCGTGCCATCGTCATCACAATTGATCCTGCTCGACGACTTGCTGATGCAATTGGTCTGCGCGACGAGATCGGCAATGAGCCAGTTCTGGTGAAACAAATCGGTGATGGTCAGATGTGGGCAACCATGCTCGATGTCGGAGAAACATTTGATTCTCTGGTGACACAGTTTGCAAGTGACGCCGAACAAGTGACCGAGATACTAAACAACACTTTCTATCGCAATGTGTCACGATCACTCAGCGGAACCCGTGACTATATTGCCGCTGAACGTCTGCTCGCCTTACAGGGTGATGATCGCTTTGATCTTGTCATTGTTGATACACCACCAACGCGATCTGCACTTGCGTTTGTCGAATCACCCGAGCGCCTCGCTCGTTTC
>Ga0214919_10011094_pt1 | contig 11278 bp, 8 predicted proteins | sample LL1503_MetaG_FD_177994 | JGI IMG/M metagenome (GOLD analysis project Ga0214919, IMG submission 177994) | Freshwater microbial communities from Lake Lanier, Atlanta, Georgia, United States - LL-1503 | ecosystem: Environmental > Aquatic > Freshwater > Lake | place: USA: Georgia | collected 2015-03-15
CCTTAAGACCAGCCTCTCTGGCTGCAGCCGCCTTCTCCTTCTTTTCCTTATCTTTCTGAGCTTTTTTTGCAGCAGCCTTATCTGCTTTTTCTTTATCTCGTTTAGCCTTTTCCGCCGCAGCCTTTTCATGAGCAGCCTTATCCGCCGCAGCCTTTTCCGCTGCAGCCTTATCATGAGCAGCCTTTTCCGCCGCAGCCTTATCATGAGCAGCCTTTTCCGCCGCAGCCTTATCATGAGCAGCCTTATCCGCTGCAGTCTTATCCGCAGCCTTTTTCGCCGCAGCCTTTGCTGCAGCCTGCTGTGCTGCATGCTGTTGACCAGAGGATTGGGTTCCCTGTGGTGTTTTAGTCTTACGTGTAAGCCTACCACCTCCATGCAGCGCACCTGTTCTTGATTTTCTCGTTAACCTCCTGGAGATCTGCGCCTCCATCTAACTAAAAAGAAGTTTATAACGCAGACCTAACGACTACGCCACGCATCCCCGCAGACATTACAAATATACATGTATTTCATGTTAACTGCGTCATACTTAATATAGATAACATCGCGCTCTGCACCCCCTCCATTACTAGGACAGTTACCTTTCGGGCACTTTACATTTTTCACATGAGGAAGAGTTGCGTCTTGCCGGGTGAACTCATTCAGGAGAATACGATATCCCTCACTAGATCGCTCCTGCACTAAGGTTTCTACAAGAAGACATCCACCTTCCTGTTCCTCCTCGATCCCACATGAAAGACACTTCCAGAATAGCTTCCCATTCGGCTGCAACCGCATGACATACATATTTTGACAAGTGGAACAGACCTTCATAGCTACTTCTTACTGTAATATTCCTTTAGGGCGCCACCCTACAATTTTATGGCAGCTAACCGCTTCCACTCCGTCGTTCCAGACATCGAATACGGAATGTTCTCATACTTTACCTCATCCTGCTCAGCCTCTTTCATAATCACTTCACGAAGCTTCTGTAAAATCTCATCCCCCCGCTCCGCCAGAACATCTTCAAAAAAGGTAAAATCATGTTGTGGATGTCCGTTTTTCCACTGCAGCATGTTATGATACGAGAGACTTGTCAGCCTATATTTAACATAGCTGGCATAACCTGCCGCACGCTTATCAGCAAGAGTAATCTTCTCCCACGTCGGCTCGTTTGTAATCGGATTTTCCTCTAAAAGACTCTGAATGCTCGATAGGATTGTGCTGATCGTCATGGCCGCCGACCATTTCGGGCCCTGCCACGTGCCCAGAATCGACAGACAGACCTTCCCCGTAACATAGAGATTCGGATGAAATCGGGTAGTTGCATCCGAGGTCAAGAATGTCACGCTCGGGGAGCTGAACGGATAATCGGCGGGGAACTCAAGGCTGAACATAAGCGGGCAGAAGGCATACGGCGTTCCTTCTGGTCCAAGAATCATCGCGCGACCCTTGCGCATATCGGCCTCGTCATACCAATAATAGATTCCCGCAGCCCGCATTTGTGCCGAAGTGGCATCTTGAATCTCCTTTGGGAATCGTTTAGGAAGTGCCGACATCTCTAAAGAGGGTGGGCGCACTTGCCTTAGACTGTGTGAGCCGACCGCGAAAAATTGTTCGAAGCCGCTTCCCAGCGGTAACTATACCAAATGACAACCCCTCTGTATGACCGGCATGAGTTGTCAAAGTTCCTCAGCCAGAAAATGGCTCTGCAGTCTGAAAAGGGTGTGGCGACGATGACGAGTATGGGGCGCGGCGGGAAGTGGATCATTTCCGACGCCGAGTATCCGAAGTTCCTGGATCTGATGAACGACTATCTCTTTGTGAAGGGCGGGAAGGCCATGGCATTCGTCGAGCAGCCGCGCAAGGGTGAGCCCAAGCCGCTGCTGATTGATCTGGATTTCAAGTATGCGTCCGAAACCCGTCTTGTCCGAACCTTCACGCTTGAGCAGATCAGGAGCTTCTGCCACATGTTGGTAGATGGCCTGCAAATCTTCTTTGGCGTGGGAGGATACGAGTATCTGCGTTTCTTCGTGACGCTCAGGCCACAGCCCTATGTGTCTGGGCAGCAGCGCAAGGACGGCGTGCACATCATGTGCCCCGATATTGCTCTGTGCGATGAGAAGCAGAAGGTGATCAGAAACTGGATGCTTGCCCAGGACGCGGTCAAGAAGTGCTTCGCCGAGACGAACTTCATCAATGAGTCTGGGGATATCTATGACGAGTCCATGACGCGGAAGCAGGGGTGGATCTTCTACGGCGAGTCGAAACCCAATACTGCCCCGTATGAGCTGAAGGCCGTTTACAAGTATCTGCCTGAGCAGGATGAATGGGAGGACGAGGAGGAGACCGCCTACACGTCGCGCGAGCTGATGGAGCTGCTGAGTGTGCGCTACAACATTATGGAGGACGAGAATGTGGTGAAGGAGGATGAGCGGGATCATTACGAGGCCATGAAGACGTGGGGGGAGACAGTCGTGGTCAGGCAAGAGGAAGCGCCGGTCGAGCTGTCACCTACAGCCGGCTCTGATCTCATGGAAGCCCTCAACGCAATCTACGGGAAGGATCTCAACGAGGAGGAAAAGAAGGTGATTCGCCGGCTCGTGATGGACTGTCTGTCCGTAGAGCGCGCCGAGAACTATGAAAAGTGGATTCGCGTGGGCTGGTGTCTACATAACATCAGCCCCAGTGAAGAGAACTTCCAGCTCTGGATGGACTTCAGCGCGAAGTCGTCAAAGTCCAGCGGGAATGATGTCGGAAAGCTCAAAAGGGATTGGATGAGCGGGTGGCGGAAGCACGATGACGGGCCGCGCCTGAGCGAGCGCTCTCTGCGCAAGTGGGCGCGGGATGACAATATGGATGAATACAAGAAGATCCAGGATGATTTCATCGGGGAGTATATTCGCCAAGAGATTGAGCCGACGCACTTCCACATCGCGAAGCTGATGAAGAAAATGTATGGAACGGCGTATGTTGCGTCGCTAGGGCCACGCAATACGGATTGGTACAAGTATGAAGATGAGGTGAATATGTGGAAGAAACTGCACCAGGGTGTAGAGCTCAGTATGAAGGTTTGTACAGAGGTTGCGGCTGGGATCGGGATTGCCGCATCACAACTCTTCAAGCAGCCTGGTGATAACGAAAAGGTTAATCCAAAGGTTAATCCAAAGGTGTACGAACAGCTTCAGGAGAAGTACAAGCAGTTGCTCAAGGTGCAGACGAGCCTCTTCAACAACGGCTTCACGAACTCGGTGATGAAGATGGCGGAGATGCAGTTCTACGAGGAGGACTTCCACAACAAGCTGAATGTGAATCCAAATCTCTTTGCCTGCGCGAACGGGATGATTGAACTTCGTGTTCCGGGGGAGGACGGGCGTGATCATGTAGTGTTCCGTCAGGGACGGCCAGAGGACTTTATGAGTTTCCTGGCCGGCCAGAATCATCCTGCGTTGCCGCCGATCAACTATGTCCCGTATAGCGCGGCCGATCCGCTGCAGGCAGAGATCATGGACTTCTTCTCCAAGCTGTTTCCTGACGCGGAGCTGCGGCGCTATACGCTGAGGCTACTAGCTTCCTGTCTGGAAGGGATGAACCGCGAACAGTGCTTCTACGTGGCGACGGGGGTGGGCGGTAACGGAAAGTCCAAGCTGGTGGAGCTCATGCGCATTACCTTTGGCGACTACCAGACGGCGATGCAGTCTACGGTGCTCACGAGGAAGCGTCCAGAGTCTGGTGCGGCTAATCCGGATATCATGGCGGCCAAGTCTCGGCGATTCATCTATATGCAGGAGCCTGACGACAAGGAGCCGATCAATACTTCCAGGATGAAGCAGTTCTCTGGCGAGGACATGGTGGAGGCGAGGGCGCTCTACGGGGACCAGGAGCAGTTTATCATCATGGGCAAGCTCTTCATGATGTGCAACAAGCTCCCACCAGTGACGACGATGGATCGGGGCACTTGGCGTCGTATCCGTGTGATTGAGTTCGTGAGCAAGTTTGTCTCGCCGGATGCTGAGGAGTACAAGGCGGGGAAGCCCAATGTGTTCCTAATCGACCCGATGCTGGATAAGAAGCTGAAGATTTGGCGCGAGCCCTTTCTGGCGCTGCTTGTGCACATCTATGAGACCGAGTACATCCCCTTTGGCCTGCACCCTGTGCCAGCGGCCGTCATGAAGGCGTCCAACAAGTACAAGGATGACTTTGATGTCTGTGCGCGCTTCATTAGTGAGCGGGTGCGTGAGCCGATCACTATTGAAGAGAAGATGGAGTGCAAGCAGAATCCGATTAACTCGAACAAGATCAAGAATGCGGTGAGTGCCTGGAAGAAGGATGCGAGGGTGGATATCAACTCTCTTGATTTGCTCAGTAGGCTGATGACTGAGTTCGGCGAGCCGCGCAATGGGAAGGAGTGGCCGACGATCAAGGTATTTGGGAGTGAGGATGCAGTGGTGGACTGGGACGCCGCGCATGCGGCGAACAGCTCGTAACAGCTACGCCGCGCATGCGGCGAACAGCTCGTAACAGCTGCGCCGCGCATGCGGCGAACAGCTCGTAAAGAACTGCCGCTTAGATAAACCGTATAATCACCGCACTCATCATAATCCCAAAGATTGTGCAGACAGTTATTCCCATTACTACATAATAGCTATTGAAAGGATTATTCAAGATGTAGTATAATAGAACAATAAGACAAATCAGAGCATATCCCACGAAAAACAGAAAGAGAATCCAATCCTGCAGAGTAGTGATTCCATTTCGGCGGAACATCCCATAGTTCTTTTTTCCTGCCGACCGATCCAGAAACTCCCTATCATACGTCTCATTCTGCTTCTGAATGCCGGCCAGCTTCGCCTTCAACTGGGTCAACTCGGTAGCCAAGGTGCTATTCTGGCTAGTAAGAGACGTTGAAGACTGTTGAAGGCTTAAATATTGCTGAAACAAGTCTGTTGTCGTGCTATTCAACATATTTTTTGTTGTTGTAAATCTGGCCGGAAATGTCGTATCGCCCATCCTAATGGTTAACAACACTTTACTCCTGTGTTGGGGCATACGCACTTGGCGCCTGACCCTGCTGCTGCTCCTGCTGCTCCTGCTGCTGCTCCTGCCCCTGCAATCCCAGAAGGTGAATACTTTGCACGAACAGAATCAATATAGGACTGGTAGTTCTTATCTCCTCGCATAATGGGTGAATCCGTATTGTTATCCCCACTGAAACGCTTCTTATTCCAAGCTTTATGATCTCTCTTTGAGTTTGTATATACTGAACGATTTATAATGATCACCACATTAATAACTACTAAAACGCCTGCGCTATACGTAACAAACTCTCCACCCACCAGTCCCATAGCCCGTATACACATCAACAGGGTAACAATCATGAGCGAAATAAACAGAAGCTGGAAAAAGAAGAGCGTATCTGTCTTGTTATTATAGGCCCATTCATTCACCTGTATCTGACGATTTGCCAAATCTATGTTATACTGGATGGGACTCGCCATATCTGTTAATGCTCATGATTTAATCGTCGCTGCAACATAAATGATCATGCCCACTGCAATCAGATTCAAAAATCCGTAGAATCCGAGGTTATTCGACGCGACATTATTTTTCTCCATAGTAATATCAACCATGTGCTTCCGCAACTCTTCATACGAATGGCTATCCAGCATTTGCCGATCCTTTTGCAGAGTTTGACTCAGAGCATTCATATCAGGCGTATACACTAAGGGCTGCTGATTGTTCTGCCAGCCCTCAATAAACGGAACGGCCCCATCATATGCCTTAGACGTCTGAATATGCCGGGAAATTGTCAGGATATCTAACATGAAAAGATTCTTATCTTTTATCGTCCCAGTAAACTCATCACTAATATCTTCAGATGCTGAAACCCGACGATAAAGTTCCCTCAGAAGAAACTGGTATTGTTTATTCACAGAACATAGGAGTGTAAAAAGTTCCCCAACCACTTTCTGCTTCATAGACGGGTCAGTGATATCAATACTACGACTTTTCAGCCCATCTAAGATTGTGCCTTTCGCGTCATCTGTAAGAACACCGTTACTGTCTCGGCGAAGTCCACTAATAGGAAGCACTGAAGAAGGAAGCTTTGCTTCAGCTTGTTTCAGTGTTGTGATATCAGGACAATCCATCTCTATTTGTTCCTCGTAAAATAATAAAGAGCATAGATCAATACAAGTCCTTGGATTAATGAGAACCATGTAAACTGATTGTAGATATACTGTAAACGTACCAGCAATATCGGGTGTATGATTATACTGAAATCAACACCCATGAAGGAGAGAATCAGGAGTAAGCAGAATAGCAGAATAAAAACAGTCGCCCCAACGAAAAACGGAACATTCCCTACATGCATCGGCCGATCAAGAGGAAACCAGCTTTCATAGTAACTCGTGTGCTGCTCAGGATGACGGATATAGGCAACACGGTCGCGGGAAATACTAATGTCTGCCTCCGCCTGCGTAATGGCGTCACTTGTGCTCAGGATTTCTTCCTGTATACTGCTGATCGCATTAGATGTTCCTGTGAGTTTTGTAAGTTGTGTCTGAATGCAGGCAGTCGTATTAAAAATATCGGCGGAAAGGGCTGTAAAACTATTGCTCTCTCCAGGGCTCGGTTGTATAGAGCCATTTTGCGCATTTGCAGATATACCGTTCAGCTGTGCGCTTGTTGTGTTCTTCCAGGCATTAAAGGTATCTGGGCTTTGTAGCCTGGCTAGAATAGTGCCATTACATGTTGACATTGCCTCCTAACTAAGGTGAACAAACACGATAAGTTTCATATTCGCCTGCAGAAGGACTGGCACGTGTAATCTTTACAATATCACCGGGCAGAAGACCCATGATCCGCGCTACCATATCCTCGTGGAAACGGATAATGGGAAGCTTCGTGATCGTATTTGTCGTGATTTGCCGAAGGAACTCGGGGTGCTCCGATTTTGGAACAAGCGTGAACTTCGGTTGCAGAATATGCTCCATAGGGTTATTCACGATGGTATGGGCCTGAAAGAAACTGATACGGAGCTTCTTTGTGGCAAGGACATTCAGAGCAGCGGCATGGAAAGTCTCTACAACTGGCTCAAGTAGGACGACAACCAGCTCAGTCGTGGCAGGGACGAGAGGGTTCGCCCCTTCTTCTTCCATCACCTCGTCCAGAAATCCGGCGAGACGATTCTTGACACGATTGATGCTGTAAATCACTCGGCATTTACTTATGGCTTCAGAGGTATCACGCTCTAAATCCATACGAAAGGAGCCTGGCCCTGCGGAACCTGATGCTGCTGCGGCCATGGCGGCAATCTCAATAGGGCCAAACTTTTCGTAGGGCTTCGTATTGTATCCACGATCTGCCAGAAGCTTAAGAAGAGTCTGGCGGCTCCGAAAGAGAACCTGAAGTGTTTCGTAATCCATGCGAGCTTCCTACAGGGGTGGTAGCTCAAATTTACTTAGGCGGGGAAGGCCTTAGCCAGTTTTGTTCACTGTTACCCGAACATTCGCTGCCGGTGGTGGCGCTGCTGTTCCACCGACCTTGTTTACATTTACAACAGAGGGGGTTGGTGCACCTATGTTCCGTTTCTTCTGGCTTGTATTGTTTCTCGGAGGTTGGGCTCCAATACCTCGCATCGCGTTCGGACTCGTGTCAACCGCTATTGTCTGGGGCGCACCCGGGGCTGGGGCTGGAATAACCTGGGTAGGATCAGCCGGTTTGTTCATATTCAGAGGAATCACCAAGACTGGCTGGCTTGTTGTCTGGACATTTACACCCTGCACGCCGCCACCTTGTTGGGGCTGAGGCTGCTGGTTTTGCTGGGGCTGTTGGTTTTGTTGGGGCTGTTGCTGTTGTTGCTGCTGCTGTTGCTGCTGTTGAGGCTGCTCATCCTCCCCCCGAACAAAGCTTATATCATCTTCCTCTTCTGGCCCATTCGGCATTCCGATATTCATATTCCCCAACTGTAAGACGATTCCATTCTGATTATTGGATGTAGGAGCCTGCACTGGCACAGGTACAGGCAGTGGTACAGGCTGAGCCACTTCCTCCTCTGTAGCCCCTAGAGCAGCCAAATCCTCGGGCCGCACTTCAGGCTCCTCAGGCTCTGGAAGATACTCCAAAATGGCCGTTTCAGGCAAAACACGTTCAGGCAGTGCAGTCTCCAGTAGTGCCCTCTCTTGATCGCCAGTCAGTTCCGAAAACGGAGGTGGACGGAACTTCTTCACATCCTTCGTCGTAAGAAAGCGCATACCCATATTCAAATACGTATTCATCTCCTGGTCGAGCAACTTCACGGCATAGGGCATTTCAACCCTCGAGAAACTCGCCACGCTCCGCTTCGTCGGCGGAAGAATATCCAGTGTACCCACGCTATCTCCAATATATTTCACCGGGCCATCACACAATGAACAAATATATCGGCCTTCACCCTCATTATATATTGGGATTGTGCCACAGCCATTGCACACCACCGTCTGATATCCATCTGCACGCTTCATCATAGATTCGCGCAGGAAATCGGAGATTCCGTGGCCCAGAATGGCATCACGCTCCATTTCACCAATACGAAGACCTCCCTGTGCTCCGCGCCCCCCTGTAGGGGCATGGGTCCTCTGCTCTCTCCTCCCCTCCCCGCGCGCATTCCACTTGTCTTCAGGCATGTGCTTCAGACGCATAGTATAGACATTTCCGAGAAACATCTGTGTCGGCACCATCTTCCCCCCCATCCCGTCATACATCAACTCCTCTCCAAAAGGCTCCATACCCAGCTGATCACGGAGAATCTTCCCAATCGCCTCCACAGGACTGCCGTCATTCATAAAGAGTGTTCCATCCGCCACGGTCCCCAAGGACGGCGCGGCCCTGCCCACCAGCGCCTCAATCAGCTGTGCAACCGTCATACGCGACGGGATTGCGTGGGGATTCATGATCATGTCTACGGGGATTCCCTCCTTCGTCCTCGGCATATCGTAGCTGCGCACGAACATACCGATCGTACCTTTCTGCCCGTGCCTGTTCGAGAATTTATCCCCGAGTTCTGGTATCCTCTCCTGCACCACACGCACCTTCACCATCGCGAGCCCCATATTATTCACAGTAACCGAAATCCGCTCCACGCGCCCTCTCGTCCATACCTGCGCCGTCTTGGATGCATCGCGCATATCGCCACTCTGCGACTGCAAATACATTCCCACGACCACTGTCGTCTCATCCACATATTCGCCCACACGAATAATGCCCCGCGCATCCAGCTTCCCATAGTCGAGACCAGGCTTCAGCGATGTCCAGCCAGGTATAGTGGCAGGATTGCCTATACGCGTCTTGCCATGCGTCATCGGGTCATCCTCCTCAAAGGCCTCATAACTGCGATAGCAAGTGCTTCTGAACATCCCCCGCGCAAAAGAATCCGCATTCATCACAATGCCGTCGTCCTGGTTGTAGCCAGTGAAGGACCCCATCGCCAGAATGATATTGTGCCCATAGCCCATTTGGCCGTCCGCCATGAAATCATAGTACATGGTCCGGACCAGAGGTGCCTGCCCATAACACAGCACATGCGCCTGATTGTCATACCGGTTCATAAAGTTCGTGGCATACACGGCAATCGCCTGCTTGCTCTGGGAATCGCCCAGCTGATTACGTGGCGACTGGTTGTGGTTCGCAAAAGGGATCATGCTCGTGAGAAGCCCGACAATCGTGCTCGGATGAATCTCCATATGGCTCGTTTCGGACTGGATATTCTCGGGAAAGTTCGCCACATACGTCTCATTCATTTCATAGGGGTCCACGTATTCAATAACGCCTGAGTTGGGCGCCAGGGCCTCCACATAGTCCTCCAAGCTCGGTGCAGCCTCCCCCGCCAAAGGATCCGTAAATCCACCCTGATACACACTCCGCTTGATTGTCTGCGGAAGCACACCGAGCACAAGATCGCGCCAACTCTTTGCCTTCTGCAGAGCCTCTACAGGGATTCGGCCCTTCTTTCCCAGATGAATAAGAGGCCTGATAGGGCGCCCCTCGTCCAAATAGACAAAAACGCGCCGATCACGAATACTGAATCCCACGGAGGCAGAGGCCGGCAGACATCCCGTCCACTTCAGCACCTTTAGAGCATCTCGCAGGGCGACTGGCCTCAGCGTATACCCCACAATCCCCGAGTTCACAAATACCGGCACGGACAGCGTAGTGAGTTGGGCCGTCACCTGATCGCACGCCGCAACCCCTCCCCGCGTCAAGAGCCACTTGATAAACGGGGCCGGATCCGACGCCACCGAAACGGAAGTAAGCATACTCAGATTCTTCGCAATACCAATAGACGCCCCACCAGGAGTCTCACTCGTGCAGAAATATCCGTATTGGCTCGTATGCAGGCGCCGCGGTCCTGGAAGCTTCATGCCCGTATCGAAATCAAGAACGACGCGACGACAATGTGACATGAAATCCAGATAGGATAGGCGCGACAGAGACTGGATGACGCCGGATTTCTCTTCACCCACTCCTGCGCCCGTCCCACTGGACCATTTGCCGCGAAAGGCGCGCATGATGCCCACCGTCAGATCACGCGCCTTGGATGCATCGCGGTGTTCGCCCTCCAGCCTGCCACCCTTCAGAACCTGCCCCATAACTCCATAGAGAAATAGATTCGCATATTTGTCGCCGTCATAGATGCCCTTGTTATAGTTATACTCCTTATCAAGTGTCAGGCGCACAGCATTGAACCAGTTGGTATAGACGCCCTGGAATAACATCCGCGTAAGAGTTCCAGATGTCTGGCACCGCTGATTTCGGATATCATCGCGGTCTGTCTTAGGGTCAATACCCGCATGCACACGCAGAATCCGGCGCACACACTCGGCCAAGAAGGTGGCCCGCGCCTTTGGCCGATTCTCTACATGAATAAAGGTCTGATTGTGCAGAATATCGAGCACGTGGGCCTCTGAAAACCCCTTGGTGAGCGCCTTGATGTATTGCACGGCCGAAAAGGTGTCGTAGAAGGGATTCGCATCGAGAATAGACTCGTGCAGAAAGGGTGCCAACATCTTTGTCTCCGCGGCGTCCTCGTCGGGAAAAATGAGGCGGAGAATATCCTCGTCGCTTTGCACACCGAGGGCTCGGAAGACAAGAAAAACGGGCACTGGATTGCGGACAAATGGCAAACTCACTTGGAGCGTATTGGACCCCTTGGCCAGGACAAATGCCACGCGCTTCAGACGGCGATTAACAGGGTTCAGGCACGTAATGGAAGAGAATATGGCCACCTTCGGATCACGCTCCTGTGGGGTAATATAGAGCG
>Ga0214919_10011095_pt1 | contig 11277 bp, 15 predicted proteins | sample LL1503_MetaG_FD_177994 | JGI IMG/M metagenome (GOLD analysis project Ga0214919, IMG submission 177994) | Freshwater microbial communities from Lake Lanier, Atlanta, Georgia, United States - LL-1503 | ecosystem: Environmental > Aquatic > Freshwater > Lake | place: USA: Georgia | collected...
CGCCAGCAATAATGATTATTCTATTTTCTCCACTTTTTGACACCTCAATAACTGCAATTCCGGTTTGCTCTGCAGTTTTGGTAATAAATTTAGAACCAATACTTTCACTCTTTAAAATATCAAATAAAAAATCACCATCAGAGTCATTGCCGATTGAGCCAACCATCAAAACCTCAGAACCGGCTCTACGCGCTGCAATTGCTTGATTTAAACCCTTGCCTCCAGGAAATCGAAGTAGTTTTTCACCAACAATAGTTTCACCAATTGCCGGTAATTTATCGGCGTAGGTAACTAAATCCAAATTTAAGCTGCCAAATACTAAGACGGTCATGGGTAAAGCCTATACATTTTGGTCTGATGAATTACCAGGCTGTATACCCACCATCAATTACTAAATCACAGCCGGTCATATAATCTGAGACTGATGATGCAAGAAAGACAATGGCACCTTGTAAATCAGTCACTTCGGCCATTTTTCCTTGTGGAATTCTTGACTTCCAATCTGGCCACATTTTCTTTCCGATTTCGGTTTTAAGTAAGTCCTCAACTAACTGAGTTCTGGTGTATCCAGGAGAAATACTATTAACTCTTACTCCACGATCAGCCCATTCAACGCCCAAGCTCCTAGTAAGTGAAATGACTCCTGCTTTTGAAGTGTTGTAGTGCGACTGATTTTGCGGATAGTTAGCCACATGCGCAGACATTGAAGCAGTATTAATTATCTTTCCATAACCACGCGTAAACATGTACTTAGCTTCATTTTTAGCACACAAAAATACTGAGTCAAGGTTAATTTTTATCATTGCCTGAAAATCAGAGTAGGGCATATCTTCACTATTGATCCACTGCCCAGTTCCCACGTTATTACATGCAATTGTTAAATCCCCTAACTTACTTACAATCTCATCAATTGTAGAAATGACTTGTGATTCATCAGTTACATCTGAAGTAATTGCAATTGATTTTTGATTAGGATTTCTTTTTAATATTTCTTCAACAACTTTTTGGGCTAAAGCTTTATCGCGATCGACTACTGCAACATCTGCGCCAGCATCAGATAATGCATGAGCAAATGACCTGCCAATCCCTTGGCCAGCGCCAGTTACTAGTGCAACTTTTCCACGCAGTGAGAATCGACTTAAAACATTTTCACTACTTACTATCGGATCATTTTCCATTGATTAATCTCCTGTAACAATGTATTTGATATCGCCCTGGCCGGGGCTAACTGCTAATACAGCAGGTAATTCATCTAGAGAAATAGTTCTTGAAATCAATAAGTCTAGGTTTAACTTTCCACTAGAGATTAATTCCGCTGCTCTGCCCTGAGTGTATGGATTGATATACGAGCCAATTATTCGTAATCCCCTAATCAATAAATCATAAACACTAAATTCCACCCGCTCGTGGGATGGAGCAACACCTAAAACAAGTACTGTTCCACCTGAGCGAGTTATTGCACAAGCCTGTTGAAAAGTCTGACGAACACCGGCAACTTCAAAAGTGACATCCATATCTTTTAGAACATTTGATACCTCTTCGGCAACTGGATCAATTGTGCTAGTTGCACCAAGTTGCATAGCTACCTCACGCCGTTCCTTTTGTCGCGTAACTAAAACTATTTCTGATGCACCCGCTAACTTAACAAGTTGTACAACTAACATTCCCATCGAACCGCCGCCAAGGACTGCAACGCGATCGCCAGGTTTTACTTGAGCAAGGTCCATTCCCCGAATACAGCACGCAAGAGGTTCAACTAAACCTAAGTGCAGTGGGTTTAAGTTTTTTGGAACTAAGTACGCCTGGCTTTTAGGTAGCAGAACATACTCTGCAAAGCCGCCATTTAATGTCACACCGAGTGCAGCCAGATTTCGACAGTGAGCAGATCTTCCAGCAATGCAATGATCACATTTTTCGCAGATAATATTTGGGTCAACTGAAACTAGATCTCCAACTCTAAACTCAACACCCTCACCTATTGCAGTAATCTCACCACCAAATTCATGGCCTAAAACTAACGGCATGGCAGCTGGATGCTCGCCTAGTAAAATATGTCGATCGGTGCCGCAAATACCGCAAGCAAGCATTTTAATAACTATTTCATCTTTACCTGGTATCGGAGTTGGAATTTCCTTAACTTCTAACTTACCAATTTCGGTTAAAAGGACTGCTTTCATAATTTTAGTAAAAAGCCTTCCTAGATCATTAATTAGACTCTAAGATTCTAATTATGTTTCAGGCGATATTCAATAGATAGGAAAATATATGACAAACAAAAAAGCTTTGACATTTGGCGGACATGCACTTGTTTGGGCTGGTGATTGGTCAGAAGTAAGTGCCAGAAAGGCTGCAGCTAGCGCTAAGCGAGCTGGTTATGACTATATTGAAATGTTGATGATTGAACCAGACAAGATAGATGTAGCCATGACAAAAGCGGTGCTGGCTGAATATGGATTATTCGCCACCGCATCACTCGGCCTGTCTTCAGAGACCGATGTTACGAGCACAAATCCATCTATTGTTAAAGCCGGTGACGAGTTACTTCGTAAAGTTGTAGATAAATTACATGCCATTGGCTCAACTGAGCTTTGTGGAGTTATTTATTGCAGTTTAGGAAAATACCCAGGACCTGCTTCTCCAGAAAATAGAGCTAACTCAATCTCTGCAGTCACGCGCCTCGCTGATTATGCAGCTGATAAAGGTATAAACATAAATTTAGAAGTGGTTAATAGGTATGAAACCAATATTATGAACACCGGTAAAGAGGGGCTTAAGTTCCTTGAGTCAGTTAATAGACCAAATGCTTATTTGCACTTAGACACATACCATATGAATATTGAAGAGGATGGAATGTCAGCGGCTGTAATTGAGGCTGGCGACGCTCTTGGATATGTGCACATAGGTGAAAGCCACCGTGGTTACCTAGGCTCTGGCAATGTAGATTTTAATACATTCTTTGATGCACTAAAGAAAATTAAATACTCCGGACCAATAACATTTGAATCATTCTCATCAGTTGTCGTTGATCCCGCGCTATCAAATGCTTTATGTATTTGGCGAAACCTTTGGCAAGATTCAGATGACTTAGCTTCTCATGCATTAGGTTATATGAAGAGTAGATACCCATAATTGTTATAAAATAGCGTAGTTTTTGTTATTGATATCAATGTGCTTATTTAAGATATGATATTTTCATGTCAATTTCAATAAGGCCAATCACTCAGAGTGATAAAACAAGATGGCTTGAATTATTTAAAGAGTATATAGTTTTTTATAAATCCTCCTTATCTGATGCGCAATTTGAATTAACTTGGCAACGCATAAACTCTGAGTTTAATATCAAAGGCTTAGTTGCTGAAGTTGATAATAAAATTGTCGGTTTTACCCACTACATCTGGCGCCCTAGTACCTGGGAGGTCGAGGATTTTTGCTACTTAGAAGATTTATATGTTGATCCAAAAAATCGAAAGGGTGGAGTTGGTCGAGCTTTGATTAAAGCGGTTGAGGAGATTGCTATTGCAAAAGGATCTAAAAGACTTTATTGGACTACTGCACCAGACAATGAAACCGCTCGAAAGTTATATGACAAGGTAGCGATCACAGATAGAGTGCAATACAAGATTTATTTAAATAAATAAGTCATTTAATAATTTCCCAGGTCGTATCTTTATGACGATCAACTACCCAGCAGGAGTACTTTTCTAACTCACTCTTTGCAAACCATTTTGCACCATCCCGACCAGCAACTATCAACGCAGTAGCAAGAGCATCTGCTAAACCACCATCTGGTCCTACTACTGTTGCAGATCTAGCACCAACTGCAATTGTTTTACTCTGCGGATCGATAATGTGATCACCTCGCTCAGCTGTTCCACTAGTTGCTATTGCGCCATCTGTAATTTGAAATACCTTTGAGATCTCATCTGGTAGTTGTGGATGGGCAACTCCTATCTGCCATGGTTTTTGATGCGATGAGCCGCCGCGAAGTGAGATATCACCACCGGCATTTACCTGAATATGTTTTACACCCGCACTTTGTAATTGATTACAAATTTGATCAGCTGCCCACCCCTTTACATACCCAGATGGATCAAAGCCGCCGGTAACTGCCCAAGGGTCAAATGCACCATCTGTTAACTCCCTGGCACTTAGAGATAGCTGCCAAATCTGGACCAACATCGGATCACACTCTTGTATTTGAATTTGATTGGTGCGTAGTTTAGAAACTTGAGAGCTTTGAATATATGTTGAAAATAATTGATCTATTGTGTGTAGAAATTCAATTTGTGGTTGGTAAGAAAGATTTAAGTTTTCAGATTCAATACTTACAACCGTGCCCCATACATTCTCATGTTGAATGTTGGCCATAAACAATTACTTCAGATTAATCATCGTAGTCATCATCTTCATGACCATTATATTTTGGCTTTACTTTATTCTTAACAACTGTTCCGCCTTCATTTTCTTCGTTCTCATTTTCTCCAGCAATTACTGGAGATTTGCCGCTATTTGGCTTACTAATCACCGAGGGTTTGCTAGGTGTGGTTGTAACTGAGGTGGCCTTATCAGATTTGCTAACAACTGTTGTATTTTGAACATTGAGTGCTGGTGGTTTAATAAATAAGAAGCCAGCAAATAGTGCAAGTGGAATTAAGATCAACAGTATTCGCTTCATTTATAAGCCCGCCTTTGATAATGCTGATTGTAACGAGCGTCGCCAGCCGTTTGATGTGTAGGTTGCCCTGCTGACGCCTTGAATCTGTGAGGCATCTACCACACCAAGTGTTTGCTCATTTAGATATGGAACAGCTTGTTGAGAAATAGAAAGTGATCTTCTATCACCATTTGGATACTGCAAAGCTTTCGAGTTTGTAATAACACCATCTTTGACTGTGATCTCTACCTGCACCGGCCCAAATTGAGTTTGAATAGTATTTCCAGCAAAAACACCTGAGACTAATGTTGTTTTCGAAGTTGGAGTTGGCGTAGGAGTTGTTTTACTTGGTGGATTTGCAGGTGAAGGTTTAGTAGCTGGCTTAGTGGTTGGTTTGTTTGATGGTTTTGAACTTGGCGAGTTATTACTTTGAGTTGGCGCTGGGGCATCAGGAATTGGTTGCGAGCTAGTTGCAACTGAGCTTAACTTTGGTGGTTGATAAACCAAAACACCAGTAACAGCTGTTGCAGTACCGGTAATTATCATTACCGCTCTTCTAAACATTTTTTACCTTTTCACTCACCATGGAAAGCAAAAGCTTCGTCATGGAATCGGTTTTTTGGAATTCCGGCTTTCTTGGCGGCTGCCTTAACTGTTGAGACCAATGCCTCTGGGCCACAAATGAAAATCTCTGCATCCTGAAAGTTTGGTATAAATTTCTTAAGATATTCATAAGACATCGTGTGAATGGTCCGAGAGCCAACTAAGTAGTGAACTCTTGCGCCAATCCGATCTGCTAGTAGATCTAACTCCTTGCGTAGTACTAAATCTGTCTCAGTTGAGGCACGGTATAGGACATCTATTTGAGTGTTATTTGGAAACTCTTCCATGATCGCTCTAAGCGGTGTTATGCCAACCCCGCCGCCAATTAAAACTATATGCCTGCCTGATCTTGCTGAGTCAGCCTTAAAGACACCGTATGGACCTTCAATAAAAACTCTTGTTCCTGGTTTTAATTTTGCTAATTGAGTTGATGAATCACCTAAGGCTTTAACGGTGATACGAAGTGATGTATTTGTTGGTGATGCAGAGAGTGAGTATGGGTGGGATTGAAACCATAGATTCTTATTAATAAATCGCCATGAGAAAAATTGTCCGCCTTGGGCATTTAAGCCATCAACATTTTCACCCTTTATGTGAATAGAAACTACTCCTGGGCCTTCAACAACTACCTTCTCTACTTTTAATCGATGTCTTAAAGAGCTTGTAAGCGGCAGCAAAATACGCCAATATAAAATTGCAACTACTACCGATGCATACAGCGATATCCAGTAGTACTTTGCTAATGGATGAGAGATAAACATTGCCCCAGTTAATATCTGGTGCATAAATGAAAGGGAAACGCCAAGGTAGGTGTAAAGGTGGATTAGCCACCAGGTTTCATAACTGATACCAGTTCTAAATACTCGGTAGGAACTAACTCCAGCAGATAACAAAAATACAAATCCCAGTGCAGCTGGCAACATCCAAGGATAGGTAGTAATCATTGTCCAAAGCTCAGCGCCAACTCTCACCTGATCACCACCGGCGTATCCAAGGACTACAAGAAGAATATGTAGCGTGATGAAGTAGAGAGCGTATGGCATTGATTTGCGATGCCAAGTAACTAAACGATCATGACCAATTGCAGTTTCAATCCAAGCAATTCGAGCAATGAGTAGTAAGCCAATAATGGATAGGTAGGAACCGATTAATGCAAAAAATCTAGATGCAGTTGTAATCTGAGAGTAGATATCAGCAAAATCTGATGAGGTTAAAGTTGTTATTTGAATAGTTAAAGTAAATCCAAGGCCTAGGCCGGTAATTAGCGAGACTTGATCATCAACTATTCGCCTGCGCACATTGCTAGTCTATCTACAAATCCATCAATATATTACTATTGCTATGTGCTGAATTCGCCATACTTAATTGGCTTTTGAGTATGTCCGCTTTATTGCTCATTAAAGAGCTTAAATCCAAAGCAAGTTCTAAGCAAGCAAGTAACTTGCAAAGGTTTTTTAAAACTGGCCGTGGTGAGTATGCCGAAGGAGATATTTTTCTTGGTGTCATGGTTCCAGCTAATCGAAAGATTGCCAAAAAATATGCAAATTTGCCACTTTCTGAAATACAAAAACTTACTAACTCGATTTACCATGAGGTTAGATTTTGTGGATTACTAATTCTAGTTTCACAATTTGAGAAAGCTAATACCCAAAACTTACGAAAAAGATACTTTGATTTTTATTTACGCCAGCTCAAAGCTGGAAATATCAATAATTGGGATCTAATTGATGTTACTGGTGTGCGAATGGGTACCTACTTAGTTGATAAAAAAGATGCTCTGACGGTTCTTAGGAAATTAGCGAAGAGTAAAGATCTATGGCAACGCCGGATGGCGATAATTTTTACCTTCGCTTTCCAAAAGGCTGGTGATCTACACTCAACCCTTGAGATTGCAGATATCTTAATGAAGGACCAACAGGATCTAATTCACAAAGCGGTTGGTTGGGCACTACGAGAAGTGGGCAAGAATGATGGCCCTTTGCTACGTAATTACTTAAGCCAAAATATTGAAAATATGCCGAGAACAACCTTGCGCTATGCAATCGAGAAATTTTCTTCCGCAGAGCGTAAGCGATGGCTTTCAAAATAGGCTATCAATCCAATAGTTATTGCGCATTAGGATATAAAATTTGGCAATGACACTTACAGATCTAAATTTAGTTGGTGTAGTGGTTGCTTTTTTTGTCTCATTTATAAGTGGCGCTATTTGGTTTGGGCCTAAAACTTTTTATCCAATCTGGATGAAGGCTAAGGGCAACTCGTCAGGCCAATTAAGCAGCACCCAAAATAAACCAGCGCTATTGTTTGGTGGCACAATCCTTGGAGTATTAATCCAAACCTTTATTTTGGCAATTATCATTAACTCAATTAGTAAAAATAGTAATTTGAACCTAATTGATGGTGCTGGTGTTGGCCTGGCATTAGGAGTTGGAATTTCAATGTTCTCATCTTTATCTCATAGATTATTTGGCGGTGAAAGTCTTAAGGTTTGGATAATTGAAACAGCAAATGATGCAATTAATTTAACTATTGCAGGAGCAATAATTACTTACTTTAACTAATAAATTCTAAATTGAACCTCTCACCATATGTTGAAAATACATGCCGGGATTACTAGTACTTGCCATTTTTTCACCAACTTTTGAAAAGCCAAGTGATTCATAGGCAGCAATTGCTAATTGATTATGTGTCCAGACACCGAGTCCTTGCCTTTGCCATCCCTTTTCAGAAGCATGTTTATTAATAAAATCAAAGAGTGCTCGCATCACACCGTTGCCTCTAAATTTTATATCGGTCCAACAGCCACCAATCCAACAAGTTGCGCCATGATCTCCATTGAGTACTTCGATATATAACATTCCAACATCTACGCCGCCTACAGAGCCAACTAGGTAATCCTCTTTTAAAAAACCAGCTTTCCATTCTTCTTCATTAAAGTTGACTGCCTCATCATACTTAGCACCAAACGCCTCTGGATTTTCTTTTAAAGCTCGTAATCTAATATCCCGAAGCCTAGCCCACTGATCTGCTGTCAGTAACTCAATATTTACTGGGCTGGAATTACTACTTTTTCCTGACATAAACAAAGGATAGCAAGGCCTATAAAAAATAATTTTATGCCTCATAAAAGTGTCCACTTGGCCTAAAATTTATACTTTTTGTTAACTCTTTCTAAGATATTAAAGCCTAGAATTGGTAAAATATCTGATGTTAAACTGATGATCTAAATCTTAAATGATCAATAACCTAGGAGATAAAAATGTCACCAAAAATAAACATAAGAAAATTTACTAACTTTTCCCTTATTGCTGCTGTAATAAATTCAGGAATATACCTGATTGCAAAATCAGCTGATGCCTCAATGATGGTAAACCAAGGCGGTGAAAGAGAAATTGGTTTACCAATGGTATTCGGCGCGACATTTTTTGGATTAACTGCCGCAGCCTATGTTGTTAATTTAATTGGTAAGAAATCCCAATCATTTATCGGAAAATCACCATTAATTGGATTAATTTTTGGCGTAGTAACAGCAATCGCACCATTTACAGCATCTGATGATTCCAAAACTGCCTTAGCTCTTGCTTCAAATCACATCATTGCCGGAATAGCGTGGTTCTTAGGAGCCAAGAGATCAAGTAAGTAATAGAGATATTGCTACAAATTAGAAAGGGTCTTAGCGATTTCTAAGTAGAGTGGAATTCCAATTATTAGGTTAAATGGAAAAGTGACACCAATACTAGAAATTAGTGCAAGTGGTGCATTTGCCTCAGGTAATCCGATTGAAACGGCAGCTGGGGCTGCAATATATGAAGCACTTGCACATAAGACTCCCAGAATGGTCGCACCTCCCACAGAGAGCCCCACTAAATTTCCAACTACAACTCCTAAGGTTCCGGCGAAGACTGGAAAGATGAGCGAAAAGATTCCAACCATTACCCCTACTTTCTTAATCTCTCCCCAATTGCTTCCAGCTAAGTAGCCAAGGTGCAATAAGAACAGAGCCAAAAATCCAGATTGTAAATCGATGAAGAACGGTGCCACTTTCAAGAAACCAGCGTCACTTGTGATGGCTCCAATAATCAATCCGCCAACTAAAAGTAGAATCGTTTTGCCTGTTATTACTTCTTGAAGAGTTTTTCCCCATTGCACGCTCTTATCGCGGTGGCGAGATCCTAAATACACGCCCACAACAATTCCTGGAACTTCCATGATTGTTAGGAGCGCTGTGGCAAAGCCTTCAACTTTAATTCCACTGTTTTCTAAAAAGAGGAGGGCTGCTGTGAATGTCACAAGGGATGTGGATCCGTAATGGGCTGCAATTGCGCCTCTATCTAGATCATTGATTTTTCGCACTAACTTAAGTGTTGCGAATGCAATAAACGGAATGAGAATTCCAAGTCCAAGAGTGGCAAGGGCTGGGCCAGCAAAGCTTGTAAAAGAGACCTCTCGTAATGCGTGCCCACCTTTGAGTCCAATTCCAAAGAGGAGAAAAATAGAGATCATTTGATAGATCTGCTCTGGAATACGGACATCGCTTTTAATTCTGGCTCCTATAAAGCCAAGGATGAAGACCAGCACTGCCACTGAGGTCAGGTTGGTGATTGCAACTGAAGTTGAACTCACTTTGCGCCCCTTTACTTTAGTCGGGATAGAATAGCAGAAATCTAATTCAGGTATCAAATTACTGGTATAGTTCTGCCATGACATCAGCTTCAGAAATTAGCCGTGAGTGGACCTTTCTTTCTAACCACGGACACGTCCTTGTTCACTTAAGTCGCTACCCCGATTCACGTGTTCGCGATATCGCAGACACTGTAGGAATCACAGAGCGAAGCGCGCAGGCGATACTGGCTGATCTAGAAGAATCTGGCTATGTCACCATTACTCGTATTGGCCGCAGGAATAGTTACAAAGTAAATACTGGACTCAAATTTCGCCATCCTTCAGAGGCAAGCAAACCAATCAGCTCTTTATTGAAGATATTTACCTGAGGTAGTTTTCTTGAGCGCACACCCCTATGTTGACAAGAGAATCGCACTGACAACTAAGCATGACAAGTTAAGGCTCATCAAACCTGCTTTTGATGAGTACGTGGGTTGTGAGCTATTTGAAGTAAATCTAGACACAGATCAATTAGGAACTTTCACAGGAGAAATTGAACGTGATGCACCTCCTCGTGAGACAGCAATACAAAAGGCGAGACTTGGCATGAAGGAGACAGGGTTACTCCTTGGAATTGCCTCAGAGGGGTCGGTGGGCCCAGATCCAGTAGTTCCCTTTATCCACTCAAACATTGAGCACTTAGTTCTAGTAGATGATGAAAAAGGGATTATTATCTCTGAGATTCACAGATCCATTGAAATAACCGCAGCAACAATTACTGCAGCACCGGATCAGGATTTAACCTCCTTTTTGGAAAAAGCAGATTTTCCTAATCACGCGCTAATTGTTAGACCAAACACGCAAATAAAGAGTAATTGCATAAAAGGTGTAAATAACTTCGAACAGCTCCAAGAAGCAATTGAGATAAGTTCTAAACTCTCGCCCAATAGTTTCGTAGTCATCGAATCAGACCTGCGTGCTATGCATTCTCCTTCTCGACAGAGAAATATTGAAGAAGTCGCCAAATTACTAGCAAAGCGAGTGAGTCAGCTATGCCCTAATTGCCAGATGCCTGGTTGGGGTCGTGTTGGTTATGAGAGAGGGCTTAATTGTTCTGAATGTAAACTAGAGAATCCAGATGCAATCCGCCAAGAGAAATTAAGTTGCGTTAAATGTGATCACGTAGAACTGGGTAACGTGATCGCATCTGTGTTAGACCCGGCACAATGCCATTTCTGTAATCCTTGATTTCAACCTTAAAAAGAAGAGTCGCCCTGTAAGCCGGATGTTTGTTTACATTCCTTGGACAAAGACAAGACTGCCAGAATCGGTGAGCTCATTTATTCTGATGTCTCTGTATGGAGCATAGTCATCTGAGTCGTACCACTCCTCTGCCAACGCCATGCTTGGGAAGCGCA
>Ga0214919_10011097_pt1 | contig 11277 bp, 12 predicted proteins | sample LL1503_MetaG_FD_177994 | JGI IMG/M metagenome (GOLD analysis project Ga0214919, IMG submission 177994) | Freshwater microbial communities from Lake Lanier, Atlanta, Georgia, United States - LL-1503 | ecosystem: Environmental > Aquatic > Freshwater > Lake | place: USA: Georgia | collected...
GCATGGTCATCAACAAAGACGACGGCACTGGCGAAGCACAGGCTTTTGCTGCCAACGCTGGCATTCCCGTATTGGCCGCGATTCCCGCCAATGAAGATATCCGCCGCAAAAGCGCCAGTTACGAAATCATTGGCAAGCCCGAAGGCGAGTGGGGTGCTTTGTTTGCCGAGTTGGCGAAAAACGTGGCTGAAGCGCCTCCCCAGCGTCCCAAGCCCCAAACCCAAGACGAATTGCTGGGTCTCTTCAGCTCTGACGTCACGGGCCGCGACTTTGTGATGACGCCTGCTACCGAGGTGGACATGACCGGCAAAACCGTCATTGATCGTCCCACCCTCGAAGTGGTTTACGACGAAGTCTGAACGCCATGAGCGACATCATCCCCATCACCCCCTTGCCCAATGCAGCTGCCACCAGCGCTGATGGGTTGGGCTGCCATGCCGGGAAAGACCAAATGCTCGACGCCGCCGCCAAAGCCGGCAAGAGTGAGGTGCTGGCGCAGTACGCCAGCGATTACCCTAAAGGTCCGCACGATCAGCCACAAAGCATGTGTCCCGCGTTCGGTTCGCTGCGCGTGGGTTTGCGCATGCGCCGCACCGCCACCATATTGAGTGGCTCGGCTTGCTGCGTGTATGGCCTCACCTTCACCTCGCATTTCTACGGTGCTCGACGCACCGTGGGCTATGTGCCGTTCAACTCCGAGACCTTGGTCACGGGCAAGTTGTTCGAGGACATCCGCGAGGCGGTCTACGCCCAAGCTGACCCCGAAAAGCTAGACGCCATCGTCATCATCAACCTGTGTGTGCCTACCGCCAGCGGTGTGCCCTTGCAGTTGCTACCCAAAGAAATCAATGGCGTGCGTGTCATCGGTATCGATGTGCCTGGTTTTGGTGTACCCACCCATGCCGAGGCCAAAGATGTGTTGGCGGGTGCCATGTTGCATTACGCCCGCCAAGAAGCCATGGCAGGCCCGGTTGCCGCGCCGCGTCAGGGTCGCAGTGCCAAACCCACCATCACACTACTGGGCGAAATGTTCCCCGCCGATCCGATGATCATTGCGCAAATGATTGCGCCCATGGACTTGGCAGTGGGAACCGTGGTCCCCACCCGCGAGTGGCGCGAACTCTATGCCGCCCTTGACTGCAAAGCTGTGGCGGCCATCCATCCTTTCTATACCGCCAGCGTGCGTGAATTCCAAGCCGCTGGTCGCCCCGTGGTGGGCTCAGCGCCTGTGGGTATTGAAGGCACCCACGATTGGTTGGGCGCGATTGGCGCTGCTTGCGGTGTCAGCCAAGACAAGATTGACGCGGCCCGCAACCAAACCCTGGGTGCCATGCGCGGTGTGTTGGCTTCGCAAAAAATCAACGGCCGCATCACCCTCAGTGGCTACGAAGGCTCAGAGTTGTTGGTAGCGCGGTTGCTCATCGAATGCGGTGCAGACTTGCGCTATGTGGGCAGCGCCTGTCCGGCCACGCCATGGAATGCGCACGACGCTCAGTGGTTGCAGTCCAAAGGCGTGCATGTGCAGTTCCGCGCATCGCTGGAGCAAGACATGGCTGCCGTGCATGAGTTCAAACCGCAACTTGCGATTGGTACCACGCCGGTGGTGCAAGCCGCCAAAGAATTGTGCATCCCGTCTTTGTATTTCACCAACCTCATCTCTGCGCGCCCCTTGATGGGCGTGGCGGGTGCAGGTTCGCTGATTCAAGTGGTCAACGCTGCCATGGGCAACCAAGCCCGCTTTGACGAGATGAAAGCATTTTTCGGCTCGGTCGGGCAGGGCGATGAAGCGGGCGTTTGGGAAAACGTGCCTGTGATGCACCCCGACTTCAAAAAAGAAGTGCGCCGCCAGTTCGAGAAAAAGCAGAAAAAACGCAAAGCCGAGGAGATGGGCTGATGCTGGTACTCGACCACGATCGTGCAGGCGGCTATTGGGGTGCGGTGTATGTGTTCACCGCTATCAAAGGCTTGCAAGTTGTCATTGACGGTCCTGTGGGTTGCGAAAACCTGCCCGTCACTTCGGTGCTGCATTACACCGATGCGTTGCCACCCCACGAGTTGCCCATTGTCGTGACCGGTTTGGCCGAAGAACAACTCGGCCGCGAAGGCACCGAGGGTGCAATGAAACGCGCCCACCAGGTGCTCGACCCTGACCTGCCTGCCGTGGTGGTCACCGGTTCCATCGCTGAAATGATCGGTGGCGGTGTCACCCCTGAAGGCACCAACCTGATGCGCTTTTTACCACGCACCATCGACGAAGACCAATGGCAATGCGCTAACCGTGCCATGTTCTGGCTGTGGACCGAGTACGGCATGAAAAAAGTGCCCAAGCGGGTGCGAAAAGAAGGCGAGAAGCCACGCGTCAATATCATTGGCCCCAGCTACGGGGTATTTAACAGCCCCAGTGATTTGGCCGAAATCCGCCGCTTGGTGCAAGGCATTGGTGCCGACATCAACATGGTGTTTCCCTTGGGCAGCCATTTGGCCGAGGTGTCGCAGTTGGTCGAAGCCGATGTGAACATTTGCATGTACCGCGAATTTGGCCGAATGCTCTGCGAAGCACTCGACCGCCCTTACTTGCAAGCACCGATTGGCTTGCACAGCACCACCAAGTTTTTACGCAAATTGGGCGAGTTGTTGGACTTGGACCCTGAGCCTTTCATCCAGCGCGAACGCCACACCACCATCAAGCCGGTGTGGGATTTGTGGCGCTCGGTCACCCAAGACTTCTTTGCTACCGCTTCCTTTGCGGTGGTGGCCACCGACACCTATGCACGTGGCATTCGCAAGTTCTTAGAAACCGAAATGGGTATGCCATGTAAGTTCGCGGTGTCGCGCTTACCTGGCCAAAAAACCGACAACGCCGAGGTGCGTGAGTTGGTCCACAAGCAAATGCCGCTGATCATGTTTGGCAGCTACAACGAACGCATGTACTTGGCCGAGGCGGGCAGCACTGGCCCTATGAAGGCCTCGTTCGTTCCCGCTTCATTCCCTGGCGCCATCATCCGCCGCCACACCGGCACGCCTTTCATGGGTTACAGCGGTGCCACCTACTTGATCCAAGAGGTGTGCAACGCCTTGTTCGACGCTTTGTTCCATATCTTGCCCTTGGGAACCGACATGGACAAAGTAGACGCCACCTTGGCGCGGGGTATCAGCGGTGCCCAAGAGAACACGCCTTGGGACGATGCCGCACAAACCCAATTGCATGCCTTGGTATCGGGTCAACCGGTACTCGTGCAAATTTCAGCCGCCAAACGCTTGCGCGATTTGGCCGAGGGTAAGGCGCGTGACAAAGGCGATGAGCTGGTCACCGTGGCCCATGTACAGCAAGCCGGTGCTGAGCTGGGCTTGGGAGAGCCAGCATGAACGGGCTTTTCACCCCACACGGTTCATACGCCTTGGCGTGTGGATCCAACCCCATGTCGTGGCAAGAGCTGCGGCTGCCTAGGTTGCGCAGGTTGGGCGCAGCGCTGGCCTCTCGGCCAATTTGAAGAAGGAGCATCGCATGTCAAACCATCCGAATTCCATATCCGGAATGACTGACGAAGAGGCTCAGGAGTTCCACCATTACTGGATTCAGGGAATGGTTGGCTTCACAGCAGTTGCTGTGGTGGCCCACATCCTGGTCTGGGCATGGCGGCCCTGGTTCGTCTGAGTTAGGTTTTTTTCACCGAGCGGAGTTAACCCATGTCACACACCACTTCTCATGTCACACACAGGCCTAACGGCTGGGACGACAAGATTGCGTTTGTCCTGATTTTTGTACCTTGCTTTGTCGTGCTTTTGTCTTTTGCGGTCTTTGGCCAATTGGTCGGATTGCGTTGGAAGAGTTGGCTGCCCGGTGCAGAAAACATGACCAATGTCATAGCAGGTGTGAAAGCATCGGTCTACACGTTCATGTCCCACATCATTTAGGAGAACTCACCATGTGGAGAATTTGGCGACTTTACGATCCATTGCGTGCAATGGTCGTGCAAGGCATTTTCCTGTTTGGCTTGGCAGCGATGATTCACCTCATTTTGCTCAGCACCAACAAATACAACTGGCTCGACGGCGCAAAGAAACCCGCAGCAGCATCGGCGCAAAACTCGCCCATGCCTTCTGCAGTTCCTGCAGCAAAGTCCTGATTGTTGGCAGTACCGCAGGTGCTGCCAACCTGACTCAGGTTGCAGCATCTGCTTTTTTGATCGTTTTCTTTTCCCATCACTTGCGGCAGGAGGGCTAAACCATGGCCATGCTCAGTTTTGAAAAAAAATACCGGGTGCGCGGCGGAACGCTGCTAGCAGGTGATTTATTCGATTTTTGGATCGGTCCGTTTTATGTCGGCTTCTTCGGCATCACAACCATCTTTTTTACTTTCATTGGTACGGCCATGATTTTGTGGGGCGCCGCATTGGGCCCCACTTGGAATTTGTGGCAAATCAGCATTGCCCCACCAGACCTTTCGTATGGTTTGCGCTTTGCGCCCCTACAAGAGGGGGGGTTGTGGCAAATCATCACCATTTGTGCCATTGGGGCATTTGGCTCGTGGGCAGCACGTGAAGTGGAAATCTGCCGCAAGCTGGGTATGGGTTACCACGTACCCTTTATGTTTAGCATCGCCATCTTGGCTTACGTCACCTTGAATGTGGTGCGCCCCATTTTGATGGGTGGTTGGGGTCATGCTTTCCCTTACGGCATTTTCAGCCACCTTGATTGGGTGTCTAACGTGGGTTACCAATACCTGCATTTCCACTACAACCCCGCACATATGTTGGCAGTGAGTTTCTTTTTTGCCACCACGTTTGCCTTGTCTTTGCATGGCGCTTTGATTTTGTCGGCCACCAACCCAGGACAAGGCCAAGTGGTCAAAACACCCGAGCATGAAGACACTTTCTTCCGTGACACCATCGGTTACTCCATCGGCACTTTGGGCATTCACCGTTTGGGCGTGTTCTTGGCATTGGCGGCGGTGCTGTTCAGCGCCCTTTGTATTGTCATTAGCGGACCTTTCTGGAGCCGTGGATGGCCTGAATGGTGGGGCTGGTGGCTGAATCTGCCCATCTGGTCACAGTGGCCTTAATGAAAAGCGAGGAGCACAAGCATGGCTGACTATCAAAATCTTTTCACCACGGTGCAGGCCCATGGCCCTGTGCACCACGGCGTGGGTCTTGGCCCAGGCAACAGTCCGCGTACAGGTCACCCAGCCATTTATTGGATCTTGGGCAAGATCGGCAACGCGCAACTTGGTCCTATCTATTTGGGCGGTTTGGGGCTGGCTTCATTGGTGTGTGGCTTGATCGCTTTCACCATCATTGGTATGAACATGTTGGCCTCGGTGCATTACGACCCTGTGCAGTTTGTACGTCAGCTATTTTGGTTAGCGCTGGAACCCCCTCCACCTGAATACGGCTTGGCATGGCCACCGCTCAACCAAGGCGGTTGGTTTCTTATTTGTGGCATTTTCCTCAGCGCATCGGTGTTGCTGTGGTGGGCGCGCATGTACCGCCGCGCGACCCAATTGGGCTTGGGCACGCATGTGGCTTGGGCATTTGCAGCAGCGCTATGGCTGATGTTTGTCTTGGGTTTTTTCCGCCCCATACTGATGGGCTCTTGGGGCGAGGCGGTGCCTTACGGCATTTTTCCTCACCTTGATTGGACAGCGGCTTTATCGATTCGCTATGGCAACTTGTTTTACAACCCCTTCCATGCTTTGAGCATTGTGTTCTTGTACGGCTCTGTGTTGCTGTTTGCGATGCACGGCGCCACCATCTTGGCGGTGACCCGTTTCGGTGGCGAGCGCGAGATTGAACAAATTGTCGACCGTGGTACCGCGTCTGAACGAGCAGCTTTGTTTTGGCGTTGGACCATGGGCTTTAACGCCACCATGGAGTCCATTCACCGCTGGGCTTGGTGGTTTGCTGTCTTGTGTCCTATCACTGGCGGTATCGGCATTTTGTTGACCGGTACCGTGGTGGATAACTGGTACTTGTGGGCGATCAAACACGGTGTAGCACCTGCTTATCCAAACGTATTCCCGCCGGTGGTTGACCCGGCACTGAGCTTGGGAGTCAAACCATGAAGTCCCTGATATTTTTGCGACGCTTGGCGTTATATGCCGCAGGCTTGTCTGCAGTGTTGTTGCTCACGGCCTGTGAGCGACCGTTTCAAGACAGCGTACAGCACGGCTACCGTGGTACCGGCATGGTGCAGGTGTACAACCCGCGCATGTTGGCGGTCAAGACCGAAGCCAACCAAGCGCCTGTGGCTTTGCCACCTGCGCCTGGCGAAGGTCCCAAAGCGGGCCAAACCTATAAAAACGTCAAGGTGCTGGGCGACTTGAGCGTGGCGCAATTCAACCGCTTGATGGCGTCCATGGCAACATGGGTTGCGCCCAACGACGGTGGCTGTGTTTATTGCCACAACCCAGCCAACTTTGCCGATGATGAGAAGTACACCAAAGTGGTGGCACGCCGCATGTTGCAGATGACGCAGTACATCAACAGCGAATGGAAAACCCACGTGGCCGATACCGGTGTGACTTGCTACACCTGTCACCGTGGGCAGCCTGTGCCAAGTGCTTTGTGGTTCAAGTCCAACCCGCAGCCTTATGGTTCGAATTTCATGGGTGACAAAGCCGGACAAAACGAACCCTCTGCTGCGGTCAATTTGTCTTCTTTGCCCAATGACCCATTCACGCCATTTTTACTGGGTGATCTCAATATTCGCGTCAATGGCCCCACGGCATTACCCACAGGTAACCGCCAATCCATCAAGCAAGCCGAGTGGACCTATGGTTTGATGACGCACATGTCCACCGCATTGGGTGTGAACTGCACCTATTGCCACAACTCACGTTCATTCCAAAGCTGGGAAAACAGTCCGCCGCAACGCGCTACCGCATGGCACGGTATCCGCATGGCCCGTGAATTGAATAACGGCTACATGGAATCGTTGACCGAGACCTTCCCTGAACATCGTAAAGGCGAATTGGGTGATGTGGCCAAAGTCAATTGCGCCACATGCCACCAAGGCGCTTACAAACCTTTGAATGGTGCACAAATGCTCAAGGACTTCCCTGAATTGTCAGGCCCATCTGGTAAAGCCGCGCAAGTGGCTGGTAAGTAGCGGATCACCGCGGTATTCCACCCGACGGCATGCGACACCCATGGTCAACCAAGATCCCGTGTCACTTGCCGTCTCGGGGGTGGTCGTGGTCCTCTTGGTGGACTACCTGAGGTCGCAGCAGGGTTGGGGTTGGTTGCGTTTGGTGCAAGGTGCATCCGCTTTCAAAGACACGCCGGGTTTGCTCTTCACCAAAGTCATGGGCAGCGGCCACCAAGGTGGCTTCAGTCTCAGGCCCAGCGCTTCACACCAAGGTTTAATTTGTGTGTTTGACCACGCCGACCATGCAGACCAATTTTTAGCAGGTCCTTGGTTTGCCGCCTACCAAGAGCGAGCCAAACAATGCCAAGCCAGTGTGTTGGCCATCACCTCTTGCAAAGGTGCGTGGGATGGACGCGCATGGGAAGTCACCCCTGCAGACAAACTGGGCACTTATGCCTTCGATGCAATCAATCCCTCGATGGCTGCCATCACCCGCGCCAGTATTCGGCCCGCCAAAGCCGTGGCGTTTTGGCGTTATGCCCCTGCGGCGCAAAGTGATTTGGCCAAGGCCCCTGGTTGTTCGGTTGCCATGGGATTGGGCGAGGCGCCGCTGGTGCGTCAATGTACTTTCAGCATATGGCGTGATACCCAAGCCATGCTGGACTATGCGCACACCGGAGCGCACCAACAAGCCATTGCAGCCGCCTACAAAAACGATTTTTTCTCTGAATCCATGTTTGTGCGCATGCGGGTGTTGCGAACCGTGGGTGAGTGGGTCATGCCAGAAGCCGAGTTGTCCCATGGCTGAACACAAAGTGGTCGTGATTGGTGCAGGCATGGCAGGCTTGGTCAGCGCTTTGCAATTGGCACACCAAGGTTTGTCGGTGACTGTCGTTGACAAGGCTGATCAAGTTGGCGGAAAGATGCGACAACTGATGGTCGGTGGCGCTGCAGTGGACAGTGGTCCAACAGTGTTCACCATGCGCTGGGTGTTTGACCAAATCATGGCCTCGGTAGGCACACGTTTGGAAAATGAAGTGACTGTGCAACGCTTGGAAGTCTTGGCCAGGCATTTTTGGGAAGACGGTTCGCAACTCGATTTGTACGCCGACCCCGAGCGTTCTGTGGATGCGGTGGCACGATTTGCAGGACCTGCACAAGCCAAACGCTTTGTCGAGTTTTGCAAAACCACCCGAGCGGTCTATGACGCCCTAGAGGGTCCGTTTATTCGTTCGCCTTCACCCACCATGGCGCAAATGATGAGCAGTCTGGGCCCCAGAGGTTTGGCCACCTTGGCGTCTGCCGGGCCCATGCGCACACTGTGGGAGAGTTTGGGCAAGCATTTCACCGACCCACGATTGCGCCAATTGTTTGCTCGCTATGCCACTTATTGCGGTTCATCACCGTGGCAAGCCCCTTCCACCTTGATGTTGATTGCGCAAGTGGAGATGGACGGCGTGTGGTCTGTGCAAGGCGGTATGCATGCGCTGGCCCAAAGCCTGATGCGATTGGCTCAGGCTCGAGGTGTGCGATTCATGCTGAACATGGAATGCGAACGCATAGAGTTGAACCAAGGGCGGGTATCCGGTGTGCGTTTGCAAAGTGGCGACAGTTTGCGCGCAGACAGTGTGGTGTTCAATGGCGATATTGCGGCCTTGCGCCAAGGCTTGCTTGGCCCTGGTGTCAAAGGCGCGGTGACCACCAAAAAACAAGCACGCTCTTTGTCTGCCATTACATGGTCTATGCATACACCCACCGCAGGCTTGGCTTTGGACCGACACAATGTGTTTTTCAGATCGGATTACCGCCAAGAGTTTGAAGCTGTGTTTGATCAAGGGCGTTTGCCAGCCCAGCCCACGGTGTATGTGTGTGCGCAAGACCGTGGCACGGGTGAGCCCGTGCATGGCCCTGAGCGTTTGCTGTGTTTGGTCAATGCCCCGGCAAACGGCGATAAACGTGCATTCACGCCTCAAGAGCTAGCCGATTGCACCGCCAGCAGCCAAGCCTTGATGGCGCGTTGTGGTCTGTCATTACAGTTGGAGCCTTCCTCATCATGTATACGCACCACGCCACAGGACTTTCACCAACTGTTTCCAGCCACGGGCGGGGCCTTGTATGGCCAGGCCACACATGGATGGATGGCGGCCTTCGCTCGCTCGAACGCCAAAGCCCAAGTACCGGGCCTGTACTTGGCGGGGGGCAGCGTGCATCCGGGGCCGGGGGTACCGATGGCAGCCATGTCGGGCCAACTGGCGGCCGCAGCCGTGATGGACAACCTCGGTTTGACCAAGTCGTCCCTAACGGGGGCTACCTCTGGTGGTACCTTGACGCACTGAGCGACGATGGTCAGTACGGCCTGACCATCATCGCGTTTGTGGGCAGTGTGTTTTCGCCTTATTACGCTTGGGCGCGGCGCAGTGGCCAAGCCCATCCTGATAACCATTGCGCTTTGAATGTGGCACTGTATTCGCGCCACGCCAAGCGTTGGGCCATGACCGAGCGAGGCGCTGGCCACTGTCACCGTGATGCACATCACTTCACCATTGGCCCAAGTCAACTGCGCTGGGATGGGCAGTCATTGGTGATTGACATTCATGAGGTGGGCGTCCCTTTTCCGCACAGTGTCAGAGGACAGGTGCAGGTGCACCCACAGGGCTTGTTCAACTTCAGCACGGCGATAGACCCTGCAGGACGTCATCGCTGGGGGCCGATTGCACCTAACGCACGCATTGAAGTGCGCATGACCAGCCCTGGGCAACATTGGCAAGGCAATGGGTACTTGGATTCCAATGAAGGCGACGAACCGATTGACCGTTCTTGCAAAGAATGGGATTGGTCGCGCAGCCCCATGTACGACGGCAGTACCGCTGTGATTTATGACGTACAAGGCCAAGCAGCAGAGGGTGACAAGCTGTTGGCCTTACGCTTCACGCCGCAAGGCGAGGTCTTGCCTTTTGTCGCGCCCCAGCGAAAACCCCTGCCTTCAACTCTGTGGCGACTGAACAGACGCATGCGCAGTGATGGCCATGTGCAGGTGGTGGAACAACTGGAGGACACACCGTTTTACCAACGTGCTTTGCTGCAAAGCCAACTGCTGGGTGAGCCGGTCAAGAGTTTTCATGAAAGCATCACCATGTCGCGCTTGGTCTCGCCCGTGGTGCAAGCCATGTTGCCTTTTCGCATGCCCAGAAGGGCTTGATCACCGTCCTTTGAATAGGGGCTTTCTACGATCAGCAAAAGCCTTTAAGCCTTCCGCAAAATCCTCAGTGCGACTGCTGCTTATTTCTCTTTCACGCAACACATCTTCATCGTAGTGACCGGCGGCAATTTCATTCAGTGAACGCTTCATGGCTTGTGCCGCCAACGGTGCCAAGGCGCAGACGTCGTTGACAAGTGTTTGAAGATGCATTGGAAAATTTACGGTTGATGAAAAGCTTTCAAACAAGCCTAGGGCTTGTAAATCGGTCGAAGAAAAAACCCTTGCAGTGAGAAAGGCCCGTTTCGCAGCGGCAATACCAAAGTGACTGACATAGCGTTGCAAACCGCTGGGGTAGTAATGCAACCCGAGTGCAGCTGCAGGCATGCGCCACTCAATCCCAGTGAGCGCCAACCGCAAATCACAGGCCAGCACCAAGTCGGTGGCGCCGCCATACACATTGCCATTTAAGGCGCAAATGGTGATGGGACGCAGTTGTGCCAATGCTTCGGGCACTTTCTCAAAAGCGGTGGAGCCATGGTCAGCGTCGTTGAAACCACCTATGTCATAGCCCGCACAAAACACAGGCTTGGGTTGACCGCTGGTGTTGGCAGTCAATACCACTGCCCGAACAGACATGTCGTTATTGATCTGCACAAAATGTTGCAACAACACTGACAGATCGTCATTCTCCAAACGGTTACGCTGGGCCGGACGATTCAAGGTGATGGTAGCTACACCGTCCGTTATGTGTAGCAGGGGGGCTGTGCTCAATGCACCACCAAAGGCACTTGGGTGGCAGGCGGCGTGTTGCGGCTGCGTGTGCAACGCACTAAACCATCGATCATCACCATGCCAATGCCGGGGATGTCACCCAGTTGCACGCTCTCTAACAATGTGCGACCTGCGGTTTCTTGAGCGCGGTCCATGAACACAAAGTCGGCTGCGCGACCCACCTCGATCAAGCCGCAGTTCAGGTTGCGTATGCGTGCCGT
>Ga0214919_10011098_pt1 | contig 11277 bp, 13 predicted proteins | sample LL1503_MetaG_FD_177994 | JGI IMG/M metagenome (GOLD analysis project Ga0214919, IMG submission 177994) | Freshwater microbial communities from Lake Lanier, Atlanta, Georgia, United States - LL-1503 | ecosystem: Environmental > Aquatic > Freshwater > Lake | place: USA: Georgia | collected...
ACTTCTCGGAGGTGATATAGGATATCCCAATGAAATCTCTTATAAAAATTTTTTACTGGAAATGTCTTTTTCTTTTGATAAAGTTTTTGTGGTTTCAGGAAATCATGAGTTTAAGGATAAAAGCTTATCCTTTGATGACACAGAACTTTTGATAAAAAATGTATGCGAGATGAGAAACAATTTATTCTATCTCCAGAAAACCAAACATCTTATTGATGAAAAAGAAAATATTTACATAGCGGGTTGCACATTATTTTCTGAATTCCCTTTGTCAAAACAACATATTCACAAAGACCATTCTAGATGGCTCAATGATTTGGTTGAAAATGATCAAAAATCAAAGTATGCAATAGCATCTCACCATTGTCCTCATATTAGTCTTTTATCAGGCGGAAATTATAAATTTTTTAACCCTAAGTATTTTGCGTCTGACCAAACAAAAGTTTTTGAAAGGGATAATGTTTTTATGTGGATTTTTGGACATTCTCATCATAATATAGATGTGGTGATGAACAACACTCTTTTCACAACAAATCAATATGGTAAATTTAAATACCCCTTATCAAAATACAAAAAATAAATTAATTATCTTATAAAATAAAATATGAGCACGTCAACAACATTAGAAGACGACTTTGAAAAAATATCAAAATTGTTAAAAAACGAAAATCAACCATTGAACGAAGAATCAATAACTATTCTTAATAGTATAAAAACAGCAATCGTTGATAATTACAAAACAGTATATGAAACCATAAATATATTACCTATCAATTTTTCACATATAGTAAAAAAATTTAGAAAAAGTTTTTCAGCATCAATAAATAATAATCTTTGTAATATTTTAGTTGGAGAAAAAAAATTAGAAATGCGTTTTCCAGTTGATTACTTGAACATAACCAAAAAAGATTGTAAAAATGATTCTGAATGCGGTTCAACAGATCCTTATCATTATTGTTGTGTCATAACTGGATACCATATTTTAAGAAATTCTTGTGAAGATTCAAAACAAATGTTTAAACTTATATCAAAATACAATAATAATAGTTCAACTAAATATGATGATTCCTTTGATAATTATATAGCTAATGATAAACTAAACATGTTAGAACTAATAGAATTTGAAATAATGTCCACACCAGAAGACATTTTTGACGATTCTTCTAGACCACTATCTGATGTTGTATATATAGAAACCATAAATTCTACTTGCACTTTGCCATCAACAGGACATGCTATAATTTACGCATTTTCTAAATATTTTGGTTTAAAACAAATTCAACTAAGTCCATCAAGTGAAATCCCTTATATAAAAATGGGATTTGTGAAAGACGAAGAAAATAAAACAATGATGAAAGCTAACTTGGAAAATCTAAATAACGAACAACTTAAAAAAGTTAGAACAGATTTCATATTAAATTTAAACTTCCAAAATATCAAAGAGATAATAGAAAAATATAAAGCAGATGATTATAAAAGAGATGGAAAAAGAAGCAAAAGAACCAAAAGAACCAAAAGAAGCAAAAGAACCAAAAGAACCAAAAGAAGCAAAAGAACCAAAAGAAGCAAAACCAAAACCAAAACGAAAGTGAAACAAAAAATAAAAATAAATTTTTAATTTTTAATAATAAAATGAATTCTGATTTTATTATTTACTTTTTGATTATAGTTATTTTCATGATTTTAATCCATAAACATTTTTCTTATTGCGACGACGACAAAAATGAATTGGATTTTGAAATTATACATCCAGCAAGTATTCAAATAAATACTGTTTATTGATAATTGTATTTACCTAGATTCATAAAAATCATCCCTATAATTATTAAAGCAAATCCTATATATTGCGTTACTCCAGATAATGTTTCTTTCAATAAAACATAAGCAAGGACAGTTTCTAATATAGCACTTAAAGCATCCCATTGTATATTCATTTGCATAACATTAGAATATTTTAATATTTGGATCAGTAAATAAATCACAACAGCGTATGATATGATACCTACAAATAAATCGTAATCAGATTTAGATGTTGCGTATTTTTTGAAACTTGAATCACCGACATATTCCAATAATGAAACCAATAAAATATCAAAAAAAAACTTGTAATTGCTTACTTTTTTTTCTTCTCCTTTATTTTCTCCAGACATATGTATTTTATTGATATATATAAATAAAAAAATCAAAGTTTATTTTTTAAATTTAAAAAATGAATTTTAAAAATAAGAATTATAATTATAATAGAAACTCCCATTATGAATAGTGAATCCAATAAAAATTTAAATGATTTAGATATTCAAATAGTTTCGGATTTACATATAGAATATAAAAATAATGATATACCTGACCCTTTAAAATATATAACCCCTGTTTCAAAAATTTTGATTTTGGCTGGTGATATAGGTTCTTTATACAAAATTGAGCAATTAAAGGGTTTTTTAAACAAATTATGTATTTATTTTGAAATAGTTTTATATGTTCCCGGAAACCATGAATATTATACACAACACGATATGATTTGTAATCCCAAATCTCTTGATGAATTAAATGATAGGCTCTTTTCAATTGAAAATGAAATAGAAAATTTATATATTTTAAACAGAAAAAGCATTGTAATAAAAGATATTTGCATATCAGGATGCACATTATGGACAAAAATAGATATGAAAATTCCAAAATTTATTGTGAGAATAAATGACATGAATACAAATTTGTACAATCAACTTCACTACAATGATTTAAAATACATTAACAACATGGTTGATTACTGTAATAAAAAAAATTTAAAATTAGTTGTTATCACACATCATTGCCCATCTTTTGATATTATGGAAAATACATACAAGACTATTTTGGATGGAAGAGAAAACATTAAAAAAAAAGATAAATTTGTTTCTTTATATTTTTCAAATCTTAACCATCTCTTGTATAAAAATAAAATACACACTTGGATTTGCGGTCATATACATCAAAATTTTGATTTCATAGCAAAAAATGGAACTAGATTAGTTGGAAATCAATACGGAAAACCGAAAGACAATATTGATGATTATAGCAAAGAATTTGTTGTTACGATAAAAAATGACGATTTTGTGCATAATAATAATTTTCCAAAAAATGAATTGCTTTTAAATATAGAACATGAAATTCTTGTTTAAAAATAGTATTTTTTCTTAACTACATAAATTAAGTTAAGAAATAATTATTTTATTTATAGTTATTTTATCAATTTAAAATATTTCTGTTTAACAAAATCTGAATCTTTTTTTATAATTTGTTCAACTTTAATATTGCTTTTATTTTTCAATGATAAATTTTGCAATTCTTCATATAAACCTTTTGGATCATATACAATAACTGCATTGCTTAATGATCTTTTTCTATCAGAATCTGAATTATTAATATTATACTTATATTTTTGTAGTAATGTTTTTTCAATTCCGATGGCATTAGGAGATTTCTTTTTAATGCTTTTCTTTTTAATGCTTTTTTTAATAACATTTGGGTTTAATGATATTTGAGGACTTTTTTTTCGTTTTCGTGATTTAACAACAACTTCTTTATTATCTTTTATCATTTATTTTATATTATATAATGTAATAATTTTTTTTTAAATTAATCTTCTTCAATAATGAATTCATTTTCATCATCGTCTATCACAAAATCATTTTGAACATCTTCATTTCTAACTGACTTTTCACATTTATCAACATTACCGACAGAGTTTTCATCTTCAACTTCAACTTTATTACCAAAGGAGTTTTCATCTTCAACTTTATCTTCATCTTCATTACCAACAGAGTTTTCAACTTCATCTTCAACTTCATCACCAACAGAGTTTTCATCTTCAACTTCAACTTCATCGTCAACTTTATCTTCATTACCAACAGAGTTTTCATCTTCAACTTTATTGACAACAGAGTTTTCATCTTCAACTTCATCTTCATCGTCAACTTTATCTTCATTGACAACGGAGTTTTCATCTTCAACTTCATTATCATTACCACCACCAGAGTTTTCGTCTTTATCTTTAACTTCATTATCAACAGAGTTCTCAATAATAATATTTTTATTTTTTGTAAAGCATTCCTTCAATTTATTAAAATTTTTAACACTATATAATTGATGTTTTGAAATAAAATTCTCCAATAATTCAAAATTTGGAACTCCGCAAAAAGGTATATTTTCTATTTTGAGTTTTTCATAATCAGTAAATAATTCTCGGGTTCTTTTATAATTAAGAATGGAAACATCAATTGAAAGTTGTTTTGAAATTTCTTCTATAGTTCTATATTTAAGAATATGTTTATAAGAAGTTTCTATTCCAATTTTATTTATATTTTTATTATAATCACATCCAAACATTATACATAAATCAAGAAGTTCTTTTTCATTTAATTTTAATGATGATAATATATCTTTATAAATAATTTGAACGCAAGTATCATTGCTAGTATCAATCTTTGATAAAAATATATTTGAACCATATGCAATAACATCAGTATCTTCAGTTAAAACAGCATCAACTATTCCACGTTTACAAAGATCAGCACAAGCACATTCGGCTTCAAGAGGAGCGTCGTAAAAAGGAACATTTAATATTTTGAATAGTTCTTTGGCTAAATCAAAGTCTGCTTTTGAAATGTTTAATATGTAATTCTTCATTTTTTTAATCTTTTCTTCAATCAAATGTAAATCAAAAGATGGTTTTTTTGAATTTAATAATCTTTTTTGAATATTATTGTCTTTTGAAATTTTTTCTTGCAACTCTGATAATAGATTATTGATTGATCCAGTTTTTTTATATTCATCTAAAGAATTTTCTAGATCAGAGATTTTTTTTCGCATATTATCCTGTTGTTTTTTTCTTTCTTCCCTTTCTCCTAATTTTTCATCAGGACAGCCATTATCAAATATGAAAACACAATGAATTTCATTTCTTCTCAAACAAGATATTAAATTAATAAATGCTGATATCCAATTATCTCCACAAGCTGCTTTAAATTTACAAAGAAATAAAGAAATGTCTATTGCAACCTTTTTATATGCATATTCTGAAATATGAATTTCCTTAAACACGTTATTACAATTTTTTCTCAAAAATTTATTCAAATTATTAATTCCCATTTTTTTTTTCATTTTTAATTTTCATTTTTTTTCATTTTTTTATTGTTTACTTAAATAAATATCATATATAAAAAAACATGGGAGCAAAAACAAGCGTTGAATCAGTTGAGGTATTGGGCACAGCTGAAGTTAAAGGAAATATTGACGGTGGAAGTTACATTACATCAATGAAAGGTTTTTCCGGACCTGAACTTAGAGTAAAAAATATGTATTCGTCTGATGGAATTTTCTCTTCATATTCAGATTTTTCTGCATCGGGTAGATATGCTGGAATTCTTAAAGCCGAAGGCGGCATAGAAGGAACAAATTCTTCTTTTTCAGGAACTGGACTATATGGAGGACTTCTGACAACGGCTGGTGGTATAACTTCATCCGGCCCTATTAATGGAATAGATTCTTCTTTTTCAGGAACTGGAAGATATGGAGGACTTCTTACTGCGGCTGGTGGTATAACTTCAACGGCCACTATTACCGGAACAAATTCTAACTTTTCAGGAACTGGAAGATATGGTGGACTTTTAACAACAGCTGGCGGTATAACTTCATCTGCCCCTATTAATGGAACAGATTCCAACTTTTCAGGAACTGGAAGATATGGTGGACTTTTAACAACAGCTGGTGGAATAACTTCATCTGCACCTATTAATGGAACAGATTCCAACTTTTCAGGAACTGGAAGATATGGAGGACTTCTTACTGCGGCTGGTGGTATAACTGGAACAAATTCTAACTTTTCAGGAACTGGAAGATATGGCGGACTTTTAACAACGGCTGGTGGAATAACTTCATCTGCCCCTATTAATGGAACAGATTCCAACTTTTCAGGAACTGGAAGATATGGCGGACTTCTGACAGCGGCTGGTGGAATAACTTCATCTGCCCCTATTAATGGAACAGATTCCAACTTTTCAGGAACTGGAAGATATGGAGGACTTCTTACTGCAGCTGGTGGTATAACTTCAACGGCCACTATTACCGGAACAGATTCTAACTTTTCAGGAACTGGTTCATTTAATAATATATCATTAAGCAATAATCCTTCTGTAAAATGGGGTTTTGTTATTAAAGACACAAACAATGACCTTTGTATAACTAAAAATGGTTCTTATGTTGTTTGTATAAGTAATAGTGAAAATAATGTTTTGTACTAAATTTTCTTTTAGAAAAAAAGTATATTTTCTTAACACGTTTAGTTTTAAGAAAATATGATTTAAATTGAATTTAATCTTTTATTTTGGATCTGTTACATTTAAAGAACCAATTCCACCATCACTTTTATTTAAATTTCCCAAGTTTAAGTTACCTAACATTTGCATTAAATTAATATTACCTCCTGGACCACCAGCTCCACCACCCTCTCCAGGCGGTGCCATTGAAGAACATAATTTTTCAACAGTTCCAACTAATTTACCTAAATCCAGTGAGCCATCCTGTAAACTACTATTCATGTTTGATAGTAAATCATTAAATACTCCCGAACTCATTATTGAATTAACTACTTCTAGTGGATTTGATGAATTTATATTTACATTTTCCTCAACCTTTTCAATCATTGAAGATAAAAAATCAGCCTCCTTGCTTTTTTCATCATTTTTCAAAATTTCTCTCGCCTTTGATGTTGGATCAACTAAGGCTGAAATTGTTAATAAATGATCAAATATAACCATTGTTGTATCTTTATCTGCACTTTTAAATATACTTGAAAAATCAATATAAACTTTCTCTGAATATTCAATTTTGCTCTCAGTTGGCGATAGTTTACTTATATTTTTTGACATAATTAGTTCTCGGTTACTTATGCAAAATTTTCTGAATGCTAATATATGCTTTTCTATAATTTTTTCATGGTTAACAGTTGTTTTATCTAAAAGATGTTGATATAATTTTAGTGGATGATTTTGAGCGGAAAAAATATCGCTTAATTCATTTACAAAAGTGTTAATTGTTTTGAATATTAGTAAATTATAATCTATAGAATTTTTTTTCATTTTTGAGAGATGTATTTCTTTTTATTTTAAATTTATGATTTTAAATAACTAATTCATTTTTTTTTTATTTTTATCCAGAAACATCAATAAATAATTTTTTTTTTAAATTATCGTAATGCATTGAGTTTAACATCAGATCTTCAAAATCATATGAATGTATACCAAAAACACCATTGCTTTGGTTTCTATTCATTATATTACCTCTTTCTTCAAACGGAAGAACAACACCCGTGTATTGATAATAAATAATTCCTTTTCCACTACATTTATTGCATAAAAAAATATTATATCTACACAAAGGGCAAGTTCCCGAAGTTTTAACCCATTTTTCTATACAAGATTTGTGAAAATAATGATTACATTTTAAATTATATACATCATAATTTTCGGTGAAATTTTCAAAACATATAGGACATTCCTTTTCTTTTTTTTTTTCCTTTTCTTCTTCTTTTTCTTCTTCTATATAGTCAGATAATTTTTTAACCCCACAAGATGAACAAACTTTTTTTAGTGAAAATAACTGAGGAGTTGCAGTTCTTTCCTCTTCTTCATAAATAAATTTGTATAATATTTTAATTGAATATATTAAATCTTTGAGTTTAAATCCTTCTGAAGATGTAAGATAGATGTCAAAAATATATGAGAATGGATAAAATAAAGAAATAGTAAAAGAATTATCTTTAATAACTTCGTCATCAGAATTTAATAGGTCCCCGTTTTCACATCGTGGATTGTCTTTATCAAATGTAGACAATCTTATTGGACTTTTTCCTATTTTTAAATACGATGAACAAAATCCATTATTAAAATCAGGATTTACGACGACTCTTAAATTATTTTCATAATTATCATTCTCTACAACAATTTCACATTTTCGGTCACAAATATGTTTACAATAAAAAAATATATTCCACCGACTCCTTGTTGTTCTAATTGGATATATTCTAATCATGTTTTTTTAAAGTTACACTATTTTATTTAATATTTTATTTAATATTAATTTTTTTGTAGAATTTTTTATAGGAATTTCGTTGAATGATTTGGTGGGGAATAAATATGGATACTGACAACAATTTTAGGCGAATTATTTATTATTGAATGATAGCCTATATTATTGTCCATATAACTTATTTCATTTTTTGTTAAGATTTTTGTATCCAATTCATTACATTTATTATCATATAATGTTTCTTCCAGTTCACCTCCATCTAATATTTTCAAAAAACATCCATTTTCAGAATGATCATGTATACTCGCTTTTTGATTAATACCCCATGTGATAATTAAAATTTCAAATAAATTATCCTCGTAAACTTTTTCTCTATTATAATTACTTTCATTTATTTTAACGTATTCATTCCAATCATAACCATTATATTTATTCAATAAATCGTTTGTTAGTGAAAAATTATCAGTCTCTTTAATTTTACTTATCAATTCAGTAATAGTTGATATCATTTTTTATTATACCTTACTTTTTTTTAGAGTGAAAAATGAAAAAAAATTGAAAAAAATATTTTAAGGAAAACAAAAATTTAGATAAATGAATGAAACAAAATATAGAAATATATCCCTTATTTGCGAAAATTGTTGCGTCTTTATAACAAAAAAACATGCTCATATGAAAAGTCATCAGGAATCAAAATGTAAAAGTAAGCTGTTCAATGATGAAAAAATATTGAAAAGTATAATAACAACTGTTTTGCCAATTTTTAATATAGAATCTGAATCAATTGTAAATATTATATTATCTCAACTAAAACAAACATCTGAAAATAGCAATGAAAATGATGAAATTATCATTAACGAAAATGAACAAATAATACAAGTTCCAGTAGGTATTATTATTGAAGACGACAAATCCAAAAAGTTTAAGCGCTTAAATAAAAATTATATCAATGATGTTGTTGAAGAAGAAAGTGCTGAGGATAAACAAAAACATATTGAAGAAGTTCAAAAAATAATTGATAACAGAAGAAAAGAATGTAAATCTTTAACAGAAGCTTCTCCTATATTTGAAAAATGTTTTGAAAAATTAAAAGAATGTAAAATAGATGCCACAAATAATAAAACATTAGAATTAATCAAAAACACAAGAATGGATTTGCTTAAAATCACACCTTATAATGACTATAAAAAAATAGTTGAAGAACACGTAAAAAGACTTAGTAAAATATTTAAAGATAAAGAATTCAATGAACGAAAAATTAATTCAAATATATTGAAAAGCCTTAATAGCATTGATACCAGAATAATTTTATGGCAATCTTATTACACAATTGCTTTAGAATATGATCACATACAAAATTTATCATCTTGTCTTGATTTTTCAGTCTCATTTCCAGAAGAATACGAACCATTTAATTATGATTCTTTCTTTAAGAAGTTCCACAATTATGGATCAGTTATATTTTCAATTAGGGATCTATTTAATAAATATATATTCAATTCTTATGGGTCCTTCAATTTTATTTATTTACAACTCAAAAGTAGTGCCGATGATGACCCTTTCTCTTTTTACAGACTTAACAAAATACTAGAAGATGGAACTATATTATGGGTGATGGATTGTAGAGCCGAAACATTGTCCAATAATTTTATAAGTGATTTAAAACCGTATTTAATAATGATATTTAGAAAAATATATTACGACATTTTTCATGATAATAATTACAGACCTAATTTTTCGTTAGAAGCTGTTATAGCAGAAACAGATTGTGAGCAACTTATAAAAAATATTTTAGTTTTAAGTAATCCAATTGAATGCTGTAATTTATTCAGAACACTAATTAAAGAAAATGCAACTCATAAACAAACTAAAAAAGACAAATGGAATATGTATGCTGATGACGATTTTCAAAAAAAAAGATTCAAAAAAAATGTAAAACCCGATATCCTCGACATTATAAAACCGCTTTTTGATGGCATATCTTCGGAACAAGCTGTTGATTTTTACAGAGAAAAAAATTGAATATTTTAAATTTCTTTTGGGTAAATTTTTATACCAAAAGAAATTTAATGTCTCTTGAGATTCATTTTATTGAAAATGGAAAAAAACTAGATATAAATTCTTTAGACGAGTTTGATTTAGACTCATTGAGAGATTGTATATACGAGTTTATACCAGAAACTTCTAAATTGTGCATGTATAGTAATGATGGAATTGAAACATTTGGAGAAATATCAAACTTGACAAATGACGAATTCAATGTTTACAAAAATTTAATAAATAAAATAGAACCACAAAATCCAAAGTTTAAAAATGGTGTTGTGGTAGTTTTTAAAAAATCTTATAAGACTATTGTAGAAAAATGGCGGGACATAATGAAACCACCTTCTGCGGCTCTTACTAAAAAAAGAAAGTATTGCTGCTCAAAATGTAAACTTAACGGTCATAATAAATTAAATAAAAAGCATAAATAATTTTTTTTCTTAACCTAAAATAATTAAATGTATATGGTTAAGAAAAACAAAATATCTCAAGTTAAAACAATTCATCCATAATATTTACCATCTCATTCAATTGAACAGTATATTTTTTGATGTTATTTTTGATTATCACTTTATCATCTGATATTATTTTATTATCATAGAGAGATGCTTCAATTTTGTTTACTTCTATCAATTTTAATAAATTATCTTTTATTTTATCCGACAAATAAATTATCTTTGTTTCAAAATTTTCAGCGTTATCTATTATATCAAAATGAAATCCGTGAAGATCTACTTTTTTTACAGAAAATTCAGGACCACTTGTTTGTCTTATAAGAGAAGATTTTTCATGCGATATAAATGGTTCATCATCATCAGTTTCGGAATATGGAGATAATTGTGTTTTTTTTATGTCATCTTTTTTTTTATTGTCTGACAATATCTTTTTGTAAACGAGACCTTTCTGTAGTTTTTCAATTCTATCGTATGAAAGAGGTTTTGTAATCGTTAGTGGTGATTTTTTTTTAACTTTTCTTATAGTAAATCGCCCAATTTTTATTGACTTTGGTGAGACTTGTCTAATTTTAAATCGCCCAATCTTTTTTGGAGACTTTAATTTTTTTTTTGGAGACGACTTTAATTGAACCTGTGTTATTTTAAATCCATTTTTTTTCGGTGATTTAATTTTATATTTATATTCTTCCATTTATTATATAGACACAAATAAAAA
>Ga0214919_10011099_pt1 | contig 11275 bp, 9 predicted proteins | sample LL1503_MetaG_FD_177994 | JGI IMG/M metagenome (GOLD analysis project Ga0214919, IMG submission 177994) | Freshwater microbial communities from Lake Lanier, Atlanta, Georgia, United States - LL-1503 | ecosystem: Environmental > Aquatic > Freshwater > Lake | place: USA: Georgia | collected 2015-03-15
AAAACAAGATTTAAACAATGGACCAAACAATATTATTTGTCATCATTGGAGTTGCTTCCTTATCGGGAGGTTTACTCATCGGCAAACTAGTTTTTGCCCGCAATACAAAAAAGCAAGTTGAAGAAGCGGAAGCGCAGGCAGCCAACATTTTAAAGGAAACAGCACTTAGGGCTGAAACGATCAGAAAGGAAAAACAGCTGGAAGCTAAGGAACATTTTGTGCAGCTTAAGTCAGACTACGATCGTGATTTATTAGAAAAAAATAAAAAGATTGGTGAGGCGGAGAACAGAACTAAGCAAAAAGAAATCAGCATCAATCAAAAGGAAGCTGCTTTGGATAAGCAAGTAAAAGACAATGATGCGATTAAAGAAAAATTAAATCGCGAGATTGACTTAGTGAATGTAAAGCGCTCTGAATTAGAGAAGCACCAAGAAGAGCATATTCGTAGGTTGGAAAAAATCGCGAATTTAAGTGCAGATGATGCAAGACAACAATTAATTGAAAGCTTGAAAAACGAGGCGCAAACGCAAGCGTTAGTTTTACAACAAGAAATTATTGAAGAAGCAAAACAAAAAGCAAACAAGGAAGCACGTAAAATAATTATTCAATCTATTCAACGAACAGCTGCCGAGGTTGCTATCGAAAATACAGTGACTGTATTTAATTTGGAATCAGATGAAATGAAAGGTCAAATCATTGGTAGAGAAGGTCGTAATATTCGTGCGATTGAAGCAGCAACAGGTGTAGATTTAATTGTAGATGATACACCAGAAGCCATCTTATTATCTTCCTTTGATCCATTGCGTCGTGAAATTGCGCGTTTAAGTTTACAAAGATTAGTTACAGATGGTCGTATACATCCAGCACGTATTGAGGAAGTGGTTGAAAAAACACGTCGTCAGTTAGAGGATCAAATTGCGGAGATTGGTGAAAGAACCGTGATTGAATTAGGTATTCATGGTTTACATAAAGAGTTGATCAGAATCATTGGTAAAATGAGATTCAGATCCTCTTATGGCCAAAACCTATTGATGCACTCTCGTGAAACTGCTAATTTATGTGGCATTATGGCTGCTGAATTAGGGTTGAATCCAAAATTGGCGAAAAGAGCTGGTCTATTACACGATATAGGTAAGGTTCCGGACGAAGAAACTGAATTAAGCCATGCCTTATTAGGGGCTAAATTGGCGGAGAAATATGGTGAAAATCCAGCGGTGGTGAATGCCATTGGTGCCCACCACGATGAAATGGAGATGCAATATGTGATTTCCCCAATTATCCAAGCTTGTGATGCGATTAGCGGCGCAAGACCAGGAGCTAGAAGAGAAATCATGCAACAGTACATACAGAGAATCAAGGACTTAGAGAATCTAGCCATGAACTACCAAGGGGTAGAGAAAGCCTATGCTATTCAGGCAGGTCGTGAGTTAAGGGTGATTGTGGAAGCTGAAAAAGTGACCGATCAGTCCTCTGACCAATTGAGCTTTGAAATTGCACAAAAAATTCAAACTGAAATGACTTATCCAGGTCAGATTAAGGTGACTGTGATACGTGAAAAGAGGGCAGTGAACATTGCCAGGTAGTGGAATATTAATTTAAGATCAAATAATTTGGATAATAAGGTGGGTTCTCCTACCTTTGCCGTCCGCAAAAACAATGTATTATGAGCGAAGCAGTAAAATTTGTACACGAGCAATTAACAGCAAAAAAAGAATATCCAGCCTTCAAAGCTGGTGATAATATTACCGTAAACTACAAAATTGTAGAGGGTGGTAAAGAGCGTATCCAAAGTTTCCGTGGGGATGTAATTAAGACCCAAGGAACTGGTGCTACTGCATCATTTACAGTACGTAAAATTTCTGATGGCGTAGGTGTTGAGCGTTTATTCCCAATCCTATCACCAAACATTGATTCTATCTTATTGAACAAGTCTGGTAAAGTACGTCGTGCTAAATTGTACTACTTAAGAGAGAGAAGCGGTAAGAGCGCACGTATTAAGGAAAAAAGATTCTAAATGCTATTGCCATCTAGGTGGTAAAGCACTAGCTAATAAATTGAACCGCTCCGATTTTCGGGGCGGTTTTTTTATGCCATATAAGGTCCTTTTATTATAGGAAAACCTTAAAAATAGTGTGCTTTCTATTTTATATTTACCTTACCTTTAATATTCTAAATTTAACATTATGGGCAACTTAGGATTTCAAGAATTATTAATTATCGGTGTGGTTATTTTAGTGATGTTTGGCGGAAGAAAAATCCCTGAATTTATGCGTGGTTTAGGAAAGGGTATCCGTGAATTCAACGATGCTAAAAACAATGTAAAAAAAGAAATCGAAGAAGGTATCAAAGAAAAAGACGAGAAAGCTTCTTAGTTTTTTGGCATACCTGTGGATCGCCAATCTATTTTTTATCAATTAACATTTTAGCCTTTGTTTCGTTTTACTACAATCAAAGACTACCATACTGCTTTACAAGCAGGAAGCGTGTCGTGCGTACAAGCAGTGGATCATTACTTGGCGCAAATTACGCGCAATCAAAATCTCAATGCCTTTTTAGAAGTATTTACAGAAGAAGCTAAACAGCGTGCTATTGCATTAGATGAATTAGGTGCCCAAAAAAAATCCACAGGCGAATCACTGGGCAAATTACATGGGGTAGTGGTAGGTATCAAAGATGTACTTTGCTATCAGGGGCACAAAGTAAGTGCCGCTTCAAAAATTTTAGAAAATTATACGGCTGTTTATTCTGCTTCTGCCATTGAAAAATTATTGGCAGAAGGCGCCATTATTATTGGTCGTCAAAACTGTGATGAATTTGCGATGGGTAGTAGTAATGAAAATTCTGCTTATGGTCCTGTAAAAAATGGCATCGATCCTACAAAAGTGCCAGGTGGCTCCTCAGGTGGGTCAGCAGTTGCAGTGCAATCTGATATGTGTATGGTGAGTTTGGGATCAGATACCGGTGGTTCAGTTCGGCAGCCTGCAGATTTTTGTGGCGTGATTGGACTCAAGCCAAGTTATGGGCGTATTTCAAGGTATGGATTAATTGCCTATGCATCTTCCTTTGATCAAATAGGTATATTTTCAAAATCAATATCTGATGCCGCTTTATTACTTGAAGTAATCGCAGGACCCGATGAATTTGACAGTACCGTATCTTCCAAAGCGGTTCCTTCCTATTCCAATGAATTAAATAAAACGGCCCCCCAAAAAGTGGCCTACTTTAAAGAAACACTTTCGCATCCGGGTTTGGATCAGGAAATTAAAAATCAAATTACAGCCTACCTCGAGCAATTAAAAGGAGCTGGTTATTCGGTGGAAGCGATTGACTTCCCATTGCTTAATTATTTGGTACCGACCTATTATGTATTAACGACTGCAGAGGCGTCCAGTAATTTATCTCGATTTGATGGAATAAAATTTGGACATAGAACAAGTCAGCCCATGGCTGATTTAACTGAATTATATAAACTAAGTAGAACGGAAGGATTTGGTGCAGAAGTGCAAAGAAGAATATTATTAGGCACTTTTGTTTTGAGTGCAGGTTATTTTGATGCGTATTTTACCAAAGCACAACAAGTGCGCCAACAATTAGTGGACTTAACAAATGACTTGTTTAAAAAATATGATTTACTTGTTTGCCCTAGCGTTCCAACCACTGCATTTAACTTAGGTGAAAATAATCATACTGCTACTGAAATGTTTTTAGCAGATATTTATACCGTGTATGCAAACTTAGTTGGAATACCCGCCATTTCATTACCCTTATTCAAGCATTCGAATGGAATGCCTTTTGGCTTGCAGGTGATGAGTGCACCATTTAATGAAACGGGATTGTTACAATTTTCTGAAGCCCTCCTTGAAACAAAAACTGCGTAGCATTTGTCAATTATGAATCCCAACCGTATTAAACCTATTAATAAGCGTATCGTCAATATTATTATTGCAATTTTATTGATTCAATTACAGGTCACTGGAGCAGTATATAATAATTATGACACGGTCAAGCCTTCAAATTTAGTTGTTCAAAAAAACTCGGAAGATACCACTACCCAATTCAGGGTAGGGTTTACCAGTTTATTTACGGTGAGTGCGGCAGATGTGAAAAAAGGCCCCTTACAATACGAACTCAATGAAAAAGCCATCAGCTTTATTCAAACCTATATGGATAAGCAAGGTGCGGGCTTAAGGCAAATGAAAACATGGGCCAAGCCTTATTTTAATTTATATGATGGTATTTTAGAAAGTAAAGGAATACCGACACAATTAAAATATTTAAGTGTGATTGAAAGCCATTTGAGTTCGGATGTGACATCATGGGCTGGTGCTGTAGGGCCATGGCAAATTATGCCAGCGGAAGCCACCCGTTTAGGATTAAAGTTAGCACCCAATGATGAGCGAACTGATTATGAAAAAAGTACGCAGGCGGCTGCAACTATTTTAAAGGAGTTGTATGATGAGTTTGGCGATTGGTTATTGGTAGTGGCAGCTTATAATGGCGGTGCAGGAAGGATGCGGCAGACAATTAAAAAAATGAAAACAAATGATTTTTGGGCATTGCAGTATCAACTGCCGCTTGAAACCAGGGATCATGTAAAAAAATTCATTGCCACTATCTATGTTTTTGAATCAGACCAAACAAATTTGGTTACCTACTTAAATAAGAACACCTTAATTAAAAAAAAGGAAACCGTCAATGATAATTTAGCTAGGTTGGAAATAAAAGGAAGGTTTAGTGCACAAATAATAGCGGAGTTTATATCCTTTCCATTTGAAAAATTGATGAACTTAAATCCACAAATCGAAAAGGTGTTGGCGACTGGAAAATCTTTTGAATTAATCCTACCAAAGGATAAGCTTGAAATATTTGAGGCCCATAAAAATGAAATTTTACAGGCCTCTATACAATCTTTATATAAGATAAGGGACTAAGCGTCGATTTGATTAATAGTCGTCTAAATCGTCTTTGTCATCGAATAAATCATCGTCGTCATCTAAATTTTTTAAATCATCATCTAAAGAGAAATCATCATCGTCATCTTCTTTTTTTGATTTGCCTTTGGCTTTGGTTGATTTTTTCGGCATATCAAACTCTTCAAAGTCCGGATCCCAGCTATCATCTTCGGCTTTTTCCCAATCATCGTTTACTTCTTCTTCCTCCTCCAAATCATCGGCCTCGTCTGCTACCTTTTTCTTGGATACAGGCTTAAGTATAGCCGCTTTATTTTGCGTAGGCTTTACTTCTTTACTTTTCTTTTCTTTTGCGATTTTCACTGCCATAAGTCTTTCAAAATTACAATGTAAATTTTCAAACTAAATTTTTATTTACCAAAAAAACAGCGTGTTTTTTTTAGAAATTTTAAAACTTTCTACATTGATTATTGTTGCAACAGCTAATAGTTTATAAATGTACTATTTGATCTCTGCCAGGTCCATTGGAAACATATTTAACGGGCACCCCTAGGTAACTATTAATAAATTCTATATATGACTTCATTGTGGCAGGTAATTCCTTTTCATCTTTCATTTTTGTAGAATCGGTATTCCATCCAGCCATTTTTTTCCAAATAGGGGTCACTGGTGTACCTACAATTTGAAATGGCACATAGTCAATTTGTTTTCCTTCCATTTCATATGCAACGCCCAATTCTAATTCTGCAAAAGAATCTAATATATCCGCCTTGGTCATAATAATTTGTGTTACACCATTGATCATGCAGGCAAACTTTAGGGCAACCAGATCAATCCAGCCACAGCGACGTGGTCTTCCGGTGGTAGCACCAAATTCACTTCCAATTTTACGAAGTTCCTCTCCTTTTGCATCATGTAGTTCAGTAGGGAATGGTCCGCTACCTACTCTGGTACAATAAGCTTTAGAAATTCCAAAAACCTCCCCAATTAGTTTTGGAGAAATTCCTAAGCCGGTACAAACACCTGCTGAAATAGTATTGGAAGATGTGACAAATGGAAAAGTACCAAAGTCGATATCCAACATTGATCCTTGTGCACCTTCGGCCAATACTTTTTTACCTTTGGAAATTTGATCATTAATAAAGTATTCACAGTTGATGATATTTAAGGTTTTTAAAAACTCAAGCGCTTCAAAAAACTCCGTTTCCATTTCACTGATATCTTCATTAAAATTGTAGCTATCTAATATTTTCTGGTGTTTCATGCGAAGCGCGATGTACTTACTAATAAAATTTTTACTTAGTAAATCACCTACTCTAATAGCATTTCTACCTGTTTTATCCATATACGCAGGTCCAATGCCTTTCAGTGTTGAGCCTATTTTCCCTTCTCCTTTTGACAATTCGGATGCTTTGTCTAGCGCACGATGTGAAGGAATGATAATATTAGTTCGTTCTGATATAAAAAGATTTTTTTTCACATCTACACCCATTGCTTTAACAGCATCACATTCTTTTTTTAATGTAACTGGATCTAGTACCACCCCATTGCCAATGATATTTATTTTATCCTGATGAAAAATGCCAGAAGGGATTTGGTGCAATACCATTTTAGTACCATTCACGTATAAAGTATGTCCGGCATTTGGACCTCCTTGGAATCTTGCGATTACATCATAATTGGGCGCAAAATAATCAACAATTTTACCTTTTCCTTCATCACCCCATTGAAGTCCTAAAATTACATCTACCATGGATTAATATTTGAGAACACAAAAATAAGTATTGACAAGTTGATTACCTATTTAAACTATTAATAATTGAACTAACTTTTACACAGTCTCGGTATCAAATCTGTTAACTTGTTGGATTCCACTCACCGATTTTATTTTTTCTACCAATAATTCGAGTTCATCTTTGTCATGGACATACACTTTGATGGTTCCTTCGAACAATCCGTCCTTGGATTCGATGGTGATGGCGGCAATATTAATTTTAAGCTCCCCACTTATAATGGTGGTAATATTATTCACCACACCCACATCATCCATTCCCACAATACTCAGCCCTGTTAGGAAGGAAATTTCTTTATTTTTTGCCCACTTGGTTTTCACCACCCGATGGCCATAATTTGCCAAAAGTTGGGTGGCATTGGGGCAACTTGTTCTATGAATAATAAGGCCTTTTCCTGTGCTGACAAAACCAAAAACATCATCCCCGGGAATAGGGTTGCAGCATTTTCCCAAACTGTATTTTATTTGATCACTGGATTCACCAAAAATGATCAGCTCCGATTCCTTTTTTGGAATAAATTTATTTGGATTGGTATCATGACCAGGCTCGGGTGCAACATGTATAGGTTTAGGTGCTTCAATTTTATCGCCAAGGACTAAGAATAATTTTAGTTCCTTTAAGTCAATTTGTTTTTTTGCAATTTTAAAGTGCAAATCAAGTTGACTTGGCTGTTTATAGTAATTGACTAATTGGTCAATATTATAGGGGCTGTAAGGGGCACCAATACTTTCCAATTTTCGTTGTAACGTATATTTGCCTTCCTCTGCAATTGATTTTTTTTCTTCCCGCAAAGCATCCTTAATACTGTTTTTAGCTTTCGCAGTCACCACATTATTTAGCCAGTCCTCGTTGGGCTTTTGCTTATTACTGGTGATAATTTCAATTTGATCACCACTGCGTAATTTATGGCTAATGGGCACTAGTTTATGATTCACTTTCGCCCCAATACATTTAGATCCAATGGCGGTATGAATATAAAAAGCAAAATCCAAGGCCGAGCTATTAATGGGCAACATTTTCACTTCCCCCTTGGGGGTATACACATAAATTTCCTCAGCTAAAAAAGAGGTTTTAAAATCTTGTAAAAAATCAATGCCTTCTTCTTGTTGGTTGCTAAGCGCTTCTCTAATTTGAACAAACCATTTATCAAATCGATCTTCGTTTTGAGACCCTTCCTTGTATTTAAAATGTGCAGCTAATCCTTTCTCTGCAATTTCATTCATTCGCTTTGTTCTGATTTGCACTTCCACCCATTTTCCTTGCGGGCCCATAACCGTGGTGTGCAAGGCTTCGTAACCATTACTTTTCGGGTTGCTCAACCAATCTCTTAATCTTTCAGGAGAGGGGAGGTATTCGTCGGTAATTAAGGAATACACTTTCCAACATGCTTCCTTTTCTTTATCTAAGGGTACATCTATAATAATACGAATGGCAAATAAATCATACACTTCTTCAAAACTGACCCCTTTCTTTTTTATTTTATTCCAAATGGAGTGTATGCTTTTAGGTCGTCCATGCATTTCGAATTCTAAATCCTCTTGAACTAATTTTTCATTCAAGGGGCGAATAAATTCGTTGATGTATTTGGTTCTTTCCCTTTTGGTTTCCGCTAATTTTTTTGCAATCTCTTTGTAAGTATCTGGCTCCATGTATTTCATGGATAAATCCTCCAACTCTGTTTTTATATTATACAAACCCATGCGGTGGGCCAAAGGGGCATACACCCAAATAGTTTCAGAGGCAATTTTTAATTGCTTTTCTTGCTTCATCGAATCTAGGGTACGCATATTATGTAAGCGGTCCGCTAGTTTTATTAAGATAACCCTAGGATCATCGGTCAGGGTCAATAAAATCTTTTTGAAATTTTCGGCTTGCTGGCTGCTATTGGCATCCATAACGCCCGAAATTTTTGTTAATCCGTCAACTATTTTTGCGATCTCATTTCCGAATTCATTCTTTACATCATCTAAAGTTAAATCGGTATCCTCAATGGTGTCATGTAATAGCGCGCAAATGGTACTTCGAACCCCCAATCCAATTTCTTCCACACAAATCATGGCCACGGCAATGGGGTGCAATATATATGGCTCACCACTTTTACGTCGCATGGTTTTATGCGCTTTGGTGGCCATCTCGAAAGCAGTACGTAATAATTCCTTATCACCTTTTTTTAATTTTTCACGAATGGCTCTGAGCAATGCACGATACTGACGAACAATTTCTTTATTTTCTTGTTCTTCGTTTAAATCGTAATTGGAAGCGATTTTTGCGTCGGTATGTAATTCAGATAAATCCATCTTATTACGAAAATACGACAATCAAACAGGATTTTTACATACAACACTTAGATAGTGTAACTTTGTAGCTTATGACGATGAAACCACCCAAATCATTTTTTAATTACCCCCTTTTGAAAAGGGTGTTTTCATTTGTGCATCCTTACCGATTTATGTTCATCGGCAATCTCGTATTGGCGATTGTCCTTGCTTTTTTTACCCCGATCCGCCCTTATTTAATTCAGGTCACCGTAAATACGGCTATTGGTAAGCTATCTATTTTACCTGAGTGGGTGCGCTTTTTTTTACCCAGCACCGCATTTGAATCGGCCATACAATTAATCATAGGTATCACCCTTTTTCAAGTGGCTTTTATTATAGTAGAAACCATTTTTCGATTTATGTTCACTTTCGGAATGGCATGGCTGGGCCAGCAAGTGATTCGAGATTTGCGCAATAAGGTGTATGATAAAGTAATGCATTGGGAAATGAGGCAATTTGACAAAACGGCGATAGGTACATTAACTACACGCACCATTAATGATATTGAAAGCATCAATGATATTTTTTCAGATGGCTTAATTCCGATTCTTGCAGATTTTTTAACCATCATTGTTACGTTGACTACCATGTTTTTTATCAATTGGCAATTAACATTAATCTGCTTAATTCCCTTTCCAATTATGTTGATTGCTACTTATTTTTTTAAAGAGAGTGTTAATAAAAGTTTTATACAAGTTAGAAATGCAGTTGCCGCTTTAAATGCATTTGTACAGGAGCATATTTCAGGCATGGCAGTGGTACAAGCCTTTGCAGCAGAGGAAAAAGAAATGCATAAGTTTGAAAAAATAAATGAAGGGCATAAGTCGGCAAACATCAAAGCGATATTTGCTTACTCCGTTTTTTTTCCTGTAGTGGAAGTAGTGCTGGCCTTAAGTATTGGGTTGATTGTATGGTGGGTGGCGGACCAAAGTTTAGATGCAGGAATGTTGGTTGCTTTTATTTTGTTTTTAAATCAAATTTTTAGGCCTTTACGAATGATTGCAGATAAATTTAATGTTTTGCAAATGGGAATGGTTGCGGCTGAAAGGGTTTTTAAAGTTTTGGACAATACGGATATTACATTAAATGAAGGACAACTAAGTCCGGAAAAAGTAGCTGGTAAAATTGAATTTAAAAATGTACAATTTGCCTATGATGGGGCCAACTGGGTTTTAAATGATTTAAGTTTTTCAGTGGCTGCAGGAACTACGGTTGCCATTGTTGGCCATACAGGTAGTGGTAAAACTTCGGTGATTAGTATTTTGAATCGTTTGTATCCTTATCAGTCCGGAAATATTTTTTTAGATGATCAGCCCATTGAAAATTATACTTTGGATTTTTTAAGGGCTTCTGTAGGTGTGGTATTGCAAGATGTGTTTTTATTTTCAGGATCCATTTATGATAATATTACGCTTCGCAACAATAATATAACAATGGACCAAGTGCATGAAGCCGCAAAAATGATTGATATGCATGACTTTATTTTAAGTTTGCCAGGGGGATATGAATACCAAGTAATGGAGCGTGGCGCTACCTTGAGTATGGGGCAGCGGCAGTTATTAAGTTTTATACGTGCGCTATTGTACAATCCTGCCATATTGATATTAGATGAAGCCACTTCCTCCATTGATACGGAAAGTGAACGATTAATTGAAAAGGCCATTGATACTTTGATTAAAGGACGAACCTCCATCGTCATAGCACACAGATTGTCTACCATTCGAAAAGCTACCAAAATCATCGTTTTAGAAAAAGGGAAAATACAAGAAATGGGGTCGCATGACGACCTACTTCAATTGGGGGGCTTTTACGCTAAACTTAATGAAATGCAATTCAAGGATAAAAAATCCAGCTTTTAAATTAAATGCTTGATTTACAGTCATTTGCGTTCCATTTTTTTTTACGATTTTAAGGACAATTTCTATTCAATTTTTCTGCAATTTCAAGGGGAATATTCCTATCTTTGCACCAAATTTTGAGATCTGTATGGCCCTAAGACCTATTAAATCAATACTGGCATTGTGTTTTAGCCTTTTTATTTTGTTGCAACCAACAAATATTTTAGCAAGTGAACCAGCGGCAGCCGCTGCGGAGCATGTTAAAAAAGAAGAAGGCAGCTTTAATGTAACTGAAACAATTTTAGAACATATTAAGGATGATCATAGTTGGCATTTATGGGGGCATACTTCCATTTCATTACCTGTAATTTTATATACCCCACAAGGTTTTGACGTTTTTTCTTCAGAAAAACTAG
>Ga0214919_10011100_pt1 | contig 11274 bp, 9 predicted proteins | sample LL1503_MetaG_FD_177994 | JGI IMG/M metagenome (GOLD analysis project Ga0214919, IMG submission 177994) | Freshwater microbial communities from Lake Lanier, Atlanta, Georgia, United States - LL-1503 | ecosystem: Environmental > Aquatic > Freshwater > Lake | place: USA: Georgia | collected 2015-03-15
GGCCGATGTGGTGGTGCTGATTGGCGCGCGCCTGAACTGGCTGCTCTCCCAAGGCAAGGGCAAGACTTGGGGGGGCAAGGATTCCAAGGCGTGGGGAGGGCAGAGGTTTATCCAGATCGATATCTCTCCAACCGAGATGGACAGCAACGTGCGCATAGAAGCGCCCCTGGTGGGTGACATCGGATCCTGCGTGACTGCGCTGCTCGCCGGCATTGGTTCGAAATGGGCGAAGCCGTCGGCTGAGTGGCTGGGAGCCATTGCAGAGCGCAAGGGCAAGAACCTCGCCAAAATGGCCGAGACGCTCGCCAAGGATCCGGTGCCGATGAACTTTCACAGTGCGCTGAATGTCGTACGCGACATCATCAGGGCCAACCCGGATGCTATTTTGGTGAACGAGGGGGCTAACGCCCTGGACTTCACCCGAAGCATTGTCGACATGTACAAGCCGCGTAAGCGCCTGGATGTGGGGACCTGGGGAATCATGGGCATAGGCATGGGGTTTTCCGTTGCCGCCGCCGTGGTCAGTGGCGAGCAGGTCATCGCGATCGAGGGCGACAGCGCCTTCGGGTTCTCTGGAATGGAAGTCGAGACAATCTGCCGCTACAACCTGCCAGTATGCGTGGTGGTCTTCAACAACAACGGTGTCTACCGCGGCACCGACGTCAATCCCACCGGCGGTCCTGATGTCGCACCCACCGTTTTCGTCAAGGGGGCGCGCTATGACAAACTGATGGAGGCCTTTGGTGGCGTGGGCGTTAACGCCACGAACCCGGCCGAGTTGCGCAAGGCGATGGAAGACGCCATTCGCTCGCGCAAGCCGACGTTGATCAACGCCGTCATTGATGAAACCGCTGGGACCGAAAGCGGCCGCATCACAAGCTTGAATCCGCAAAGCGCCAAAAAGAAGTAAGCCAGGCGGTTTAGCGAAAGCAGGTGAGTCGTCGTCTGCGTAAGATTTTTTGGAGATCAGAATGGAAGCATTAAAAGGTGTTCGTATCCTCGACATGACCCACGTGCAGGCCGGGCCAACGTGCTCGCAGTTGCTGGCGTGGATGGGCGCCGATGTAATCAAGTTTGAGCCGCCGCAGGGGGACGCCACGCGCGGTCAGTTGCGTGATGTGCCGGGGGCGGACAGCCTTTATTTCACCATGCTCAATTGCAACAAGCGCTCGATTACAGTCAACATGAAGACCGCAGAAGGTAAGGCGGTTTTTGTTGATCTTGTAAAGCAGTGTGACATTGTCATGGAAAATTTTGGACCAGGCGTTCTCGACCGCTTCGGTTTTACGTGGGAGAAAATTCACGAGATCAACCCCAAGATCGTGATGGGATCAATCAAGGGCTTTGGCTCGAGTGGTCCCTACGCCGAGTTCAAGGCGTATGAAAACGTCGCGCAGGCCATGGGGGGCGCAATGAGCACGACCGGCGTGCCGGACGGCCCCCCCTTCGTTACCGGCGCACAGATCGGTGATTCAGGTACCGGCCTGCACCTCGCAATCGGTCTGCTTGGAGCCTTGCACCAGGCCACGCGTACCGGCAAGGGCCAGTACGTTGAGGTGGCAATGATGGATGGTGTGATGAACTTGTGCCGGGTGAAATTCCGCGACCATCAGCGGCTGACCCGGCAATCCCTCTCTGAGTATTCGGTTCCGACCGAACAGGGCATGGGGGCGGTTCCGCGCGCCGGCAATGATTCGGGTGGCGGCCAATTGGGGAATGCCATCATGTGCAAGCCCGGCGGTTCTAACGATTACATTTATGTCGTTGTACAGGAGGCTGTTTGGGATGCGCTCGCCAAACGTATCGGTCCCGATCTGGGCATGCCGGGGCTTTCGACCGATTCGAAATTTGCGACGGTTGCAGACCGCCGCAAAAACCAGAACGAAATGTGGGCTCTGATCACCAAGTTCGCATCGAATCATACCAAGCGCGAATTCATGGCGATTCTCAACCCGCTCGACGTTCCTTGCGGGCCAATCATGTCGACCGAAGATCTGGCAAACGACGAGCATATTCGCGGCAGGGATATGTATGTGGAACTGGATCATCCGGTGCGCGGCAAGTGGTGGAACGTCGGCATGCCGATAAAACTGTCAGCGTCTCCGGCCAAAATTGAGCGCTCGCCCCTGCTGGGTGAGCACACCGACGAGGTGTTGAAGACCGTCTTAGGTTATGACGATAGCAAGGTGGCGGCGCTCAAAACGGCTGGTGCGTTTAGCCTGCCGCCGAAAAAAGTGGCCTGAAAGGCTTAAGCGCCGTACTGGATAAGTGCGGTGCGTCCGACTGTGTGAGTCTTAGGGAGAGCGCGCGATGCGTATTGCAATCATTGGTCAGCAGGATTTTGGCAAGGCAGTGCTTGAGGCTTTTCTTGCCCGTGGTGATGATGTGGCCGGGGTGTTTTGTGCTCCCGAAAAGGAAGGCGCGAAAGCAGATCCGTTGAAAGTGCTCGCGCTCGAAAAGGGTCTCAAGGTGTTTCAGTTCAAGTCGTTGAAGGACGCCGAGGCTTCAGAAGCGCTCCGGGGCCTCAACACCGACATCGGGATCATGGCTTTTGTCTTGCAGTTTGCCCCGCAGGAATTCGTCAGTATCCCGAAACACGGCACCATCCAGTATCACCCTTCGTTGCTGCCAAAATATCGTGGTCCAAGTTCGATAAATTGGCCTCTCATCCGCGGTGAGGCCAAGACCGGTCTGAGCATTTTCCGCCCGTCGGACGGATTGGACGAGGGAGAAATCATCCTGCAGAAAGAGACTGTGCTCAGCGCGGATGATACGCTGGGGACGGTTTATTTCGACCGGCTGTTCCCGATGGGGGTGCAGGCGATGATCGAGGCGGCCGATATGGTGGTGGCGGGCAAGCACAAACAGCTGGCTCAAGACGAGAGTCAGGCTTCATACGAAGGCTGGTGTCGCGCAGCCGAGGCGAAAATAAATTGGGCAAATCACGTTGATTTTATTTACAACCTGATTCGCGGCTGCAATCCGGCGCCCGGAGCGTGGACGACGCTGAACGGGAAAAAGGTACAGATTTTTGATGCGCGCAAGCATACAGTGCGCACATTTGGCGAGGTCAAGGGAAAAATCGGTGAAATTTCCGAAATCGGTTCCGGCGGTTTTTCCATCACGGCGCAAGGCGGACGGATAGAGGTGATGAAGGCAAAGCATGAGGATGGCAAAAAGGTATCCGCAGCAGACTTTCTTGCGCAAAATGGACTAAGCGTCGGTGCCATGTTTGGCAGTTGAAATTCCCGACGCCAATAAAAAACCCCGGGAATCAACCGGGGTTTTTTTTTGAGATATCGAACCCGGCACCTGCATCAAATTTTGACGGCTTAGTCGATTTGCACGCAAAGCATGCGATTTGCTTGAAAAATCGGGCTAGTATAATATCTGACTGTAAGAATAGTCATTATCATTCTGTTTTAAATGTAACTTTGGTATTAATACGCTCCTTAATGGCGGTTCCCTACAGACTCTTTGCCGTGCTTAAGTTGCGGGTGCTGTGACAGGAAAAACCATCTTTTCTATCTGGCTGTGAGCCATCTATCAGATGGCGTGCGGCAAGTAGCCGTTCTACGGAGACGCCATGGCGCAGCTTATGTTTAAGATTGCCGACGAACAGGCTCCGGGCATCTTGCAATACAAGCCAAATCCGCCTCAGGCATTTGTGGCGTTTCTGGACCGGACGATGACTAAAGAGGTGGCGGAACGGTTCCAGGAAGGGGAGGCTTTCGCAGCCGCACTACGAGCAACCTGGGGGCGCTGCGGCGACGCAGCCCTTTGGCGCGGGTGGCGTCGATATAAGTCTTCGAGGATTGCGCTTTAATATGGGAAAAATATATCAGAGTGACCGAAAGACTCCCCGTGCCTTTACGTGCTGGGCCTGCTCGCGCAATTCCGGGCCGGCGCTGATCGGATGAGCTTACATTTGAATTCCGTGCTTGAAATAGCGAGTCATACCGATCCGGGCATTGTGCGCTCGCACAACGAAGATTCGATCGCCTCTGATGCGGACAAGGGGATCGTAGTGCTCGCCGACGGAATGGGCGGCTACAACGCGGGCGAGGTTGCCAGCTGCATGGCGACTACGGTCATAAGCACTGAACTGCAGCAAATGCTCGACGAATACTCGCCCTTCGATATCGACCCCCAGAGCGGCCAGACTGTAGCCCAGTCTATGCTTCGTGAGCAAATTGCCAAGGCTAATACTTCGATTTATCAGGCCGCGCAAAACCAACCGCAGTACGCCGGTATGGGAACTACGCTGGTGGTGGCCATGTTTCACGACAACAAGGTCACAGTCGCGCACATTGGCGACTCACGACTGTATCGGCTCAGGGGGGACGAGTTCAGTCAGGTCACAAAGGATCATTCGTTGCTGCAAGAGCAGATTGACGGCGGTTTGATAACGCCGGAGCAGGCGAAGACTTCGCATAATAAAAATTTGGTAACCCGCGCCCTTGGGATAGATCCGGCGGTTGAGCCGGAAATAAACGATTACGACGCGCAGGTGGGTGATATATACCTGCTTTGTTCGGATGGACTGTGTGACATGGTGAGCGACGAAGATATTGGCATGGCCGTGCAAACGCTTGGCGCCAACATCAAGCTGTGCTGCCAGCAACTTGTGCAGATGGCCAATGATAACGGTGGGCGTGACAATATCTCGGTAATCCTGGTCAAAGTGGTGCGCGATTACGCCGCGCCGCGCGGATTTGTTTCGAGGTTTTTTGGCTGGTTCAAATAGTCGGGGAAATTGCTATGGCGAAGCTGATTTTAAGTATGGATGGCCTGGTGCTGAAGGAGATTCAGCTCACCAAGGAACGAACCACAATCGGACGCAAGCCACATAACGATATCCAGATTGATAATCTGGCTGTTAGCGGAGAGCATGCGGTCCTGGTGACGATACTGGCTGACTCCTTTCTTGAAGATCTTGGCAGTACGAATGGCACCATGGTCAACGGCCAGTCTGTGAAAAAACATTTTATGCAGAACAACGATGTTATTGAGATGGGGAAATACAAGCTCAAGTACGTCGCCGACACGGCGCCGGCGGGGGCCGCGAAAGCTGATTTTGAAAAGACGATGATTTTGCGTCCCGGCGCGATGCGGCCGGCACCCGCCGCCCCAGTGGCGGCACCTGCGGGGGCCGCGGTAGCTTCCCCTGCGCCAATTGCCGCCGCTGCCGCCGCGGTGGCTCCGCTGATGGCGAAAGCCGGCGAAACGCAACTCAATGCTGCGCCGGTGGCGATGCCGCCCTCGCCCGCAGCGTCTGCGCCAGCGCAAAAAATAGGTATGCTTCGGATTCTCTCCGGCGCTATTGCCGGGCGGGAACTTGAACTTATCAAGCCACTTACAACGCTTGGCAAACCCGGTGTCCAAGTCGCGGTGCTTACGCGCCGTCCACAGGGCTACTTTGTCACCCACGTCGAGGGCGCTAATCACCCGAGCGTTAACGGCCAGTCGATCGGCACGGCGCCTCACGCCTTAAAAGATCACGATCTGATCGAGCTCGCGGGTGTCAAAATGGAGTTTTTCTACAAGGTTTGAATGGCATGCCGGCTGAGGGCGTGCGATTATGTTTGCCAGCAACAAAGGCATTGCCAGTAGGCGGGGCGTGCTGATGGCAGTGGTTGGTTTCGTCCCGTTTTTCCCGTCGCGCACGTGCTTTGCGAAAACGTCGTTGCGTCGTCCGTTGACCAAGTGAGGAAATTTTGAAGCAGCACATCGTACGTATCGCGATTGGTTTGGCTGTGCTGCTGCTCTTTGTCGGACACGCGGCGAAGTTCTACCAGATCAGCCTTGTAAGCCAACTTGACAGCATCATCTACGACACTCGCCTGCGGCTAACCATGCCGGACAGCGTCGATACGCGAATCGTTATCCTCGATATCGATGAGAAGAGCCTGGCTGAAGTGGGCAGATGGCCTTGGGGACGCGATCGTGTTTCCGAGTTGATCAAAAAACTCTTCGACAAGTATGGACTTGTGATGGTGGGCTTCGACGTTGTTTTCGCGGAGGCCGATTCGAGTTCCGGCCTCCCTGTTCTTGAGTCGCTGGCCAAAAAAGAGTTCAAGGATAACGCCCAGTTCCAGAGTATTTTGGGGCAACTGCGGCCGATGCTCGATCATGATGCGATGTTTGCCCAGACGATTAAGGGCCGCCCAGTCGTGCTGGGCTATTACTTCAATAGTGCAGATGACGCCCGAGAGTCGGGTGGAATTCCCGTCCCGGTGATACCTGCGGGGGCCTTTGCCGGGAAGAACATTGCCTTCACTTCGTGGAAGGGCTTTGGGGGAAACCTGAAGGAATTCCAAAAAAACGCGGCAAGCGCGGGACACTTCAACCCGCTTGTCGATTTTGACGGAGTTTCGAGACGGGTTCCGATGCTCGCCGAATACAAGGGCGCGTATTACGAGTCCCTTTCACTTTCGATGATCAGGACGCTACTCGCCCTGGGCTCCGGAAACTTCCCTGACGTGGTGCCGGGTTACCCGCCCGATCGTGTCGTTTCTAGCGGATACGCAGGACTCGAGTGGTTGGAAGTCGGCCCGTTAAAAATCCCTGTCGATGACAACGTGAGCGCACTAATCCCCTATCGCGGAAAGCAGGGGAGTTTCCAGTATTTTTCCTTGGCCGACGTCATGTCAGACCGGTTGCCGGTAGAGACCTTGAAGGGGAAAATCGCCCTGATTGGAACTTCGGCGCCAGGACTGCTGGATTTGCGCTCCACCCCGGTGGGGGGCGTCTACCCGGGGGTTGAGATTCATGCCAATCTCATCGCTGGAATGCTGGACAGCAGCATTAAACAGCGCCCGCCCTTTATGCTCGGCGCCGAGGTCATCCTGCTTCTGATCGGCGGTATTACGCTATCCCTGTTGATGCCAATGCTCTCTCCGTTGAGGGCGACCTTGGTTTCGATACTTGCCATGCTCCTTATCACCGGAATCAACGTGCTCATTTGGTCCGGAGCCGGCATGGTGCTGCCCCTTGCCTCCAGTCTGCTGCTGACAATGGGACTCTTTATTCTCAATATGGCATACGGGTATTTTGTTGAATCCAGATCGAAACGCCAGTTCACCGAGTTGTTCGGGCAATACGTTCCGCCTGAACTTGTCGACAAGATGGCCCAAGACCCTGAAAAATACAGTATGGAGGGTAAGCGTGAAGATCTGACCGTGCTTTTCTCGGACGTACGTGGATTTACGACAATTTCGGAAAGCCTTGATCCGAACGAGTTATCAGCGTACATCAACGAATACCTCACCACCATGAGCCTGGTTATTCGCAACAATCATGGCACCCTGGACAAATATATCGGTGACGCCATCATGGCCTTCTGGGGGGCGCCGGTTGCAGACCCGGCGCATCACCGAAACGGGGTGATTACCGCGATGCAGATGCAGGAAAAGGCGACGGCACTAAATGAGGAATTCCGCGAGCGAGGTTGGCCTGAGTTCAAGATCGGGGTGGGTCTGAACAGCGGCGTGATGAGCGTTGGTGACATGGGTTCGAAAATCCGGAAAGCGTATACCGTCATGGGGGATCCGGTGAATCTGGGAGCGCGGCTCGAGGGCATAACCAAGCAATACGGCGTTGGTATCCTCGTCGGGGAAAGCACCAAGAGGGCGGTGACAGACATCGTGTTTCGCGAGGTCGACCGGGTGCGGGTCAAGGGCAAGGACGAGCCTGTCGCGATCTTCGAGCCGATAGGCTTGGATGGCCAAGTCGGGAAAAATATGCTGGATGAAATAGAGCTATGGCACCAGTGCCTCAAGGCTTATCGCGCGCAAGACTGGGATCAGGCCGAGTTGCAACTCGCTAACCTGCATCAACTGAAGCCAACTTTTGGGCTGTACCGGATATTTAGCGGAAAAATCTCAGAATGCCGCGCAAACCCGCCCGGCCCAGATTGGGATGGCGTAACAAAGTTCGAGACAAAGTAGGGCTCCTGTGAGACTTCGAATACTTGGCTGCAGCGGCGGAATTGGCGGACGGCATCTACGTACCACGTCGATGCTTCTCGATCATGATGTTCTTATTGATGCGGGTACCGGCGTGTCCGATCTTTCCCTGACCGAGCTGTCGCTGATTGATCATATTTTTGTAACGCATTCGCATCTCGACCATATATCCAGCATTCCTTTCTTGGTCGACACCGTCGGAGGCATGCGCGCAAATCCGGTCACGGTTTATGCGCAGTCCGCAACGATTGAAGTCATGCGCAATCATGTGTTCAATTGGAGTATCTGGCCTGATTTCACGCAGTTGCCGACGGTGGATAAGCCGTTCATGCGTTTCGAGCCGATTCAGATCGGCCAGGAAATCGAGATAAAAGGGCGCAAGATAACGGCGCTCCCGGCAAACCATGTGGTTCCGGCCGTCGGGTTTCATTTGGATTCCGGGAAAGCCAGTCTCGTTTTTTCCGGAGATACGACCACCAACGACGCCTTGTGGAAGCTGGTGAACAAAATAAATAATCTGAAATATGTGATTATTGAAACTGCATTTTGCAACCGTGAAAAGCAGCTGGCGATTTTGTCCAAGCACCTTTGTCCGAGCATGCTCGCCGAGGAATTGGCAAAGCTTGAGCGAAGCGCCGAGATTTTCATCAGCCATCTCAAGCCCGGCGAGATTGAATTGACGATGCAGGAAATCGAGGAGTGCGCCGGCCAGTACAAGCCGCGTATGCTGCAGAATAATCAGGTCTTCGAGCTCTAGACCATGGTTGCCACGGTTGAATTCAAGACTTTGAAGCGATTGTCCCCTTTGTCGGCATTGTCCGAATCCAGGCTGCTGGAACTGGCAAGCCTTTGCTATACCGAGCAAGTGGCAAAAAATCAGGATCCCTTCCGCACCCGCGGTATCGCGGGACAGTCTGTATTTTTGACCCGAGGCGAGCTCGCGCTGGAGCGCGGGGGCGGCGCATCACCAGAAGTCTTGGTCGGCGGATCTGGGGAGGCGTGTTACGCACTGGGAAAACGCGGTGCCGCTTTTGATTCAGCCAGGGCAATTACAGACGTCGACCTTATCAGGATCGATGACGATCTTCTGGACGTAATGGTCACCTGGGACCAACTGGCTGAAGCCGGGACGGCGGTCCAGGGCAGTGAGTACGCGGCGCAGCCTTCGTTGGCCAACTGGAGCATTCTTTCGGGGATTTTTTCCGTAAATAATCTTAAATTCGGCGCGTTTTCCCAATTGCCTGCAGCCCACATTGATGAGCTTCTCAAAAAATTCGAGCGCTTCGAAGCCAAACGGGGGCAAGTTGTCATCCGCGAAGGCGCCGAGGGCGACTACTACTACGTGATTGAATCGGGAAGATGCCAGGTTGAACGCACCATCGGGGGTGTGTCGATGATGCTCGCCGATATTAAAAGCGGGGATGCCTTCGGTGAAGAGGCGCTAGTTTCGGAGGCGAAGCGAAATGCAACAGTAAGTATGAAAACAGACGGGACTCTTCTAAGGCTGGACAAGAAGGATTTTGTTGGCCTGCTCAAGGAGCCGCTGCTGCAGCGCGTGTCCATGGATGAAAGTCGCCAGAGGGTGATCCAGGGCGCGCAATGGGTGGATGTTCGATATCCATCTGAATATCAATACGACAGATTGCCCGGTGCCATGAATATTCCGCTATCGGAGATTCGAAACGCGTTCGAGGTATTGGACAAGGGCCGCGAATATATTTTGTATTGTCAAAGTGAGCGCAGAAGCTCTGCGGCAGCTTTTTTATTGGCGCAACGCGGCTACCGGGCGTTTTTGTTAGCCGGCGGACTATGGGGTGGAGAGAGATGACGACATCCGTTTTGCAGGTGGTGGTTTCTTGCGTTTTGAGCGTACGATTGAAGTCCGTGCGCAGAAACGCCAGGATTTTCGCACTCGTTCGTATCGGCACGATATGTGGTGAAATGTGATGGAACTTATCTGCAGAAATTACGGCAATTTTCTCAATGTCCGTACCATGTACGGATACGGGAACTTGTGCTCCCGGGCCGATGCGGCTCCGTTCTTGTTACGAGACCCTAGAATATGAGCGCGGTCCTCATTGCTTCCCCAAATGTTGGCCCCACAGACGTCAACAGCAGGCTGGCGTTCCAGAAAAGCCTGCAGACGGTAACGAACAAGATTCACGCCACGAGCAACATTGACGAGATCATGCTTGAGGTGTCTGCCGATATATGCACTCTTTTCAATGCGGATCGCCTGACCATTTACACATTAGGGGAAGACAAAAACACGATTATTTCAAAGGTTAAGACTGGCCTTAACTCGTTCAAGGATCTGAAGCTTCCGCTTGCCGAACACTCGATCGCCGGATACGTCGGCTTGTCGAAAGAAATGCTTAACCTGCGGGACGTCTATGACGAGTCCGAGCTCCACTCCCACAATCCCAATTTGCGCTTCCTGCAGGAGGTTGACAAGAGGACCGGGTATCGAACCAAGCAGATGCTGGTTGCGCCAGTGGTCGATGGCACGAACGGTGAGTTAATCGGCGTTGTTCAGATCATCAATAACAAGGCCGGTCTGCCCTTTGGGCCCATGACCGAGGAGGGGGTCAGCGAGCTGACCCAAACGCTGGCCATTGCTTTCAGGCAGCGCCAGAAACCGCAGATACTGAAAACAAAATACGATTTTCTTGTTTCCGATGCAGTGATATCCGCGGCGGAATTCGAACTCGCAGCGCGGTCCGCACGGAAAAAGGCCATCGATGTCGAGTCGGTTCTGTCAGAGGAATTCCAGGTAAAACTACCATCGATTGGGGCGGCTCTTGCGAAATTCTTTGCCGTACCCTACGAGCCCTTGAAGACGGATCGTATCAAGCCGATGGACCTGCTAAAAAACCTGAAGCGGGAATACGTTGAGTCGAATCAATGGGTGCCCATTGAGGATGGCAAGGAAGGGTTGATTGTCCTGTGCCTTGACCCGGAACGCGTCAAGAGTTCCCGCATAGTGCAGAATGTTTTTCCAAAGGCAAAGCTGATCTACCGGGTCACCACACAAAAAGAATTCCGCGAAACGCTGAACCTCTTCTATGGTGCCGAGGAAGTCGACACCGGTGACATTGGTGACATGCTGTCCAGCCTCGATGATGACGAAAGTATGGAGGTGGAGGGGGGGGATGACGTGTCGGCCGCCGCCGACAACGAACTGGTAAAGCTGGTCAATAAAATCATCATCGACGCTTATAATCAGGGCGCCTCTGATATTCATATCGAGCCCTATCCGGGCAAGGCGAAAACCGAAATTCGCTTCCGAAAAGATGGTTCACTTTCC
>Ga0214919_10011101_pt1 | contig 11273 bp, 4 predicted proteins | sample LL1503_MetaG_FD_177994 | JGI IMG/M metagenome (GOLD analysis project Ga0214919, IMG submission 177994) | Freshwater microbial communities from Lake Lanier, Atlanta, Georgia, United States - LL-1503 | ecosystem: Environmental > Aquatic > Freshwater > Lake | place: USA: Georgia | collected 2015-03-15
AAGAAAACGGGTCCGGGCGGATGGTCTCGCGCCGACCGTCGGAATAGGTCGTGACCTGGTTGCCGAATGGGTCGGTACGCGTCGTCGCGCGCGTGCCATCGCTGTAGCTCGTGGTCGACCCGCCGAACGGGTCGGGCCGGGTCGTGGCCGTGACGCCGTTGCTGTAGCGGGTCGTGGAACCGCCGAAGGGATCCGTGCGCGTGGTCGCCGTCACGCCGTTGCTATAACGCGTGGAGGAGCCGCCGAAAGGGTCGGGCGTCGTCACGGCGGTCACGCCGTTGTCGTAACGCGTCTGGGTGCGACCAAAGACATCCGTGCCCTTGACGCCGGAGCGGGGCGCTTCGCCGGTGCGGGGCGCGACCTTCACTTCCGCCGCCGGCTTGGCTTCCGACTTCGGCTCCGTCTTCGCTTCGGCGCGAGCCGCGTCCTTACGGGCGACCTCTTTCTTCGGATCGGCCGGCGCGGCGAAGAGGATCGCAGCGCCGACGGCGCCGAGGAGGAGGAACGACTTCATGGGGATGATTCTATTAGAAACCATTGGGGGCGGGACACAAGCCCCGGACCCCTGAAAACAAGAAGGGCGGGCGCCTTGCGGCGTCCGCCCTTCCGTTCGTGCGACCGAAGTCGCTTAGGCGATGACCTTTTCGACCACCTTACCGAAGTTGTCGGTGAGGCGGAAGTCGCGTCCGTTGTAGCGGAACGTGAGCTTCGTGTGATCGAAGCCGAGGAGGCGGAGGATCGTCGCGTGCAGGTCGTGCACGTCGACGCCGTCAGCGGCGACCTGGGAGCCGATTTCGTCGGTCTCGCCGTAGTGCATGCCGCCCTTGACGCCGCCGCCGGCCATCCAGCAGCAGAAAGCCTTGGAATGGTGGTCGCGACCGGAAGCCTGGTTGACGCGGCCCGCGGTGGTCGGGGTGCGGCCGAATTCTCCGCCCCAGATGATGAGGGTCTGGTCGAGGAGACCGCGCTGCTTGAGGTCGGCGATGAGAGCGGCAGCCGGACCATCGATGGCTTCGGCCTTGCCGGCGATCGCCGTGAAGAGGTTGGTGTGGTGATCCCAACCGCCGGCATCGACCTGGACGAAGCGGACGCCGCGTTCGACGAGGCGACGGGCGCAGAGGAGCTTGGCGCCGAGGTCGGACTTGCCGTACATCTCGCGGGTCTTTTCGGACTCCTTGGAAATGTCGAAGGCGTCGGTCGCGGCGGACTGCATGCGGAACGCGAGCTCGAAGGACTCGATGCGGGCCTCAAGCTGCTCATCCTTCTGGACGGTCTGCATGTGGCGCTCGTTCAGCTGGCGGACCAGGTCGAGCTGCTTGCGCTGCGCGTCCTGCGTGGTGAATTCGCTCTGGAGGTTGGCGATGATCTTGTTCGCCGGAGCACCCGGACGGAACGAGGTGTTCGCACCCTGGAAGAGGGACGGAAGGAAGGCCGAAGCGCGGGCGTCGGAGCTGCCACCGAGGGAGACGAAGCCCGGGAGATCCTGGCTTTCGGTGCCGAGGCCGTAGAGGACCCAGGCGCCGAGGGAAGGCTTGGAGAGGATCGCCGAGCCTGTGTGCATCAGCTTGGCGGCCGGGCCGTGGGCCGGGATGCCTTGGTTCAGCGAGCGGATGACGCACATCTCGTCGGCGACGCCTTGGAGCTTCGGGAAGATCTCGCTGATCTCGAGGCCGGACTTGCCGGACTTCTTGAATTCGAAGGGCGTCGGGAAGAGGACGCCGTTCATGCCGGAGGCCGACATGTCAGCGAGTTCCTTCATCTTCGGCTTCGGATCGAAAGTATCGAGGTGCGAGGGAGCGCCGCCGGCGAAGATATGGATGACGTGCTTCGCCTTGGCGGCGAGGGGAGCCTTGCGAGGCTTGAGGTTGGCCATGACCTCGGCGTGAGCGTCACTGACCATGTACTCGGACACCATCGTGCCGAAGGCGAGGGCGCCCATGCCGAGACCGGTCTGGCGCAGGAACTCGCGTCGGGAGTTGGGGGTCGGCACGAAATTGCCGCAGCTGGAGTCTTTCATTGTGGGGATTTGGTTGGGGTTAAATATGAGGGGTTGTTTTGAATATTCAAACTAGATTGGTTGGGGTGATTAATTCAGATAAACGAACTCGTTGGAGCAGATCATCGACTGGGCCAGCATGACCCAGGGGCTGGCAGGCACCTTACGGTCGACCTTTTCGGTGTTATTCACGATTTTTCCGCCTTGAACCGAGGTTTCGATCTTCACCTCGGGAGCGGCCTTGGTGGCGACGGCCGCGGCAGCGGCCTTGGCCTTGGCCTTCTCGGCCTTGGCCCTGGCGACTTTGTCAGCCTTGGGGGCGGCGGGCGGCTCGTCGATGTAGCCGGCGATACGGGCGACGAACTCACGGGAGATCTGGCGCTCCTGCACGGTCGGGGAGCGCTGGTACATGATGCGGTAAAGCAGGGTCACGCGCTCGTCGTCGGAACTGGCCTTGGTCATCTCGGGGCGGGCGTTGACGTTACGGGCGACCTCGACCGCCAGCGGATTGTTCATGAAGTACAGCGCCTGCTGCGGGACGATGGTGGAGCCGCGAATCGAGTTCGCCATGTTGGGGTCGGCGAAGTCGAACTGGGACTGGAACTCGCTGAGCTTGTCGCGATCGATGAAGCCGTAGATGGTACGACGGTAGCTGTAAGGCTCGTCGGTGATGTTCACCGCGCGTCCACCGAGGGCGCGGTCGAGCTTGCCGGAGAGCAGGAGCATCGAGTCGCGGATGGACTCGAAGTCGAGGCGACGGAGGTTCGCGTGCCAGAGGAACTTGTTGGCCGCATCGATCTTCAGCGGATCGACCGCCGACTTCTGCGCGATGAGCGGATTGGCGTTCGGGTTGGCCGACTGGCGGTAGGTCGCCGAAAGCAGGATCTTCTTGTGCATCTTCTTGATCGACCAACCGCCTTCGACGAAGGTCGTGGCCATCCAGTCGAGGAGCTCGGGGTGGCTCGGCGCTTCGGACATGTTGCCGAAGTCGTCCGGCGTGGTGACGATGCCGATGCCGAAGTGGTGCATCCAGAGACGGTTCACGAGGACGCGCGCGGTCAGCGGATTCGTGCGGCTGGCGATGGCCAGGGCGAGCTCACGGCGGCCGCTGCCTTCGTAGAACGGCAGGCGGTCGGGGCCGGCGAGCACTTCGAGGAACTGGCGCGGCGCGACCGGACCGCGCTTGTTGCGGTCGCCGCGGATATACACGTAGCTGTCGCGGGGCTTCTCGACGTCGGTGATCACCATCGCGGTGCCGGGGCCTCCCGGGTGGGTGATGTCGAGCGCGTTGATGTCGGAGAATTTGAAGTACTTGGCAGGCTTGTTGTTGTTGACGAAGGTCGAGGCGATCGGCGTCTGCCAGTTCTCGCAGAAGTCGCGGCTCTCGGTCACGCGTTCGAGGAGCACCACGGTGGAGATGTCCTCGACGTTGGGCAGCGGCCAAGGGAAGGCGGCGAGCTGGGCGACGGCGGGGTCGTCCTTGTCACCCTTGCGGCCCGGCTGGCTGCGCATCTGGATGTGCGCGACGATCTTGTCGTGATGCTTCTTGAAGATGGCCTGGTAGGCGAAGGCGACTTCCTCGAGGGACTTCGGCTTGAGTCCGCGGAGAGCGTCGGCGACGAGCGGGTTCACGGGGTTCTTCTTATCCGCGAGGGCGGCCTCGATGATCGCAGGGGCCTGCTTCTCGAAGTTTTCGGCGCCGATCTTCTTGAGGCGGACGAGCGGCCCGGTGATCGGATTCTCCGGCCGGGAGACGGAGGACGCGAAGGAGGGGTCCAGTTCGCGGCTCTGACCGAGGTCGAATTTCTTCAGGATATCGAAGCCCGCGGTGCTGCGGAAACCACCGGACAACGTGGCGAGGGCGCGGGGCGCGAACTCGCGATGGTAGGCGGCCTGCATCCCGGCGAGATGCTTGTAGTAGCCTCCGGCGGTGGTGTTGATGAGCTCGCCGAGCTTCTTCTCGTAATCGGCGCGGTAGGCGTTGGTCGGCGCGTTCTTGCCGATGAGGAGCGGATCGCGGATGACCGGATTCTGCTGTGGTTCGACGACCGAGGAGAAGATGCCGTGGAGGGAGTAGTAGTCGGCGGCCGGGATCGGGTCGAACTTATGGTCGTGGCAACGCGAGCAGGCGACGGTCAGGCCAAGGAAGCCCTTCGTCGTGGCGTCGATGCGCTCATCGATGGTGTCGTCGTTGTTCTGGAAACGCTTGCCGACGGTGATGAAGCCGAGGGCGGAGAGGCGCGGGTCGTCCTTGGTCAGGTCGGGCAGTCGGTCGGCGGCGAGCTGTTCGATGATGAACTGGTCGTAGGGCTTGTCGGTGTTGAAGGCGTCGATGACGTAATCGCGATAGGTCCAGGAGGCCTCGAAGGTCTCGATGGTGCCGTTACGCTTCAGGCCCTTGGTGTCGGAGTAACGGGCGGTGTCGAGCCAGTGACGGGCCCAGCGTTCGCCGTAGTGGGGCGAGGCGAGCAGGCGGTCGACGGTGCGCTCGACGACGGCGGTCACGGCACGGCTCGCCTGGCCCTTGCGGGCGTTCATGTTGTCCAGAAGCAGGGCGGAATCGTATTCGCGGGAGAAGGCGTCGACTTCGACGCTGGTGGGCGGCAGGCCGATCAGGTCGTACGAGAGACGGCGGAGGAGCGCTTCGCCATCCGTGGCGGGGCTGGGCTTGAGGCCCTTCTCGTCGAGCTTCGCGAGCACGAAGGCGTCGACCTCGTTCTGACACCAGGCGGTGTTGCTGAGCTTGGTCGGCACGGCGACGTCGCGGACCGGCTGGAAGGCCCAATGGCTGCGCGCCTTGTCGGAAAGACCGGTGAGCTTGGCGCCGCCGGCGCCGACGGGAGCGGGCGCGCCCATCTTGACCCACTGCTCGAGCGTCGCGATCTGCGCGTCGGAAAGCTTGGCGCCCTTCTTGCGCGGCGGCATCGAAAGCTCGGGGTCGGTCTGATGGACGGCGACGATCAGCAGGGACTTCTTGAGATCGCCCGGAACGACGGCCGCACCTTGGTCGCCACCGGCGAGCATGCCCGAACGCGAATCCATGATCAGCCCGCCCTTGGAGACGCCTTTCTCCTTCGAGTGGCATTCATAGCAACGCTCGGTAAGGATCGGGCGGACGTTCTTCTCGAAGAATTCCAGGCCGGCCGGATCCATCTTGGCCTCGGCGGGCGCCTCGGCGGCGTGAAGCATGGCGGTCGTGCCCAAGGCGGTCAGCAAAGGGAGCAGACGGAGCATGTTCAGGTGGCGGTTCATGGGAGTTCGATGGAGTGAATAGGGTAAGGAAAGTCGGGGTGCGACTAGGGGTTCCTTCTAGGTATCAATTCTTAAGGAAGGATGAAGGACATCAACCCCTTGTTTGTCGTAATTACCTCATACAACCCCGACCGACGGCTTTTGGGCTTTTTTGTCAAAAACTCGTAAAAAGGCGGCCGGCAAGGACGGCCGTCGGCGGCCTCGCTTCGGCCGTAAACAAGGAAGCCGACCTTTCGGTCGGCTTCCGGCGGGGAACAGAGGGATCAACCTCAGTTCACGTAGACGAACTCGTTGGAGAGCAGGAGCGCCTGGACCAGCAGCTCGGTCGGGGTCATCGGCGTGCGCGCGATGGCTTCGCCGACGTTCTGCATGACGCTTTCGGCGCCACCACCGGTCACGGCGGTCATCATGCTCTCTTCGCCATCGGGGGCCTTGACGGTCATGCCCTTGGCCGCGGGAGCAGCGGCGCGAGCCACCGGGGCCGCGGCCTTGGCGCCAGGCTTGGTGCCGGAGGCGGCAGCCTTCGTCGAAGGACGCAGGTTCGCCGTCGCGACGGTCATCTTGGCCTTGGTCAGGAATTCCTGGGCGACGCGGATCTCGCTGGTGGAAGGACGACGCTGGAACATGCAGCGGAACATCGCGACGATGCGCTGGTCCTCGGACATCGCGTTGACGACATCCTTGCGGGCGGAGACGGCGCGGGCGACTTCGACGGACAGGGCGTTGTTCATGAAGTACAAGGCCTGCTGCGGCACGATGGTCGAATTACGCTTCGAGTTCGCCTGATCGGGGTCGCCGTAGTCGAACTGCGACAGGGTGTCGCTGAGGCGGCTGCGGTCGACGTAGCCGTAGAGGCTGCGACGGTAGCTGAACGGCTCGTCGGTGATGTTCGCCGGCTGGCCGCCGACCAACGGGTTGAGCTTACCCGTGAGCAAGATCATCGAATCGCGGATCGACTCGAAGTCGAGACGACGGAGATTGCCGCGCCAGAGCAGGCGATTGCCGGCGTCGATCTTGAGCGGATCGACGGCGCCCTTCTTGACCACGAGCGGATTGGCGGTCGGGTCGGAGTCCAGGCGATAGACGTTGCTCATCACGATCATGCGATGGAGGCGCTTCATCGTCCAGCCGTTCTCCACGAAGTCGGTGGCGAGGTAATCGAGGAGCTCGGGGTGCGAGGGCTTCTCGGACATGTTGCCAAGGTCGTCGGCCGTGAGGACGAAGCCCTCGATGAAGTGCTTCATCCAGGTGCGATTGACGGCCACGCGGGCGGTCATCGGGTTATCCTTCGTCGCGATGGACTGCGCGAACTCGTAACGGCCGCTGCCATCGACGTAAGGACGACGCTCTCCCTTCGAGAGGATGTCGAGGAACTGGCGAGGGGCGATGTCCCCCTTGTTGTTCTTGTCGCCGCGCTTGAACACGTAGCTGTCCTTCGGGGCTTCGGAGTCCTGCACGACCATCGCTTCGCCGGGGGCGCCGGGGTGCGAGAGGCGCAGTTCGTTGATGCGCGTGTGGCGGAAGTAGGCGACGGGAGCGCGGTTGCCGATGCCGCCGTAGATCGGACGGTTCTGCCAGTCGGCGCAGAACTTGCGCGTGCTGAAGAGCGAGATCATGTCTTCGTTGTCGAAGACCTCGTCGTAGCTCGGGATGGCCCAAGGATAGCCGGTCATCTGGGCGATCGCGGGGGACGTCTTCTTCCAGTCTTCGCCGGGCTTGGCGAGGAGGGCGAGGTGGGCGAGGATCGCGGCCTTGTTGTCGTTGTAAGCCTTTTGGTAGGCGGCGGCGACGTCATGCAGCGACTTCGGCTTGAGGTCGCGGAGGGCGGCGGCGATGATCGGGTTGACCGGGTGATCGGTGTCGGCGAGCGCTTCCTTGATGGCCAAGGGAGCACGTTCGGCGAAGTAGACCACGGGCACCTGGGCGGCGGCGTAGAAGGGACCGGTGATCGGCGAATCCTTCTGGATGCGCATCGCGGCGAAATCGACGTCGGAGGTGAGGTCGATCTTATAGCGGTCGGAATATTCGCCGGCCTCGGAAGAACCGCGGCGGACGCTGGCGATCATGAGGCGACCGGCCATCTCCTTGTCGTAGCGGGCGCGGGTCTCGCGCATGTAGCGGAAGAAACCGCCGACCTGCTCGTCCTGGAGCTGGTTCAGGCGCTTGGTGAAGTCGGCGCGCGCGGCGGCGGCGGACTTGGAGGTCGCGGCGATCGTCGGGTGATGCAGCGGCTCGACGGTCGAGGCGAAGATGCCGTGGAGCGAGTAGTAGTCCTTGATCGGGATCGGGTCGAACTTGTGGTCGTGACAACGGGCGCAGGAGACGGTGAGACCGAGGAAGGCCTTGGTGGTGGTGTCGATGCGTTCGTCGATGATGTCGTTCGGGTCGTCGAAGCGTTTGCCGACGGTGAGGAAGCCGAGCGCGGCGAGGCGAGGGTCGTCCGGCGAGATGCCCGGGATGCGGTCGGCGGCGATCTGTTCGACGATGAAACTGTTGTACGGCTTGTCGTCGTTCATCGCGTTGATGACGTAGTCGCGGTAGGTCCAGGCGTAGGCGAAGCGGTAATCCTTGAAGAGGCTGTCACCCTGGTCGACCTGCAGGCCGCGGGTATCGGAGTAGCGAGCGGTGTCGAGCCAGTGACGGGCCCAGCGTTCGCCGTAGTGCGGCGAGGCGAGCAGCGTGTCGACCTGCTTGGCGTAGACGGCTTCGACGGCGCCAGCGGGCTTGCCGGAGCGAACCGCCATCGAGTCGACCACCTGCGCGGACTGGATAGCCTTCTCGAAGGCGTCGACCTGCTCGGAGGTGGGCGGGAGGCCGATGAGGTCGTAGGAAACGCGACGCAGGAAGGACTCCGGGCTGGCGGCGGGATTAGGCTGCAGGCCCTTCTCTTCGAGCTTGGCGAGGACGAAGGCGTCGATGGGCGTCTTGACCCAGGCCTTGTTCTTCACTTCGGGCACCTTCGGCTTGGTGACCGGCTGGAAGGCCCAATGTTCGCGGGCCTTGCCCGTGAGACCGGTGAGCTTGGCGGCGCCGCCCGTGGGCATCGGCGCACCCATCTTCACCCACTCTTCGAGAATCGCGATCTTGTCGTCCGGCAACTTGCCGCCCGTCTTCTTCGGAGGCATCGCGAACTCGGGGTCGGTGTATCGGACGGCCTTCACCAGGAGTGACTTCTCGAGATTGCCCGGGACGACCGCAGGCCCTTCATCGCCACCCTTGTAGGCGCCGTCGTGGGAATCCAGGATGAGCCCGCCCTTGGAGGAATTCTTGGCGGTGGAGTGGCACTCGTAGCATCGGTCGCTGAGGATCGGGCGCACGTTCTTCTCGAAGAACTCGAGGCCTTCCTTGGTCGGCTGAGCATCATCGGCGGCGACGGCGAAGGAGGCCGCGCAGAGCGAGAGAGCGAGGGTGGTGTGACGGAGCGACAGCATGGGCGTATTTCTTAAGTTCGGATTAAGGTCGGGGGAAGCAGCCCGGGAAAGGGCTAACCTTGGAGATAAATGTAAGGTCGGCCCCCCGGAAATCAAGTTCGCTTCCCCATTCGGGTTGTAAAGGAAAGACCCCACGGCGAGGATGACCGGGCCGGACGATGCGCATCCTGATCGCCAACGACAAATTCAAGGGCTCCCTGCCAGCGGAAAAAGCCGGTTTTCATATTAAAAATAGCCTAGAAACGGTCTTTCCGCAGGCCGTTTTCGACCTTTGCCCCATCGCGGACGGCGGCGAAGGCACGGCTCTGGCGATGACGACGGCCCTGGCCGGAGAATGGACCTTTTGCCCCACCCAGGACGCCCAAGGCAGGCCGATCCAAGCCCCTTTCGGCTGGGTGGCCGCATCAGCCACCGCGGTCATGGAAATGAGCGCGGCCAGCGGGTTGGCGATCGTTCAAGATTTAGAACTTAACCCACTCACAGCCAGTACTTTAGGTACAGGAATCCTTATCCAATCCGCCCTGGCCAAGGGTGCCCGGCGGATCCTGATCGGCATCGGGGGAAGCGCCACCAATGACGGCGGCCTCGGCGTCGCCCTCGCCCTAGGATATACCTTTAAGAATTCCGGCCAGGCCTTCACCCCCACGCTGGAGACGGTGCTGGAGGCCGACCGGGTCGAGCGGCCGGCCCACCTGCCCGCCTTCGAACTCATCGTCGCCTGCGACGTCGACAACCCCCTGCTCGGCCCCCGCGGCGCCACCCGCGTCTACGGTCCGCAGAAAGGCGTCCGCGATTTCGCCTGGTTCGAACGAAGGCTCGAACACCTCGCCGACCTCGCGCGCCGCGATCTCGGCGTCGATCCGCGCGACGTGCCCGGAGCCGGCGCCGCCGGCGGACTCGGCTTCGGGCTCATGGCTTTCCTCGGCGGACGTCTCGTGAGCGGCTTCGACATGGTCGCGACACAAGTCGGACTCGCAGCCCGCATCACCGCCGCCGACCTCGTCATCACGGGCGAAGGCCGTCTCGACGAACAGAGCCTGCAAGGCAAAGGGCCCGTCGGCGTGGCCCGCCTCGCGCGTCGGCTCGGCAAGAAGATCGTCGGCGTCGCCGGTTCGGTCGACGACTCGGCCGCGCTGCGCGCGCAGTTCGATCTGCTTATCCCGATCAAGCCAGCGACGATGCCGCTCGCCGAAGCGATGCGCCGCACCGGCGAACTGATCGAGACCGCCGTGCGGGCCCAGGCCGCGCCGTTGCGCGACCTCAGCTCCTGAAGATCGGGATCGGCACGCCCTTGCCGTCGACGGTCGCGTAGAACGGACGACCTTCGATGTCGAAGGCGGTCTTGGGACTGATGCCCATCGCGCGGAAGATCGTGGCGTGCATGTCGGAGATCGAGACGGGGTCCTTGATCGCGACCAGCGGACGCTCGTCGGCGGTCGCGCCGTAGACGTGGCCCTTCTTCACGCCGCCACCGAACATGACGACGCTCGTGCCGCCGGTGAAGTGGCGGTGGAGCCCGTAGTGATCGGGGCTGGTCATGATGCCTGACTTGTTGAAGGCCTGATCCTTGGCCTTCGAGCCCGGCCGGCCTTCGATCATGGCGTCGCGGCTGAATTCGCTGGCGATGACGACCAGGGTGCGGTCGAGCAGACCGCGCTGCTCGAGGTCGCGGATGAGGCGCGCGATCGGCCGGTCGATCTCGGCGTGCATCTTGGCGACGGTCTCGTGGCCCTTACCGTGCGTGTCCCACTGGAAGAACGGCACGTACTCGGTGGTGACCTCGACGAAGCGGGCGCCGTTCTCGACGAGCCGACGCGCCAGCAGGCAGCCGCGGCCGAAGCGGCCGGTGTCATAATCCTTCTGCACTTCGGGCGCCTCGAGGGAGATGTCGAACGCGGCGCGCTCCTTGGCGCTAAGCAGGCGGTAGGCGTTGTCCATCGAGCGCAGCATGGACTCATGCTGATGGTCGCTGAGCAGGTCGCGGCTGGGCGTCGCGTCCACGAGCCGGCGGAACTCGCGGTCGCGGTTCACGAAACGGCCGGCGTCCATGCCCTTGGGCGGACGCACGGCGGCGGCGGCTTCCTCGGGGAACGGCAGGTTCATCGGGCCGTACTCGCCGCCGAAGAATCCGGCGGTCGTGAAAGACTTGAGTTCCTCGCTCTCGCCGACGCCTTCGAGGCGCTGGCCGATGTTGATGAAGGCGGGCATCACCGGATTGCGCGGGCCGAGCACGCGGGCCATCCACGCGCCGATGTGCGGGCAGGCGACGGTCTGCGGCGGCACGTAGCCGGTGTGCCAATGGAACTGGTGGCGCGAATGCAGGATGCTGCCGAGGTCGGGCTGCACGGCCGAGCGGATCAACGTGCCGCGGTCCATGACCTGCGCGATGTTCTCGAGTCCTTCGCAGATGCGGACGCCGTCGACGGAAGTCGGGATCGCGGGGAAGGTGCTGAGCACGCGGTCGTAAGACAGGCCCTTCTCGTAAGGAGCGTAACGCTTCGGGTCGAAGGTCTCCGGCGCGGCCATGCCGCCGGCGAGCCAGATGAGGATGACCGAATCGGCGGTGGCGGCGGGCTGGACGAGCTTCTCGCTCT
>Ga0214919_10011103_pt1 | contig 11272 bp, 10 predicted proteins | sample LL1503_MetaG_FD_177994 | JGI IMG/M metagenome (GOLD analysis project Ga0214919, IMG submission 177994) | Freshwater microbial communities from Lake Lanier, Atlanta, Georgia, United States - LL-1503 | ecosystem: Environmental > Aquatic > Freshwater > Lake | place: USA: Georgia | collected...
GTTCTATGAGCGCGATTTCGGCGCGGATCCTTATCGTTTACTCGCGGCGTATCAACACATGATCGGACATCCGCTGTACTTGGCGGATTACACACTTGGGCATGTGATGAGTCACCAGATTCGATCGTTCATGCGAACCAAAGATATTGCAACGGAAACTCGCCGCATTACTTCCATCGGACGCTTGACGCCTGAGTTATGGATGCAGCGAGCGGTTGGCAACGGTGTCTCCGTTGCGCCGCTTGCAAGCGAAAGCGCACGGGCGTTAGCGATGCTGTAAGCGGATCGGTCTCTGCTTGAGATTGTCGAATTTCAGCGGGAATTACAACCTTCGCAGCGAAAATCCTGTTTAGGGCGCAGTCGGGCAAACTCCCCAACTCGCAAGGAGTGATCCGAGATCGAATCCATCGATCGTTCCATCACCATTGATATCGGCTCCACCGAAATTCCCGCTCGTTCCCCACGAACCCAAGACGATGGCGAGATCTGCACCGTCGACCACGCCATCAATATTCACATCTGAGAGACAAATCGGATTTGGATTCCAGAATGTCCAAGGCAGCGATGCGATTCCGTTGGCAGTCACTCGAAGGTTGTAACTGCCGAATGGAATATTCGACGGGACAGTCATGCTTGTGGTCGTAATGAGCGTTCCAGTTTGAACACCAGTGTTGTTCCAGTCAAAGGTCCGCGCGTAATAAATTCCACTGGTTCGCTCGAGACGAACAACGGGATAGTTCGTGTTCATCTGCCAGTCGTCACCGTATGAAGCTCCTTCGCTGATCCCATTAAACTGCTGACCGGTGAGGGTGAAGACTCCTGTTGACGCGCGTGTGACAGATGTAACGATGGGCGCTGCACCAACAACTGGCACACCGTCGGGCGTGTAAACCCAAAATGATTTTGACCCCTGCTTTGAGCAGAGAATTTTTCCATCTGGAAGATCAATAAATGTCCAAATGAACACTGGGTCATTCGAACTTGTCCCACCAGCAGGAGCGCCAATCTGGGTGAATGCATTGTTGACTGGGTCGTATTCATAGAATGAAGTTGGCGAGGGAAAGTGAGTTGCTGAAGTCGGCACAGGCGAGAATGCGCACAGCACTTTGCCATTCACCATCATCGCCAATGGTGCATCTGGCGCTCCTTGTGCGCTTGGAATGTCTGCACCTGCAGCCCAAGTGCCGTTGGATCCGGCGATCCCTGGCGTATAGATCGCTGTCTTGCCGGTTGAGCCAGTAAAAAAAGCACGCCCGTCAGGGAACAACACGGCTCCACCAGTTTCTAGGCCATATGGGTCGTAGAGTGATACCGGCACGGTCGAGTCTGCAACCCAAGTATTTGTTGTCTGCCGATAGCGCTCCGAAGCCGTCGAACCGCGATCGACCATCAAGATGCTGCCATCGCGCAACTTGACCCAAGCAGACTCGTTGTGAATGCCGATGCAAGATGCTGCTGTGGCGAACGTGTTTGTGATTGGGGAGTAGAACACATTCGTCTTGAGCGTCGTCGCAACGCGCGCTTGGAGAATCCGTCCATCAGCGAGAATTTCGGAATTCGCATCCGAAATATTTGCGCCTGGGGAAGGAGTCGCAGTCCACACATTCCTAAGAGGGTTGTAAACCTCAGCATAAGGTTTGCCAGTTCCATATTCGCCACCGGCCACATATAAACGCCCATCTTTCAACAGTTGAGATGAAAAATAAAGACGTGTATCGATCATCGAAGCGATCGCAGACCAACTACCGCCGACATAACTGCCCGCAATATTTGGAGTCAGTCGATTCCAGATATTGCCAACGCCATCCGTCCCACCTGCAGTGGACTTGCAGAGGACCGTGCCATCCGAGAGCAGCATGAGTCCGCCGCCAGAATTATTCGGGCAAAGAGCGGTCACTGTCTGCCAAGTTCCAACGGCATGCGACTGAGAAGTGCCGATGAATGCAGCCGAGGTCGAGGACAACAACAGATAAAAAATTGGGTGAAATTTCATGGTGTTAGAATCAGTACTTTCAGAGCGAAACATACTTCGAGTAGAGAAAAAGTCCAAAAAATGCAATCAGATTCTGCGACTCGGTTTAGAGCGAAAAAACGCTGTAAAAACAGTGCTCATGAATCGTCATTCAGATCCCTGAATTCGGTCGCCAGTTCTTTGCGAGGGCTTTACGCGCTGAAACTGGAACCGCAACCACACGATGTCGTGGCATTTGGATTGTTGAATACAAATCCGCGTCCCATGATTTCATCTTTGAAGTCGATCGTTGTTCCGTTGAGATAGAGGTACGACTTTGGATCGCACACAACTCTCACCGTGAATGGTTCGCCTGCAGATTCTGCGACAGCCGTTGCGACAGCAACCGAGCCTGCGCCTTCGTTTGCGCCTGCCTTCGCAGCGCGACGCCCATAAGAATATGACCAGCACTCGTCAGAATCTTTTTGGACTTCGGTGAGATCAAGGATGTAAGAAAAACCAGAGCAACCTCCACCCTTCACGCCGACTCGTAAGCAGATTTTTCCTGCGTCAAGTCCTTGCTGTTGGATGATGGTGTCGATTTCGCGAGCGGCGGTTTCAGTTACATGAAGAGGCATTTCAAACTCCTTTAGGCGTGTTGAGTCACCGGCATTGGTGATGGACTCGCCGGCGACGCGCCGGACTTCTTCTTCCAATCTTCGATCGCGCTGCGAATGGAATCTTCGGCAAGCACGCTGCAATGAATTTTCACTGGCGGCAAGCTGAGTTCTTCGACGATCTGCGTGTTGCGAATCGTCAATGCCTCGTCGACGGTCTTGCCTTTGATCCACTCGGTGGCGAGCGAAGAACTTGCGATTGCGGATCCGCAACCGAAGCATTTGAACTTCGCATCTTCGATGATTCCTTGCTCGCTGACTTTGATCTGCAGTTGCATCACATCGCCGCACTCTGGAGCGCCGACGATGCCGATGCCGATGTCTTTGCGTGCGGCGACTTCCTTGGAAGTGCCAAATGCGCCGACGTTTCGTGGATTTTCGTAATGTTCGATGACTTTATTGCTGTATGCCATATTGTTTGCTTTCTATTTTTAGTGATACGGTTATTCCAAATAATCTTTCTAAATCTCTCTTGGGTCGTAAAAATCCTTCTAAAACTGACTTGGGTCGTAATGGCTGCTCTTATATCCGAATAATCCTTCAAAAACTGACTTGGGTCGTAAAAGGCTGCATACTCAAACTAATGCGCTTGCCAAACAATCTTTGAAAGATCTACTCCTTCTTTATGTAGATCATAAAGCGGGCTGAGACGGCGAAGATGATTCACCGCTGTTTCGATCATCACGATTGCTGAATCGATTTCCGCTTCGGTCGTCCATCGACCAAGTGAAAGTCGCAGTGAAGAATGAGCAAGATCGTCTCCGATTCCAAGGCTCTTCAACACATACGAAGGCTCAAGGCTTGCGCTGGTGCAAGCTGATCCTGATGAACAAGCGATTTCGCGCACGCCCATCATCAAGCTTTCGCCTTCAACAAAACCGAAAGAGATGTTTGAAATATTGGGGAGGCGCTTTGTCGGATGACCATTCACAACTGTGACTTCGATCCGCTTCTTCAGTTCTGTCTCCAAACGATTTCGCATCGCCAGGAGTCGCTTTCCTTCAGATTCCATTTCGTTGAAGCACAGTTCGCACGCCTTGCCAAATCCCACGATTCCGCTGACATTCTGCGTTCCTGAACGCATTCCGCGTTCCTGCCCGCCGCCATCCTGCAATGCTTCCAAACGAACGCGCGGCTTGCGTCGACGAACATAAAGCCCGCCAACTCCCTTCGGCCCGTACATCTTGTGGCCGCTCCAAGAGAGAAGATCAATTTGATCGGCTTCGACATTCGTCGGCATCTTGCCAACCCATTGCGTTGCGTCGGTGTGAAAAATCACTTCATTTTCATGGCACAGTCGACCAATTTGCGGCACTTCATTGATCGTTCCAAGTTCATTGTTCGCCCACATGATCGAGACCAAAATCGTGTCGGGACGCAAAGCAGCCTGAATCATTTCAGCTGTGATCACACCATCCGCAGGGGGCTGGATAAATGTCGCATCGAAACCTTCGCGCATCAGACGGCGAATGGGATCGAGAACAGCCTTGTGTTCGTGAGCAGCAGTAATGATGTGTCCGCGGCCTGTCTGCCCCGCTGCTGCGCGAGCATAAATTTCCGCCGCACCTTTGATAGCGAGGTTGTTGGACTCGGTTGATCCAGATGTGAAGATCACTTCTTTCGCCTGAGCGCCGATCAACTTCGCCGCATGTTCACGAGCAATTTCGATGCCGTCTTCTGCTTGCCAACCGAATTGGTGGTTGCGAGATCCCGCATTTCCGAACATTTCGGTGAAATATGGAAGCATCGCTTCGACGACCTTTGGATCGCATCGAGTCGTGGCGGCATGGTCTAGGTAGATTGGACTATTGGATGTTGGACTATTTGATGAAATCACAGAATTCCTTCTTGTAAGTGAGACTCATTCTCAATTACGCATTGTAGTAGAGACTTTACGCTGAACAAGGCAACGGCATGAAAATTATTGAAAATGCTGAGAAACTGAGTGAATGTCGAGGCGGAGCTCTCGTCCCAACCATGGGAGCACTCCATGAAGGCCACGCATCCTTGATTCGCGCCGGCGCTGCGAGTGGTCGCCCCGTCCTGGTAACCATTTTCGTCAATCCGACGCAGTTTGGCCCCAACGAGGACTTTGCGAGATATCCAAGGACTCTGGATGCGGATCTGAAAATCGCAGAAGCCGCAGGCGCATCGGCTGTTTTCATACCAACCGTCGAATCAATTTATCCAAGCGGATTGGCAAACGCGGCATCGCATGCGGCGCAATTTTCGTTGCCCGCGATTGCAACGACCCCACTTCTGGAAGACGCGATTCGGCCAACACACTTTGGTGGAGTTTGCCTCGTCGTCAGTCGACTTTTCGATCTCTGCGAGCCATCACTTGCATTCTTTGGCGAAAAAGATTTTCAGCAACTTCGGGTGATTACACAGATGGTTGAAGAAAACTCTTCACGGTGGAAGTCGCTGAAAATTATTCCTTGCACAACCATTCGTGAACCAGATGGACTGGCGATGAGCAGTCGCAATCGATATCTCGATCCTTCGCAGCGAACCGCGGCACTGGGTATTTCTCGTGCGTTGCAATCTGCCGCAAATTGTTCTAGCGTTGCGGCAGGCGAAAAATCGATGCGCGCAACGTTGGATCAGCATGGGCTTGAAACTCAATACGCCGTCATCCGCAGCGAAAAAACACTGTGCGCCGCCGAATCTGGCGCAAAATTCGCTCGTGCGCTTATCGCTGCAAAGCTTGGCGCGATTCGACTGATCGACAACGCTTCTGTTGGGATCTCGTCCCTAAATGACTAGACTCTCTGAATGCGCAAGACTTCCGCTGCGATTCTCTCGCTTGTGTTGAGTTCTCTTCTGCCGACTGCATATGGTCAATTCGGTGGTGGGTACGCACCTCCTCAGCCACCATCGCCGCCACCAACGGAAACTCCCGCAGTTCCAGTCGCTCCAACCGTTCCTGCGCAAACGGCGCCCGCGGATCCGACTGAAGAAGAAATACGAAAGTACGAAGAAGAAAATCCGGAAGCAGTTCAGAAACCTGCAGTTCCAAAAGCTGCAGAACCAAAACCAGTTGCACCAGTTGATCCAAAAATCGAACAAGCAAAGCGCATCGAATGCAAAGCACCAGAGAAATCATGGGTTGCAAAGATGGATCCCGCAGATCAGAAGGCCTTGCAAGAAGGACTTGGCTATGCCATGCCACCGATGACCGCCAATGTCAAGTGGGTCGGATCAACTGCGACGAAATCTGCGCCGAAACTTGAAGGGAATGTAGTGATCATTCAAAGTATTGATGTCGGCAACACTGCACCCGCGATCATTGATCGCATTGTTGCGGCATTGGGAACGATGCCCGCAGATGAGACTGTCATCGTGATCGGCGTTCAAGTGCCGAACAAACTTGATGCGGCAAAGAAGCGCCTTGAAAAAAGTATGACCAAAGGAAATATCTGCATTGATGAAGATGGTCAATGGTGCGATGCTCTTGGCATTTATAAGAAGCCAGTCAATTTGGTTGTTGATCGAAATGGTGCAATTCGATACGTTGGATTGAACGAAAAAGGCGCAGCAGCCGCAGCGAAGCTCTTGCTGGCGGAGCCGAAGAAAATCGTGGAGGTAGCACAAAAGCCTGTCGTAACAGCCGCGGCACCTGCAACGGCGAAAGATGTTGTGTTTCCAACCTTTACTGAACCACTCAACAGTTGTGCAGATTTACGCGGCAAATCAAGTCCTCCACTCACGGTCCAAACCTGGTTGACCCAAGAGCCAAATATGAAGGGAAAACTTGTCATCGTTGACTTCTTTGCGACTTGGTGCGGTCCGTGCATGGCTGCCAGACCGCACATGAATGAGATTGCAAAGCAATACGCATCAACGATTGCTGTGGTTGGACTTTCTGATGAGAGCAAGAGCAATTTTGAAGATGGGCTGAAAAAGAAAAACTTGAAAGAGAATGACTTTAGCTATGCAATCGCACTCGATCCATCTGGCGCAATGAAGCAGGGATTTGGAGTTCGTGCGATTCCAAATGTCGCCATCATCTCCAGCGATGGAATTGTGCGATGGCAAGGTCATCCAATCAGTCTGACTTCCGCCGTGCTCGATCCGCTCGTCGCAGCAAACGCGAAACTCTTTGCGACCAATACCAAAACAGATGGAAAGTCAGGTTCGAGCGGAAGAGGCTGGTCGAAATAATTGCAACTGTCTCGAAGTGCGAATACTAGAATTCGCGCTCGATTGTTGCGTCGGCGATGGACCAGAGCAATTGACGAGCCGGACTTTCAGCCAAAATTGAAAGGCGCGCTTTGGCTTTGTTGACGAACTCGGCAGCCTGTTCACGCGCTGCTGCGAGTGATCCGGTTGATTCGATCAAGCGAAGAAGCGTTGGCACATCACATTGTTCAATCGCGTGAATTGTCGATTGACGAATTTCCCCAGTGCAGCGAGTCAAATGCGTCACCAGCGGGAGCGTGAATTTTCCCTTGCGTAAATCAATTCCGAGTGTCTTGCCAACAATCCGTTGTTCACCGACCAAATCCAGCACATCATCCTGAATTTGAAATGCAATTCCAAGTTCCTCGCCGTACAGACGCAGTGCCTCGCACACTGCAGGTGTTGCGCCTGCCAATCGTGCGGCCAATCCACAACATGCGCCAGCAAGCACGCCGGTCTTGCGACGAATGATCTCGAAATATGTCTTGGAATCCAAAGTCAGATCGCCACGATGAGAAAGTTGAAGAATCTCGCCGCTGCAGAGGCGGGAAGTCATTTCTCCAAGCGCGCTATTCAGCCATGATTCACCGACAGAAGAACAGAGATGAAACGAACTTGAAATAAGAAAATCTCCCAGCATCACTGCAGTTTCGTTGCCACGCAAACTATTGACAGTTTCTCCCCCGCGGCGCAGATCTGCTTCGTCGAGCACATCATCATGAACGAGAGTTGCCATATGGATCATCTCGACCACCGCTCCAAGCGTGTCGAGGCTGTCATCGATCACGCGATTTGCAGGACTTGCAAGATTCACAAGCGGATTTGATCGCACCGCCAAACCAGAAGCGATCACCAATGTGGGACGCAACATTTTGCCGCGATAATTCTCGACATGCCGCGACAACATATTGACGGCTGGCAAATCACTCACGAGCTCCTCCTCGAATCGCTTGGCAACAGCGCCAAGGCGAGCGGCAAGGGTCGGCAATAAAAAATCAGTCTCAGGAAGAAGGCTCATCACTTACCAATACTAGGGTGATGCCAACGAAAACGCAGAACAATGTTTGACAAGAATCACGCCTATTTTTCTGCGGCAATGTAGACAATCCATCCCTCACACGCTTCACCGCGATGCGACGGTTTGAACACGCCATTGCCTTCTCCGCTTTTTCTTTCCGTTCCCTCCCAATAAACCACAGGTCTATGGAATCCAGCTTCAATCAGCACTTCTTTGATCTCTGGCAACGTCCAAAGTCTCCATTGATATGTGAATGCGCGACGAATTTCGCTGCCGTCCGGAAAACGAAAGTGAATGTGATTCACGACATGATGCGTGATGGGATTGACCTTGGCTTGATGCCAAACATAGGTGAACCCATCCAACGAGCGATCTTCTTCGCCAACCGCCCATGAACCAGATCCACCATATGCATCGACGAAAATCATTCCGCCATCCTTGACGTTTTTGCGTGCATTGGTGAAATATTCCAGCAACTGTGCCCTCGTATGAAAAACGAAATAACTGAAATTGAGCGCAAGCAAAACATCCGCGCCTTTCGTGCGTATACGATTGACATCGCCCTTCTTCAATTCAATTCTCTTGCGCTGATCCGCTGAAAGCGACGAGATTTTTTCGCGCCCACGGCGCAACACTTTCGCGTCCAAATCGACGCCGACTGCAGAATTGGTTGCGCGCCACTGAACCCATTCGCGAGACATCAGACCAGTCCCCGAAAAATCTTCGCGCAAAGTATGCGGTGTTCGATTGAGTCGCTTACGAAAAACGCGGTCAATCATGATGCAATCAGATTCAGTCCCTTGAACGGAGAGTTCGTAGAGTTCGTGCTTATCTGAATTTTTTGCGGTTCGCCATGCTTTGCGGCTGGAGCTCCGAGTTTTCTTCTTCGCCATTGGGGGGCGGAGTCTAGTGGGTCACAGCGCGCTCTGGGGTGATATTCCTCAACCAAATGAAAACTTCCGAACAATCTAGCTTATCCGTTGCAATTCGGACCAAAAGTGTTGACCACTTTCCAGCCGAATCGAATGTGAACTCCGGGATGGGAGTTGTTGCAAGCGCAAGCGCCTCAACTTCTTTCCAATTTATTGACAGCGAATGATCTGCAGCCGCCTCAGTATCTCGCTGCAACACCACAGCGGGGTTGGACTGGAGGATTGTGAATTTCTCATCGGTCAATGATTCAACTTGAAAAGTTCCATCTGGATTGACATCGCGAGAGATGCCGCTTGGGGTTGATCTCAGTGAAGAGCGAACTTCATATCGAACTTGGACTCGACCAAGAGGCTGGAAATTCTCATCAATAAATCGGATGAACTGTTGTTTGCGCCCCTGCCCCCAAAGTTCGAGACGGACATTCACCATCAATTCCTCACCAGGAGCGATTTCGATATTCGGTCGCAGATCTGGAATTGTGCATCCGCATGTTGCGACAAATCCACGAACTCGAATCGGTTCGGCCGTCCCATTGCGCAGCATCATTGAAATTGGCTTAGGCAATTCGCACTGAGAAACCAATCCGCAATCAATCTCCGCTGGAGTAATAGACAACAGTTGGGATTGATCACTCGCGCTCGAATCCACGACGGGCGTCGCAGGTCCGCTTGAGCATCCCAGCAATAACTGCGAGAGGATCACAAGCCCGAATGACAATAACACAATTGGCAATCTCATACGGAAGAAGCGTACTGCGAAATGAATTGGTTTTCCAAAAAACAATTCGTAACAATCAGTAACGATAGATCGCAGCTTTGTAAGGACCATCCACTGGAATCCCCATGTACTGGGACTGTTTTTCGGTCATCTTGGACAATCGAATGCCCAATTTGTCCAAATGAAGTCGAGCAACTTTCTCATCAAGAGACTTCGGAAGCGTATAGACCTTCTTCTCGTACTTTTCTGCGTTTGCATGCAGTTCAATCTGCGCAAGAACTTGATTCGCAAAGCTGGTGCTCATCACGAATGATGGATGGCCAGTTGCACAACCAAGATTGAGAAGTCTCCCTTCAGCAAGCACGATGATTGATCGGCCGTTGGAGATGACCCATTCGTCAACTTGTGGCTTGATATTCACTTTGCGAACTCCTGGGAGCGCAGCGAGTGAAGCCATATCAATTTCATTATCGAAATGTCCGATGTTTCCAACGATTGCCTTGTCTTTCATTCGCTTCATCAAATCAGCGGTGATGACATTGCAATTTCCTGTCGCGGTGATGAAGAGATCTGCGGTCTCGACAGCATCTTCGACGGTGACGACTTCGTAACCTTCCATAGCTGCTTGCAGCGCGCAGATCGGATCAATTTCTGTCACCTTCACTCGGCAACCTTGGCCACGAAGACTATGAGCGCAACCCTTGCCCACATCACCGAAGCCAAAAACTACGGCGGTCTTCCCGCCCAACATCACGTCTGTGGCGCGCATGATTCCGTCCACACATGAGTGGCGGCAACCGTACAAATTATCGAATTTGCTCTTGGTTACAGAGTCATTCACATTGATCGCAGGGAATAGAAGTTGCTTTGATTCCTGCATCTGGCCAAGTCGGTGAACACCCGTCGTTGTTTCTTCGCTTACGCCACGCACACTTGGTGCGATGCGTCCAAACATGCCAGGGAAATTCTTCGACAAGTCATGCAAGAGTTGCAATACGACTTGAAATTCTTCACTGTCGGCAGTTGCAGGATTTGGAATTTCACCGGCTTGTTCGAATTGAAGTCCCTTGTGAACAAGCATCGTCAAATCTCCACCGTCATCGAGAATGAGCGTTGGTCCCTTTGCGTTCGGCCAATTCATCGCTTGATATGTGCACCACCAATATTCGGGGAGCGTTTCGCCCTTCCAAGCAAAGACTGGAATGCCAGCGGGTTTTTCAATCGTTCCCTTTGGCCCAACAGCAACCGCTGCGGCAGCGTGATCTTGTGTCGAGAAAATATTGCATGACGCCCACCGCACTTCTGCGCCGAGGTCAACGAGAGTTTCGATCAACACCGCGGTTTGAATGGTCATGTGCAAAGAGCCAGAAATGCGTGAACCCTTCAGCGGATTCTTGCCGGCATATTCCTTGCGAAGCGACATCAGACCAGGCATTTCAATTTCAGCCAGTTCGATTTCTTTGCGCCCAAAGCGAACAGTTTCTTCAGACAAATCCTTGACAAAGAATGGCGGATTGGCCGTGAGTGAGAGGTTTGTGTTCATGAAGTTGGTCGTTTTTACGGGTGCAGATGCTGTTGTGGTCACTTGAAAGGTCCTTGTGGGAAGAGATGTTGCTGAACTATCCGTTAATCCGGATGGACGCATCATAGCCACCCAACCGCAAAAGTCCAGCCTTTAAGTTCGCTGCCTATGATGCAACTTTTACGCAACATCCACCCCCCCCGAAAGAACAACTCGAATGAACAATATGAAATCCCGAATCACTCTCTGTGCAACGACCATCCTGACACTCG
>Ga0214919_10011104_pt1 | contig 11271 bp, 10 predicted proteins | sample LL1503_MetaG_FD_177994 | JGI IMG/M metagenome (GOLD analysis project Ga0214919, IMG submission 177994) | Freshwater microbial communities from Lake Lanier, Atlanta, Georgia, United States - LL-1503 | ecosystem: Environmental > Aquatic > Freshwater > Lake | place: USA: Georgia | collected...
CCGCCACACGAATGTTGTGTATCTCGTCGATAATAATTAAACGATTACTAAAAATCTTCCGCAGTTTATTTTTCTTAATTTTATAAATTATTTTCGGGTCGGTTATCGATGAATCTTCTATAGTACTTTTCTTACTAATGTAGTTCGCAAACTGCACATAGCCGAAGAAAAAGTAGTAAGTGTCGATGATTCTATTAATTTGCTTTATAACGTTTTCTCTGGACAACCCTTTCATGTTCATCGGATTAATTTCTTTCAAAAACTTATTGCCGGTACACGTGCGGATGTTCCACAATCCGTCGATATTGCGTAATTTACGCTCATCAAACAGTTGGGTTTTAAAGTTAGACTGCACATTTGGGGACGCGACAATCATAATTTGACTGGTAATGCCCATTTGCATAATATAATCTCGCATTTCTTCGGCAACGCTAATGGCGGAGCACGTTTTACCACTGCCTAAGCCGTGGTATAACAATAAACTATTATAAGGAGTTTGAAACGATAAAAAATTCCTGACAAACATTTGATGGGGCGCCAGCTCGAAATCGGAATTGCACATTATTTCGGCTTGCTTAGCAATGTCAGGATGAATTTCGCCGTCATATAATGTGTCATAGAATTCTTTACGCTCTGAGATGTTTACGTTAAATTGAGGATCATTTAAAGAGGGATACAAAAAGGTGTAGTCAGCACTATTAGCCAGTAGGTCGGCTCTTTCTAGTAATTCTTGTTTGTTTTTAAGAATATTTTGCGGGGTTTCTTCCGAAGGTTCTTCGATTTCTTTAATGATTGTAGCTACTGGAGCTACTGGGGCTACTGGAGCTACTGTAGCTACTGTAGCTACTGTAGCAACAGTGCCTTTTATAGGTTCGCATAAACCGGATTTTTTATTGCGTCGCGTGCCTTTGGGGCAGGGTTTTTCACGGTTCTTTTTCGTAGCGGGTGCAAGCGTAGCGGGTGCAAGCGTAGCGGGTGCAAGCGTAGCGGGTGCAAGCGTAGCGGGTGCAAGCGTAGCGGGTGCAAGCGTAGCGGGTGCAAGCGTAGCAGCTCTTTCTTCAATTGGCACTTGTTCTGGCACTAGCACCTTCTCACACAAACCCGTTTTTTTATTGCGTCGAGTTCCTCTGGGGCAGGGTTTTTCTCTTAGTTTTTTTATTGTAATAGGCTCAGCCATACTCATTGTATTATTATATGTCTATATAATATTACATTATATCATACAATGTATAAACACTGAGCGTTTTTTCGACACGGGTCAACACTTCCTTTTTTTCTAAATTATAAGGTCTAATGTACTGCATACACTGTTCAGCTGTCTTCCATTCCATTTTGCTTACTTCTGTGTCTTGATACGAAGCATTCGTTAATTCGCCAGTTTTTTCCATAATAGCTACGTAATACTTGTGTTTATACGATTTATAATTGGATCCAGTGAAAATCTCTTCAAAGGGTAAAAGATTCTGCACTATGTTAATCGATTGTCGCGGATAACCAGTCTCTTCTTCGAATTCTCTCAGAGCGCATAATAGGTCTTTCTCTTGATTATTATGACGTCCCTTCGGAAAGCCCCATTCGGTTTCGGTCCATGAGGTAGTAGATTCTTTTATTAAGCTTTCGGTGGAATACTCCTCGTCATTAAGCGATAGTCCCTGTTTTAAATAGTCAAACTTTTCGCGTGAATTTTTCTCTTCACCGCGGTATTGTGTATTTATATCATCGCCCCACAATTGCTTCCATAGCGTGTCAAAATCGTTCGACACTATTCGCTGTTTCTCCTCCAAGGTCATTTCAGAAATTAAATTTGTTAAATAAAGTTTACTATAGATGTTGTATTTTCCTCGCATAAATTCTACATAACCAATACTGTCTTTTCGCCTTATCATTAGATATTCTCGTACGCCCGCGCTATTGTATTTAAACACAATAATTCCCACACTGGTAATCGGCTGTTTGCATTGATAAAACAAATGTCCTTTAACGCTACAATTATTGCAAAAATTATTTGTGTTCATTATTAGTTTATACTTGTAATCTTTTTATATCATTTATTATAATGGCATTAGATCCGACCGTATGGGGTCCATTTTATTGGTTTGTATTGCATACGATTGCGTTGACCTATCCCACAAATCCCAACGAAACTATTAAGAAAAAATATTATGATTTTATACATAATATTCCTTTGTTTTTACCCGTGCCGATGATTGGGAATAAATTTAGTGAATTGTTAGACAAATATCCAGTGTCGCCTTATTTAGATTCTAAACCCTCTTTCGTTAAATGGATGCATTTCATTCATAATAAAATTAATGTATCCCTGCATTTGCCCGAAATAACAATGGAAGAAGCGATGGTCAAGTATTATGAGCATTATAAGCCCAAAGTGGTAAAAGAGAACGAGCAAAGAAAACGAAGAGAAAAATATGTTTTTTTTGGAATAATCGGATTAATTATCTTGGCGACAATTTTCTTGTATAGAAAATGATTCAATGTTTAATGATATTTAATATCCTAATAATATAAATGCCTAATAAACATAAACAAACACATAAACGTAAAAAAAAAGTACATCATAAAAAAAAATCTAGAAATAGTGCAACAGGAGCAAGTGCAACAGGTGGCAAGGCAGTAGATGCCGGTAGTTATGGTTGCGTTTTTATACCGGCACTCAAATGCAATAATAAAACTCAAAAACCTTATGATTCAAATTATGTATCTAAATTGATGTATAAAGAAGACACCAAAGCAGAACTAGAAGAAATCAAAAAGGTAGAAGCGATTATTAAAAATATACCTAATAACGAAAAATATTTTATAATAGCACAAACGTATGAATGTGAACCGGATGCCATTACAGAGGAAGAAAATTTAGAGTCACTCGAAGACAAGTGTCATTTATTTACTAAACACGGTATAACTCGACACAATGTGAACGAGAATTTAAATAAATTAGCACTGCTTAATATGCCCAACGGGGGATTAAATATAGAAAAATATGGTGTAAAACTATTGGAAGATCCAAATAAATATACGCTTTTTATTAATCTTAATAAAGCGCTTATTAAATTATTGCAACATGGAATCATGCCAATGGTCGAGCAAGGCTTTAATCATTATGATATAAAAGCCGGCAATATTTTATATTCGAACGACGGTAATGCGCGACTTATTGATTGGGGGTTGGCGGGAAGCAATGACGGCAAAACTATACCAGAAGTTATTAAAAATCGCTCTATTGCTTTTAATATGCCGTTCTCGGATATATTTTTTAATTCTTATATCAAGCAATGGTTGCCTGAAGAAATGAGAAAAATAAAGGCTTCTTTAAAATTTAGAGATAAAAATGAAGGGCAGAATGAATTGTTAAAAGTAATAGCGGTAAATTTAATTAATAAATCTATTGAAGAAACGAGCGAAGGTCATTTCGAATACATAACAGCAAATATATTACACGATATTTATAAAATATACGCATCAAAGAATAAATACAATTTGTTAGATTATAACGTTTTAACTTATAATGTTTTGGTTGAATACATTCAAGCAGTTTTAATAAAATATGTGGATGACAGTGGTCGTTTTAACGATGTAGGCTATTTTTACGATGTATTTGTTCACAATGTAGATATATGGGGATTTATAATGGCTTATGCTCCTATTATAGAAGAAGGCGAAGGTAAAATACATAGAGATATTATTAATGGAATTTGTCGTATCCTTTTGAAATATTGCTTTAGTCCTGAATTCGCAACAAAGCAGATCAATGTGAATGAATTGGTGTTGGATTTATCGTCATTGAATGATATAGCTAGTGCGATACAAATAAAAGTTCCTACGCGTAAACTGATGCCTTTAAAAACTGCACCACTTGTAAAAACTGCACCACTTGTAAAAACTGCTTCGCTTGTAAAAACTGCTTCGCTTGTAAAAACGGCTTCGCCTGTTAAAACTGCTTTCTAGCTTTTTTTATATCACATGTTATATAAATGAAAATCGAATTAATTATTCTTGCAATTACTATATTTTTTATAATAAATACATATAGTGATGGTAAATATGTAAAAATTGTAAAATCGTGGAAAAAATATTATCAAATGGCTGGAATAGGATTTATCGGGCTTTCAGCCTATATATTTATGAGAAAGCATCCGTCGCATTCAAAAAATTTATTATGTCATGCCAATGGTTTAATTAAATATTTGCCTATTGATAAAGAAGCCAGTGATTTATTAAGCCCGTTGCTGAGCAGTGGTGGAGGTCTCTTTGCAAGTGCAAATGGAGGTATGATGGCGCAAGAAAGAAGGGTATTGCAGTCGGGCGGCAATAGCATGCAGAGCGGCAATAGCATGCAGAGCGGCAATAGCATGCAGAGCGGCGGCAACATAAAAGCCACCAAACGTTCGGTAAGTGAAACTAAAAAAAAATATGTAGCAGCAGCCCAAGGTTGGAATTGTGGTGCTTGTAAAAAACAATTACCTGCGTGGTTTGAGGTCGATCATAAAATTCGTCTAGATAGTGGCGGTTCAAATAATGTGGATAATTTAGTAGCTTTGTGTAGAGATTGTCATGGAAAAAAAACAGCATTCGAAAACTTGTAAAAACTTATATCAACAGTATACACAATGGACAAATTGAAAGAGTATTATAACATGAAATTAAAAGGAAAAATAGAAAGCTCTGTCAACGATGTCAAAGCATACCCGCTCGGTTTAGATGAGAATATTACGCGAATGAAAAATTCTATCGACAAGTATTCGCGCAAAGAAATGAACCTTAATTTTATCGAACGATTTACTCGAATATTATATGCAAATCCGTATCATCTCGCCAAGCTAGAATTCTTACAATATATTATATTTATTGGGTTAATTTATTTTTACAATCCTTTAAATATTAATACCAAATATCCGGCATTCACTCGTATATTAACATTAATGGTTGCGTTTGGCTACATCATCTTATTTATTTTCATCAAAATGAAAGTAGAAAAAGGCGAAGATGTGGATTTAATAGCGCCAACCGAATCTAATGTCATTACACAAATTTTAAGTATTATCGTATTTTTTATTTTATTTATGCTTCTTATAAAAGGCGTAGTATGGCTACTCATAAACACAGCTATAATTGATGCGGTGCGCCATATGTTGGGCTTATTTATTGCTATAGGCGTTCTCGGTATCGTCTATTTGATAATGCGTAAAACAATTAATAAAGCCAAGAATGCCCCCGGCAGAAAACTCACCACCTTATTCTTAAAAATAATTATGTACTTGCCTTGTCTGTTGGTGGACATTGTTGAATATATTAAATATGAATTTCATTTAACAACTAAACCCATTTGGATTTTACTTGGTGTGGAAGTTGGCATTGCTGGACTTTATTTTATCCTGCCTTTTTTATTTGATAAACTAATGACGGCGGATGGTACTAAATTATTAAATAAACCTATATATCTTGATAACGAACATACACTTGGAAACTATCAACAATTACATAAGGATAAAAAATTATCAGATAAAGAATTAACAGATGTCAGTAAGCTTTATAACCCTAATATGGATCAGTCTTACAGCGACGAAGTGAATGCATCCGCTCAGAAATCTATTGACCAAAGCAACAATGAGGTGGCAAATGTGTATACGGATCCGAATATGCCTAAGAATCAGTATTTAGCTTGGATTTATAAGAAACTCAAGCATCCGACGTGGTTAAAGGTAGAATTTAGCAAGCATCTAGATTATACAGATTCAAATACGAGTCGCTATAGGTATGCGTATTCATTGTCTGGGTGGTTTAACATTAATCCTCAGCCGCCTAATACACGTAGTGCTTATACTAAATATACCAATATTTTGAAGTATGGAGATAAAGTGCAGATACAATACAATGGACAATTAGGAAGTTTAAGAGTAATGGCTGCCAATGCAGGCGCTTCTACGAGCGCTTCTACGGGCAACAGCACGGGCTCCATCGACTCTAGCAATAATGACTCGATTGAAATTTATGAAACAAAAAATGTACTTTATCAACGGTGGAATAATATAGTCATTAATTACGATAAAGGGTATTTGGACGTGTTTTTGAATGGAGAATTAGTAGGGTCGCTTTCCGGCATAGTCCCGTATATGACCTTTGATAGTATTGTTACAGGATCCGATAATGGTATATTAGGTGGTATATGCAACGTCGCTTATTATGACAAACCTCTTAGCAAAAGTAAAATCGAACTGACTTATAAAGCTTTAAGCAAAACAGATCTACCCTATGTTGGAAGTATTAAAGATGATATTCATATTAATATTAAAGGCACAGGAACGAACCAAACGTTTATAAATGAAATAAAACAGACGTTTGGAATTAAGTCGGATTAATTTACTAACATATTTACATATTTACATATTTAGATATAAGTGTATTTTGCTATATCTACTTCGTTTGTACTTTTCTTAAAAGTATATATGTTATAGTTAATTTCTATTCTATAATATATATAAAATGAGTGTCGTTCAAATCGTTATAATCGTTTTTGTTATATTAGTTCTACTGTATTTCATTATTGATGCATTTTCTAAAGTCAATACTCTTACAAAGATGGCGGAAGGTAAAAAATTACAAACCATTAAAGCGGATGACTTGAAAAATACGAACAACTCGACTAATTTTACGTATTCAATGTGGATCTATGTGGATGACTGGAACTATAAGTTTGGCAAAAAAAAGACGGTTCTCAATCGAAATTCCGGACCGGAGGTCGTTTTAGGGGATAAACCCAATACAATAAACGTAAACGTTGCGTATTATTCGACAGGCAGCACTCCCGTTGGTGCCTCGACTGGACCCAACGCTGGAAACTGTGCGGCAAATGCGGCGAATGCTAAAGCGTGTGAAGCGTGCAATCAGGGATTTTCTTGCGCGTGTGCAAACTGTGACCCTGTTTTATATGCGGCGACCTATGACACGTCCACGACACCACCCACTTTAAAAGTTCTTACTCCCCCGTGTTCGGATGGTAAGGCAGGGGCAGCGGCGGGTGCCGGCACCCCAGCAGATGTTGCGCCGTGTTTAATCGAAAACATTCCGATTCAGGCTTGGGTAAACATTGTTATAAGTTTATACGGAAGCACTCTAGATACGTATTTAAATGGTAAATTAGTTCGAACGTGTGTTCTGCCAGGGGTTCCGAAAATTGATAATAATGCCGACATTCTGGTTACGCCTGACGGTGGCTTTAGTGGGTGGACCACCGCCTTTAAATTTTGGGCAAATGCCTCCAACCCGCAAGAAGCATATAACATTTATAAGGCTGGTTTTGGTGGAAGTATTTTAGGCAATGCTCTTAATAAATATAGAGTTAAATTTGCAATGGTTAAAGATAATGTGGAAACGGGTAGTTTTGAGATTTAAACACTCCAGTAGTTTAACATTATATTTTATATTTTATATAATATATATAAGAATGGGTATATCTGAATTAAAAGTTCAAATGCAGCAATATTCATCCAATAGATATGTTCAAGGAAGTAAAGAATTTTTACAATCTAATAGTATTGTAGCCAAATTCGCCTTTTTACTGTTGATCTTAATTGTGTTTATGATTTTATTAAGCTTGGGTTCTGCTATTTTATCTGCGGTGTTTTCTCAAAAACACAATCCCATATTGATCGACGGAATGATTGATTCCACACAAATGATGATTATTCCGCAAGACCCGTCAAAAAAGGGCGCCAAGCCTATTTTACGGTCCAATAATCAAAGAGAAGGGTTAGAATTTACATGGTCTGTGTGGGTTAGAATAAACGGTACGTTGTATGCAAACAATACATCGAATCATATGCACGTTTTTCATAAAGGTAATGATAATGTAAGTACGAGTGGCAACAACTCCGGCATTAATTATCCACTGAATGCTCCCGGCTTATACATTACACCTCTGGTTAAAGATGCAGTAAACGGCAATGTGGCGGCATTTAAAATTATAATGAACACATTTAACAGTATTGATCAGGAAACTATAATAAAAGATATTCCTTTAAATAAATGGGTGAATATTATTATTCGCGTCACGAAACAAGGGCAACTTGACGTGTATATTAATGGAACGCTTGTTAAACGGCTTATGCTGGACAGTGTCCCTAGACAAAATTATGGCGACGTGTATGCGTCTATGAATGGTGGATTTCCTGGTAATACAGCTAGTTTGCGTTATTTTGAAAAAGCAATTGGTACTAGTCAAATTCAATCTATTGTGGATAAAGGACCAAACACAAAATTTGTAGGAGCAACAACGGGTTCGATGGACACTAATAAATACTTGTCATCGCGTTGGTTTTTGGAAACCGCACAAAACTCTTAATTTGTTATATTTTTATTTACAGTCTGCTCCTATATTTGCCAAGTGATCTGCTCTCTTGTTGTCTGTTCTATAAATATGATAATAGGACACTAGATCAAATTGCCGTTCTAAGGCTTTGGCTGTTTTAAACAATTTCAGAAGAGAAGGCGATTTAACTTGATACACACCCTGCATTTGTTTAATGACGAGCATACTATCGCCTTTTACGATTAGTTTTTTTATATTTAATTGAATCGCGTCTGTTAATCCAATAATAAGACCGGTATATTCTGCAGTATTGTTGGTCTCTTTTTCGCCGACAAATTTGCTATGAGAATAAAGCTCATTTTCTAGGCTAACAATGTCATTTTTATAGATGACTGCCCCCGCCCCGGCTTTGCCAGGGTTGCCTTTACTACAGCCGTCAAAATAAAGGTGGGGGGCTAAGCCCTCCCCATTAATACCTTTTGTTGCTAATCTATTTAATATCGAATCCATTTTTATTCGATATTAAATATGATATATAATTATTATCAATTTTTGTAGAAATGAAAGCCGGCTTTCTTTTACATAGTTTTGCGGAGAACTATGTAAACAACAAACTTGTCATTCCCGTAAGTTGGGATTGATGCAAATGGCTTCTGTTGGAAAAATATCGCCGGACATACAAATGTCGCCGTCTCCGACCTTGATGCAGCTGCGAAAGCCGCGGTCTTCGCCTATATAACAAAATCCCGATTTAGATTTGGGTTTCATTTGTAGGCGACTGGTTGCGTCATCTTCTTCCGGTACAACGACAGGTTTTTTCTTATATTTTTTACGAGTGATAGTTTCGTCTGTGTCAGTGTCATTGGTTGTATCTACTGCTGTAGTTGTAGCAGCATTGTCAATATTATTGACCACTTTTTTTTCGTCAATTGTTTTTTTTAAAGTGTCGACACCAGAAGGCTCTTGTTTCTCATTTTTATTAAATAAATTAAATAAATTAAACAAAGGATCAAACATATGCGTTATACTTGTGTTAACTGGTTTTTCTAAATAAAGAAATAAACTGAGTACAAGAAACCCCAATATGATAAAAATAATAATATAACGAATGAATGAAAAACCGCTGCTGGATTTAACGACGGCGCTAGCAGTTGCTGCGCTGGCGGCAACAGTAGGCACTGTCAATAAACGCGATGCACTCGGTTTACTCGAGAAGAAAGATTTTACAGGAGGTGCTGTTGCTGCGGTTGCATTAGGCTCCGACAAGGTCGGCGATATAGCCCGCGAAGAAGTAAATTTATTTAAAGTAGAAATTTCTCCTTCTGCACCTCCTTTTTTATTTTTAATACTTTTAATACTTTTTCTTGGTGGCATTTTTATTTATATAAATAGTATATAAAATTAAGTATATAAATTATCGTGTAAACATTTTCCAATCGCGACGAGTGATTCGTAATTTTGCAACAGGTAATTTTTTTACTTTCCGAAGATCGATAGATTTATAATCTTGATCGTTAGGATTCGATGCGCATTCAAAACTAGATATTTGTATCATAAAAAAATTGTTATCGTTTGGATCATTCCGAACAATATTCCATCTAAGATTTTTTAATGCAGTAAAATCATCGATTAATTTATTTTTATAAGCATAACTGTCCATCTTTGTGATAATCCGTGTATATCCATCAAAAGTGCGAGCGATTTTACCGTCTACAATATCATAAAATACACTACGATCTATTTTTAGACCAACCTCTAAACATCGATCTTGCATTGCGTTATCTTCCATTCCCCATCCCCAAAAATTAGGAAAGCCCAGTGTTTTTTCAAAATCTGCTCCCTTTATAGCAAACATTCCGCCTAGGGCAAATCTATATCCATAGTAATGTTTGACTACACCCGCTGTAGTAGTGTAATCGAGCATTCCTTTTTTTACTGGAAAAGTATCTACATCGTGAAAAATGAAGGTCAGCGTTTTATAAATTTCTGGGTATTTGGCTTTAATCGCCAAAAAACCAATATTTTTTGTAGCTCCGCGGTTGAAGGGTCTAGTGTCGCATTGATGTGCGAAATAAATTTCATAAGGTTCTGGGTCATCGGCTAATAATTGTTTCATCGCTTGTATAAAAATGTCTTTATCACGTTGTCTATCTCTATAAGGCACAATAAATATTTTTTTAGGCTCTATAGTCATTTATACTTAATACTATATAAAATATGCATATTTTTTATAATACAATAGAGTTCATTTTTTCTAGACGCTCAATTGTTTTATCTAAATTGGTTCGTTCAGCGGCAATACCATTGTATAAATAATCTATTTTAAGAGAGTCTTCGTTTTTTTTAACATCTTTGTAAACCACCGTTATTTTTTTAATAATAGCGTCTAATTCGGATTTATTGTTAATAATCTCAATCGCAAAATCGACGGGTTCAGTTAAAAGACATACTGCAAAATAAATAAGAAATTTGCGCCGTTTTTTAACACCAGCTGTATATTTAATGCTGAACATTTCCAGCAATGCATTCATAATTTTTGTTAAAAGAGGATTTTTCTTCCCGACACACTCGTGTAAAAGTATATCCCACACCAGCCAAATAAGGTCATTCTTGAATTTATCTTGAATTGGAGCAAACTGTCTGGTTTCAGCCAAACAGAGTTCTTTTTTTTGCTTGCATAGCGTTTCATATTCTAATATCCACTCTAACCAATAACACGCGCTGACGCTATTTTTGGATTCCTTGGACAGATGATATGCAAATTCGTTCATAGCGATAAAGAGTTCTTTCGGATCATCCGGTTTAAAAATATCTTTAACGTAATCAATCGTTGGCGCTTTTAGTCTGCTAGCCATATGTGTCATATTGAATTCGTCAGCCTTTTGTATTTTTACTGCTTCTAAGCTATGTTTTTTTCTCGATTGGCTAAGTAAACTTATAATTTCAGT
>Ga0214919_10011107_pt1 | contig 11268 bp, 11 predicted proteins | sample LL1503_MetaG_FD_177994 | JGI IMG/M metagenome (GOLD analysis project Ga0214919, IMG submission 177994) | Freshwater microbial communities from Lake Lanier, Atlanta, Georgia, United States - LL-1503 | ecosystem: Environmental > Aquatic > Freshwater > Lake | place: USA: Georgia | collected...
GGTATGTCCATGTGCGGTGTCGATGACGACGACGTCAATCGACGACTTTATTAATGCTTCAACACGGTCTTCAAGATCGGGACCAACACCAACCGCTGCTCCAACACGTAGGCGTCCAAGATCATCGTGAGTTGCGTCGGGATAGTCACGCTTCTTCATAATGTCTTTCACCGTGATGATGCCAACCAGATGTCCGTCTTTATCAACGAGCGGCAATTTCTCAATGCGATGCTTTTGAATAATCGTCTGGGCTTCAGCCAACGTTGTGTCTTCGTTACCGGTCACAAGCGGAGCCTTGGTCATGAAGTCGCTCACGGGGCGGCGGAAATCTGCTGGTTCACAAAAACGAATGTCACGATTGGTCAAAATGCCAACGAGCACTCCGGCCTTATCAATGATCGGTACACCCGAGAACTTGAATCGACGCATTAAGTCTTCGGCTTCTTGCAACGAGGCATCGGGTCCAAGTGTCACCGGATCGGAGATCATTCCTGATTGCGAACGCTTCACTCGACGAGCTTCGGCTGCTTGATCTTCAATACTCATGTTGCGATGCAAGATTCCGATGCCACCCAAACGAGCCATCGCAATGGCCATCGGAGCTTCGGTGACTTTGTCCATTGCTGCCGACAACAGCGGAACAGCCAACGTAATCTCGCTGGTCAACTGGGTACGTACATCAACTTGATCGGGAAGAACATCGCTGAATCCCGGAACTAGAACCACATCATCAAAGGTGAGGCCCTCGTGGGGACTAAACACTGTGTTATTAATCGGGTTCATGTGGATTCTCCATTCGTGCGCGTGACGCGAAAAAGTGCGACGATGACAGGGGGAATCACCACACCTCACAGTTCATAGGTACAAATTAGTTTTCATAAGTCAGAACGCTCCATTGCGATCAGCGAATTCACCAACCTTTTACGGAATATAAAGAGAGAAGCTCATGCCGAAGTTGACAAACGATGAAGTAGAAAATTTTCTCAATGAACGAGGTCACCTAGCGCGCATCGGAACTGTTGATGCCGACGGCATGCCACGAGTTCTTCCGTTGTGGTTCATCATTCGTGATGACGAACTTTTGTTTACTCCTCGATCACCGGCGATCATTTGGAAGAACCTTAAGCGCGATCCCCGCGTCGGAATTTCAATTGACGAAGAGGCCGATCCCTGGCGCAAGGTCTCAGTTCAAGGTCATGTCGTTGTGAAGTATCAGCCAGGTAATGACGACGCGTGGCGTGAGATCTATCGCGATATCGCCAAGCGCTATGTACCCGACGTAGCTGCCGACGGGTATGTCGATGGCACCGACGATCAGCCGCGCGCCTTATGCGCGGTGTCGCTCAGTGCCCCCACCACCAAGATCGTGACCTGGCGTATGCCCGTGGCCGGCGAAGACCCCCGTGGGGTGTGGGCCAAGCGCTATTTCTTGCCCGGCACCAAATGGTCGGACCGCTAGTTGCCGATAGGATTTCCACCCATTGCCCGGGTAGCTCAGTCGGTAGAGCAACGCACTCGTAATGCGTAGGTCAGGAGTTCGATTCTCCTCTCGGGCTCCAGTGCAACGCATCTCCGGTAAATGCTAATCTCGCATTGTTCATCGATTGATGGGCAGTTGGGGGAAGTAAAGCAAAATGAGTGATCAAAGTCATCCTGAAATGAGTGATGCAGCGTTTATGCCACCGCCACCACCTGCGCCCAGTATGTCTTTAAAGGCAACAAACACTGGCAACGGTCGGCTGACAGCAAGTGGTGTCCTCCAGATCATTGAAGGCGCCCTCTTTGCGATTTTTTCTTTATGGTTCTTCTCAATCACGCAGTCCCAAATCGGCGAATTTGCCGACGATTTAACTGGGGGGACAATCACATTCCTTGCCGCCATCCTTTTGATCCTCTCAATCGCCTTGATATGGACCGCAGTTATGTGCATTAAAGCCCGCAAGGGTGGATGGGTTAGCGTCGTGGTTTTTCAGAGCATTTTCGGGGTGCTTTCAGTACTCGGCATAATCGGATCCGCAGCAGAAGGTACTCCAGCCGCCGGAACTGTCTTCGTTGCTGCCTATTGCGGTATAGGTGTTTATCTCGCTGTAACTGGTGGCAAGCGTTCACGATCCTGACCCTTAACGCCCCATCTGAATCAATCAAATAGCGACTTGTCCAGCAATCAATCAACACTCTGGATTTAGATGATGTCCAGCCGCGTGAACGTCGTCATTCCGACAAAATCAAATTTCTCGGGTTTGGCCGAACTGCTCAGTGACCTCAGCCGCGACCCAGTGGTCGGAACAATCTGTATCGTCGCCGACGGACGGAACACCTACGACACCCTCCCCGAACCCAGCGATGGAATCATCAAGGTCATGGTCCCCGAAGGCGTCGGCATTCAGAAGATGTGGAACCGTGGCATCGAAGCTGTGGGGCGCGAATCTCATATCGCGTTTATCAACGACGATGTGCGACTTGAACAGCATTGCCTCAGTTCACTCGGTCATTCCCTTGACAACGACCCGACCACCGGAATCATCTGCCCGAACTACACGTCCATAGATATGAATAAAGATCGGCGCGTGCTCAACACATGTGGTTCGCGCTATGACGGAACCGGTGGACTGGCCGGTTTTGCCATGATGCTGCGAAGCGACTTGCTCAAAGTCTGGAACTTCGACGAGAACCTCACGTGGTGGTACGGCGATGACGACATTTTGATGTGGGTCACCCGAACGATGGGCATGCACGCCGTCATCTCACACACGGCTCGCTGCCAACACGCCGACAGTGTCACTATCCGCACCAATCCACCAGAAGACTTCGGTCGCTTGGTTGCTGAAGACCGCGAATATTTCCGCGCCAAGTGGAGTTGAGCATTCTCGATCAATAATCGACCAAGACTTGCCCCTAGTCTGAATACTTACTGCAAGTAGGAAGGGCGGATATGCAAGATCGATGGATTACCGACTGGCCAACGAGCCAGAGATTTCCCCATTACACCCGAGCCAATGCTGGAGAAGTTCTCGCCGACCCGGTGAGCCCACTCGGCTGGTCGTTTGGCTGGGACGGCGGAATCGTGGCTGGCTACAAAGCTGGCCTCATTCGCATCGGCGCCTACGAAGACTCCGACTTCAACCCGCAATATCCCGAATCGGTCGCGTGCTTTGGTGGCTACTTCTATATCAACCTTTCGGCGATCCGTATGCAAGGTGTGCGCAACCCCGCTGCCACTGTGGCCGCGCTCGACCAAGCCTTCTTCGGCGACCATCCCGATGTGCCCGCTTACGTCGCTCACCCCGATGACGAAAAGCCTCACCTCACTGCAGGCATCGACGCTCACACCGCATGGATCATGAGCGGAGTTGCCTGGCCCGAACTCGATGCCGATAAAGCCAAGGCCGCAGAACTGCGAGCCTCGCGAGGCGACTTGTCGTCATACACCGATGCTCAACTAGTTGCACGGGCACGTCTAGTGCAGTCACAGTTGCCGCACCTGTTTGCACAACATGTTGTGTCAGGTAGTAGCGCAGCCGTTGCTCCCGGATTACTTGGCGTTGTGGCTGAAGCGATTGGCGAACCAAGTTTGCCGATGGCGTTGTTGTCGAGCATCGGCGATGTTGATTCGGCCGACGCCAACTACGCGCTTTGGAATTTGTCACGCATGGTGCACAACGATGCACAACTCACAGCAGCGTTTAATGCCGGACTCAACGACGGCTTGTTGCGAATCAATTCACCTTTTACTGATGCCTGGAATGAATTCATTGTTGAATTTGGTAGCCGCGGACCGGACGAATGGGACTTGCGTTCTCCAACATGGGAAACCCACCCTCAACTTTTGCTCGCTGCACTTGATCGCGTGCGTTTGCAAACTGATGCTGAATCGCCACACGAACGTCATCGTGAAAAAGCCGCACAGCGCGATGCGCTCATTGCCAAGGCCCGTGTTGAATTAGCCGACAAGCCCGAGGTGGCACCATTGCTCGACCTCGGACTCGGTGCCGGAAAAATGATGGCCCACCGCGAACGCACCAAAACTTCAATCGTGCGCGTGTTGCACGAAGCCCGCGTCGCATTTCGCGAACTTGGTCGTCGCCATAGCCACGACGAACTCATCTTCCAAGTGCTCGATAGTGAGCTCGATGACTACATCGCCAACACGAGTTTGTTCACCAACAAATTGACGCAGCGTTACAACGAATGGCGCAAACTCTTTGATCTTGAACCGCCGTTCATCATCGCCAATGCAACTGTTGCACCACTCAGCCAATGGGCTCGTAAAGATGCCAACATCGTCAAGGTTGCACAACCCGGCGAAATATTGAGCGGTGTTGCTGGTTCACCAGGAATCGCTCGCGGAATTGCGCGCGTCGTTCTTGATCCGGGTGATCCCGGCGATCTCGAACCTGGCGATATTTTGGTTGCACCATGCACCGACCCCAGTTGGACTCCTTTGTTTATGACAAGCGCAGCTGTTGTCGTGAACGTGGGTGGACAAATCAGTCACGCTGTCATCGTGAGTCGCGAACTTGGTGTGCCGTGTGTCGTTTCAATCACCGATGGCACGCAACGCATTCCTAATGGCGCAATGATTGAAGTCAATGGCACCACGGGTGTCGTCACAATTCTCTAATCAAGAAATTCTCTAACTAATTAACCCCCAAAAGAATGGAATCAAAATGAGCAAGGAATACCCCACACCAGGTGAACTCTTCAGCCTTGAAGGCGACGTTGCCGTCGTCACCGGAGGCGGACGCGGAATCGGCGAAGGCATCGCCCGCACCCTTGCGAGCGCCGGCGCGAAAGTTGTTGTCGCTGCACGTCGCGTGCACGAAATTGAAGCAGTTGCTGCAGCAATTCGTGCCGACGGTGGTCAAGCGATCGCAGTCGAAACCGATGTGACAAGCGATGAAGCCATGGAGAACTTGGCCAAGGCCGCCATCAAAGAATTCGGCAAGTTGTCGATCTGGATTAACAACGCTGGCGGTTCACCCGCACGTTTGCCCATGACCGACCTCAAGCGCGAAGACTGGGATGCCTGTATTGCGCTCAACCTCACTGCTGTGTGGGTCGGTATTCGAACTGCGGCGAAGTACATGGATACAGGATCAATCATCAATATCTCGTCAGGTGCTGGCTTCGGACCTGTTCCGGGAAGCGCTCACTACGGTGCCGCCAAAGCAGCTGTTAACTCATTGACCCTTACTGCTTGTGCCGAACTTGCGCCACGCATTCGCGTTAACGGAATAGCACCAGGTGCAGTGCCCACCGAAATCTTCAAGATTGCACTTGGTGTGAAGAACGATGAAGATCTCGCCGAAGTTGAATCGCAGTGGAATATCCCGATGCAACGCTTTGGTACCTTGCAAGACATGGGTTCTGCAGTGTTGTTCTTGTGTTCACCAGGAGCCAGCTGGATTAGCGGAGAAATGATCCGCGTTTCCGGAGGCGCTAAGCCCCGATGATTGAATCACGCGAGACGTTTTGTCGTTTCTGCCATGCGGCGTGTCCACTCGAAGTTGATATTGAAATCAACACGAGTGGTGCACAACCCAAGGAAAAAGTTGTAGCCGTTCGCGGCATTATGAATGACCCCATGTTTGAGGGCTACACGTGCATCAAAGGTCGGCAACTCGCCGATCAGCACAATGCTCCCGATCGCTTGCGTGCTCCATTGCAACGCAACGCCGATGGAACATTCAGTGAAACAACTTCTGTGGCGGCTCTCGACGACATTGCGTCTCGCGTTCAATCAATCATTGCAAAATACGGCCCACGTGCAGTTGCCTCGTACACCGGCACTGGCGCATTTCAAAACTCAATTTCGATGCCGGTCACACAGGCATTCCACATGGGCATTGACTCACCGTCGTTTTACACCAGCATCACTATTGATCAACCTGCGCACCTCACGTCACGTTTGCGACTTGGTGCATGGGAAGCAGGTTGGCAGAACTTCCGTGATGCCGATGTGTTACTAGCCATTGGCTACAACCCACTCGTGTCGTCTTATGGTCCCTCAGGTGGATTGCAAGGAACAAATCCATTCGTCCGCTTACGTCGCGCCAAAGAACGTGGCATGAAGTTGATCGTGATTGATCCGCGCAAGAGTGAACTCGCTTCATTTGCCGATCTGTGGTTACCGGTCAAGCCAGGCGAAGACCCCACACTTCTCGCCGGTCTCGTCAATGTGATCTTGCAAGAAAATCTGCACGACCAAGAATTCTGTGCTCGTTGGGTCAACCAACTTGATGACTTACGTGCGGCAGTTGCGCTGTACACGCCCGAGATGGTTGCTGCTCGATGTGAAGTCAATACCGACGATGTTGTTGCTGCCGCGCGAATGTTTGCATCTGGCCCAAAGGGAACTGCCGGCACTGGCACCGGACCCAACATGGCTGCGCACAGCACATTGATGGAGCACCTCACACTCACATTGAATGCAATTTGTGGTCGCGTGAACCGAGAAGGTGACGTTTTAGAAAGCGGCAACTTCTTATTTCCTGGCAACTCCCGTCGCGCTCAAGTGATTGCGCCAAGTGATCCCGCACCTGGCACGCCACATCGCATCAAAGGTTTGCGAGGAATGCCTGGCGAAATGTTGACACCGTTGTTGGCCGAAGAAATTCTTGAACCAGGCGTTGGGCAAGTGCGTTGTTTGTTCGTGTGTGGTGGCAACCCTGTTGTTGCTTTCCCCGATCAGCTCAAGACCATTGAGGCGTTAAAGGATCTTGAGTTGTTAGTTGTCATTGATCACCGCATGACACCAACAGCAGAACTTGCGCATTACGTCATTCCCCCACGTCTCGAGCTTGAACGTGCCGACGTGCCGACAGTGATGGATCGTCGCTTTGCTGCTCCGTACATCAGCTACACGCCCGCAGTTCTGCAGCCCGATGGCGACATGTTGTCTGAATGGGAGGTCTTTGCTGGAATCGCTCAACGACTCGGCACTCGCCTGCCATTACCTGGTGGTGATCTGCCTGTTGATGGTTCAGCCAACGACGACATGGTGCTCGACTATTCATTTGCCAAGGGCCGTATGCCTATGAGCGAAATCCGCGAGAAGCGCAGCACGATACACGAAGAGTTAGCGGTCAAAGTTGTTGCCGCCGACCCTGATGCATCAGGCAGATTTGCTGTCGCACCAGCTGATGTTGTTGATGAACTCGCGGTTGTTCTGACCGAACAAACAGGTGCTGAAGTTATTGCTGGTTTTGATGCCGGCAAGTTTCCATTCCGACTCATCAGCCGCCGCTTGAAGCATGTTCTCAATTCACTTGGCCGCGAAATTCCGGGATTGGCTCGCGTTGGTACGACCAATGCCGCGTACATGAATCTTGATGACATGAAAGAACTCGACATTGCTGATGGCGACCTTGTGCGTATCACTTCACCATCGGGTCGAGTGGTTGGCGTGGCCGAAGGCAGTGACACCATCAAGCGCGGAGTGATTTCAATGTCGCATTCATGGGGTGGCGCAACAACGGACGAAGATGTTCGTAATCAGGGAACACCGACCAATCGTCTGTGCACGATTGACAGTGGTTACGACCCCATCAATGGCATGGCTATTCAGAGTGCCATACCTGTTGCGGTCGTTAAGACCTGATTACTTTACTGGTCGACCCTGAAAGTCGCCGATTAACGACACTTGCACATTGTCACCGACAGTGTGCTTGGCCATTTGTTCAAGCTTCGCTTCGTAATACGCATCGCGTAAATCGCCTTCAGACAATGCGTTGTAAGTGGGATAGATCGCACGACGATCACGGTCGGAGTTATTTGATCCACTGCGATGCGGAGTGCGCGAATGAAACCACAACGTTTGGCCTGCACGAATTGGTGCAGGTTCCCACTTCAGTCGTGACACCACAATTTCGCTGATGCAACCAACATCGTTCATCGGTAACACCTCGCCGAAGCAGCCGCTGACGACTTCAAGGCAGCCATTCATTTCGTCGGCGTCGTCAATAGCAACCATGCAAGATATGTGACTGTCAATAAATGGATAAGCCGGCGCATCTTGATGAGGTGCATAACCCGCGCCACCCACCAACTTGTAGTTGATCTTCTCTTTGTACAGCACTGCTTGTTCACCCATCAACATCGATGCCGAATCAAGCATGACGCCAGTGGTTAACAGCTCGCGTATCGGCTCATGAAAGGGTGTGAAGTTTTCGGTGCGACACAACTTGGGGCCAAAGTCGGTCATTTCGCGATAGTGCAACCAATGTCCATCTTCATCACGCCATGCAGAAATTTCGTCAATCCATTGACGCAGTTGTTCAACGCCTTGCTCATCAAGCGTCTCAATCAATACCCAACCGTGCTCGTCAAAGAATGCTTTCGCTTCTACGTCACCCGGAAGAAAAGACTGCACGATCACACTTTGCTCAACGAGTGAATGGCATCAATCCAATGTTCGAGTGCGGGCACGACCGCGTGTGGATCTTTCGCTCCATCATCGGCAATACGCAAAGCCACCATGGCTTCCCACCAAGGCTGAGAAGTGAATTCGATGACCTCGGCTTCGGTGAAGTTGCCACCTTGCGCCGCCAAAGTCATGATGCTGTCTTCAGATAGCAGTGCTCGATATTCGGGACGTGTTGTCACCAAGAATCGTTTGGCTGGCACATGACCTTCAATCAATGCCGAAACTCGTTCGCCCAAAATCGTTCGCACAGCGTCGGCACCCATTGTGGCGTGACGAGGCTGACCAGGTCCGTCCCACGGATGTGCCAAATCGTGGATCAAACCCGCGACTTGTAGCTCAACATCAGATGGGTCAGATTTCTCAAGTAAAGCCGCACACTGCAAACCATGATCAAGTTCAAAAAATTTTGCACTCTCGGCCGACACCGTTGTCTTCAGAACCACTAAGTGTTCGACGAGTTCTTGGGTGTTGGCAAAGGTGTGCATGAATAACTCCAGAGCAATGAATGTGTTACTCTCCTAACGGTACGCCATTGAGATGACATTGAGGTAACGACATGCGCAAGGCCACATTGATTTTGGGATTGACGATGGCGGTAGCGTCACTCGTCGCCTGTGGTGGCGACGATGCCCCTGCAACGACTACTGCACCGATAACAACCGATGCGCCAGCTGCTCCAGGCGGTGCTCAAATCGGAAATCCGGCCTCGCAATATTGCGTCGACCAAGGCGGCACTTTAGAAATGGTGGACGAAACTGCGGGCCAGGTTGGATATTGCAATCTTCCCGATGGCACCCGGGTCGAAGAATGGGAATACTTCCGTGCCAGTCAGTCACCTACGACAACAGGCTGAGTCACACACCTAAAACTTGCGGCAACCACTCTTCAAGTCGAATCAACATTTCTGCCCCGCTATGTGACAACAGGTGTCCGTCGCCTTCACAAACCACGACTTCACCAGCACCTGCCATGGCCGCGACAATTTCACTTGATTGCATCGGCAAGATCTCGTCCATGTCGCCATGGAACAACAACAACGGGCGACCGCGTAAACCCGCTGCCACTTCACAACCAGCCGACTGCGTTGCAAACGTAACAACGCCAGCCACTTCATCCATCACAACACCAACGCGCACCGCAACTGCTCCGCCAAATGAGTGCCCCATCACCACAACGCGTTGTGCTCCGGCATCGGCGGCCAACTGAACGGCCGCCGCAACATCAAGAGAACACATATCTAAATCATTTGGTCGGCGATACGACACCCGCAAAACCGGAACGCCACGAGCCGCCCAACTGACACCCAGTTCTTGATACAAACCATCAGCGGGCCCGAGTAATCCACCCATCGCTCCACCACAAGCGACAATTGCCGTGGGTGTCGCCAATACCCCAGCGGGAACTTGATGCCACATGATTGTCACTAATCCGCGCATCGTGAACAACTCAACATGGCGCAAAGATGCAGTAATCATGACGCTTTGCGAGGCAATGACCCCAAGGGCGTGAAGAGGCGTCTCCATTGCTTGTACCCTACATTCGCAATGACGTCCACAAGTTCCAACAAACTTGACCAACTCAGTCCCGAACAGCGCGACACCGCGTTGCGCGTTGGACGAGCATGGCGCGAACTACGCCGTGGTGCGTCGATGGGCAAACTCATTGAATACTTTTTTGGCGTTGGTGAAGATGCCCTTGAGTTCGGCCAAATGGACACGCTCGATTTGTTGGTGCAGCAACCCGGCTGGCGCATGGGCGATTTAGCAGATGCGTTGCGCGTTGATCCATCAACTGCCACCCGTGCAATTCAGCGTCTTGAAAAATTCGGTCTGGCGACACGCTGCAGTAGCACCGACGACAAGCGTGTGGTCTTTGTATCAGCCACTGAATCGGGACGTAAGCGTCATGCCGATGCAGCAGCACGGCGCCAAGAGCTCATCATTCACATCATGTCGACGTTCGATCAAGATGAATTCGGCGAACTATCGGCGTACCTTGATCGCTTTGTTGGATCGCTTGATCAATTTGTTGAGCAACTCAATCAACCGAGTGATTCGTCAGAGTGACTCAAAGCGCCAAAACCAAAAATGGTCACCCACCTAAAGTGTGTGCAGCCTGCAACCGCCCATTTGAGTGGCGAAAAAAGTGGGCTCGCGACTGGGAGCAAGTCCGTTGGTGTAGCGATGCCTGTCGTTCTGGCAGAGCGAACGTTCTCAATTCCAATCTTGAGGCCGAGTAACTAGCAGGTCACCCTGCAAAGTCGCTACCATGAACTCATGCTCGCAGCAAACATTTGGCACTGGTGGATCGGCGTAGTTCTCACGATCGTAGGAATCTTGACGGTCGCCGGAGTCGGTGCTGGCTATGTCAAGCAGGTGTCGGCGTCCCGTTTCCCGGGCAAGCGCCAACGCCGCGGCCACGACGAGGGCTGAGCTATTCCCGATTCGGGAATTCAGACGAAGTGGCAACACGCGCCACTCATTGTTGATCTTCTCTCTCGTACAACTTTTCCCGTTGCCGGATCGGCCGTCACTTGTGCGGTCTCGGGCGGAGCTGATTCATTGGCCCTCTTGGCGTTGGCGGTTGCGGCGGGACTGAACGTGACGGCGATCCATGTTGATCATGCGCTGCGCCCCGAATCGGCATCTGAGGCCAACAATGTCCGCTCAGCCGCCGAGTCTCTGGGCGCTCAATTTCGAGCCGTCTCTGTCGAAGTCGGGCAAGGTCCCAATCTCGAGGCCCGAGCCCGTCAGGCACGTTATGAAGCCCTTCCTGTCGACGTTTTGACGGGTCACACTGCCGATGATCAGGCTGAGACTGTGCTTTTAAACATTTTGCGCGGC
>Ga0214919_10011109_pt1 | contig 11265 bp, 8 predicted proteins | sample LL1503_MetaG_FD_177994 | JGI IMG/M metagenome (GOLD analysis project Ga0214919, IMG submission 177994) | Freshwater microbial communities from Lake Lanier, Atlanta, Georgia, United States - LL-1503 | ecosystem: Environmental > Aquatic > Freshwater > Lake | place: USA: Georgia | collected 2015-03-15
TTCTCGGACCAAAGCTCATCGCAGACAGCGGCGAGTGGGGCACCTACGCATGGTCAAACTTCGTACTTGGCGCACCTGGCCTTCGTATTGCTGGTGGTTCAGACGAAGTGATGCGCAACATCGTTGGTGAGCGCGTCCTTGGTCTTCCAAAAGACATGGGAATCGACTCTGTGTCTCCTTTCAAAGACATCAAAGTTTCAGGCGCTAAGGGTTAAGCATCTAATCCGGCATACGCAGCATTAAGCAAGGCTTCAGCTCGCAAACCACCAATAATGCCACCCTCCATCTTGTTCATCATGTAGGAGATAGTGACACCACGGCCTACGTCATTAACAATGATTGATCCGCCATATCCGCCCCAGAAGCACACTTTGCCTTCTGGGATATATGGGATTGTTTCAGCGCATGGAAGCCCGTACCCGATACCAAAGCGAAGTGGAATTCCGAGCACTAAGTCCACACCATAGGACTGCTCTTTAAATATTTGATCAATCGTTTCAGTTGACAAAAGTCGAACACCATCGACTTCACCACCACTAGTGAGGATGGACTGAACTCGCGCAACGGACTTGGCATTACCGTGTCCGTTGGCGGCTGGAACCTCTGCAGATTTCCATTTATCTGTCCACGTATTGGTTGCATCAGCGCCAAGTGGACCTGTAAAAGTCTTGATTGCAACGCTGTCTGGATCCATGGTGGCGAAATCAAATGGCATTGGTGGCGGCGGAACAACGTGTGAGACGCGGCCAAAATTCGACTTATCGAGTCCGATATGAAAATCTGCCCCGAGAGGACCTGCGATCTCCTCTTTGAAAAAAGTACCCAAAGATTTTCCAGTTATTCGACGAACAACTTCACCAATCAAATGGCCTTGGTTCATGGCGTGGTACCCAGAAGCTGTGCCCGGTTCCCACCACAAAGCTTGGGCAGCCAAAATGGACGTTGACTTATTCCAATCAAGAATGTCGTCGAACTCAACTGGTTGAGCCCATCCGGATACTCCCGAGGTGTGAGACATGATGTGTCGGACAAGAACTTTGTCTTTCCCATTTGCAGCAAATTCTGGCCAATACTGAGCTACCGGTGCATCAAAATCCAATAAACCTCTATCGAACAAAACCAGTGCACACATGGCAGCCATGGTCTTTGTCGTCGACCAGACATTGGTAATCGTGTTTTCAGTCCACGGAGTCTTCTTTTCAGGATCGGCCCATCCTCCCCACATATCAACAACGAATTTTCCGTTGATAGTCACAGCAACAGACGCACCTAGGTCGTCACCGGAATCAATACTCCGGCTCAGTATGTCTTTCATCGCAACAAACTTTGGATCACAGAATCCTGATATCTCAGCCATTTTAATTTTTTCCTGTCTCTAGAACTTTTTGTCCTAAGTAACTTGCTTCCAATAACTCTTGATTTGAACGCAATTCTTCTGTACTTCCACTCATCACTACTTCACCATGGCTCAGAATATACGCACGATCAGCAGATCGTAGAGCTGCGTGAATGTGCTGCTCTACAAGCAGTACGCCCACTCCAGACGTAGATGCAATCGTGCTCAATATCGGAAGTAATCGATTGAAGATAATCGGGGCTAACCCCATACTCATTTCGTCCACCATTAAGACTTTTGGATCTGCCAATAACTTGCAACCCAAAGCCAACATCTGCTGCTCTCCGCCGGACAATAAACCAGACTTACGGCGAACGAGAGGTTTCAGTGCCGGGAAATATTCAAAGATTTGATCAGTTGTGATTTTTCCCCTCGAGCGATCATTCAAGCGGAGATTTTCCGCAACTGTCAGTTGAAAGAATATTCCTCGGTCTTCAGGCAATAAACCCAAGCCGCGTTTCACTAATGCGTGAGGTGCCACGTTCATAGTTGGTTCGCCCAGAACTTCTACTTCACCCGAAATAGGTTTCAACAAGCCAGCAATAGTGGACAAGATCGTTGTTTTCCCGGCGCCATTCGGGCCCAGCAACGCCACCATCTCACCAGAGTCCACATGCAATGAAACATCACGGACAACCGGAACGCCATCGTACCCAGATGTCAAATTGCGAACGTCTAGTGCCCTCATTCGTGATCCTGCCCTAGATACGCACCAACAACTACTTGATTCGATCTAATTTCAGATGGAGTTCCTTCTGCAATTACGTTTCCGAAGTCAAGAACATAGATGTAATCGCACACGTTTAACACAAGCCCCATGTCATGGTCGATAAGGAAAACTGCCATCCCTTCATCAGCAATATTCAGCAACTTTGCACCGAACTTTTCACCCTCTCGGGTATCAAGACCCGCAGCTGGTTCATCCAACAAAACCAAATGAGGTTTGACAACGAGAGCCCTAGCAACACCAAGAAGTTTCTGTTGCCCGAGAGACAGAGATGATGGTTTCATATCTCGATACGGCAATAGACCCACAAGATCAAGGGCCCAATCAGTATCGTGTTGCTCCTCTGCCCGTGACGGGCGAAAGAAGTCTTGAACTACTGATTTCACCGTTGCGATTTCTCTTGCTACGGCCAAGTTCTCACCAACAGAGAGATCAGTGAATAGTTCTAACGACTGCCATGTGCGACGCAAGCCCAGTCGTGCCCTTTGATATGGGCCAAGGTCTGCAATTTGTGCATCACCGAATTTTATATTTCCCGTTGATGGAACGAATCCGGTGATTGCATCAATAAAGGTGGTTTTACCAGCGCCGTTTGGACCAATCAATCCGACTATCTGACCCTTTTTAACAGTCAGATTTGCTTCATTCACAGCAATAAGTCCACCGAACTTTACTGTTACTTTTTCTGTGCTCAAGACCACTTCAGCATCATCAAAGGACAATTGTGCACGATGATTGACTGATGACTCATGTTCAAACTCTGACGACACACTTGTACTTTCAATGGGCATCTCATTTTCCGAGGTCTTACGAATCCGACTCACAATTTTCGAAAGAATCGGCGCCAAGTTCTGACGAGTAGCTCCGGCAATTCCTATCGGATTGAAAATTGCTGTCAAAATTAAGCCTATTCCACCAATCAATCCATAAGAACTTCCTAAGTTTAAATTTCTATCTATAAAAATAAACATCAGGCCCAATGGAGCAGACAAACCCGCAACCAACGCACCAGAAACACTGGTAATTCCGCCTAAATACGCAAAAGCCAAGAACGAAATTCCAACGAGGGCTGCAAAACTATCTGCAGATAATTGTCCACGACTGTAGCCAATAAACGACCCGCCTATGCCTGCAAGAAATGAAGCAATCGCAAAGGCAAGCAACTTATTCAGCGAGACATTGATACCCACTGAAGCTGCAGCCCGTTCGTTTGAACGGACTGCTAGAAAACGTCTGCCCGTAGCGCTCTTGGCCAAATTGGCAACAAGCACGCAGAGGATTGTAAGAATAATAAGAACGACAACACCAAACGACCAACGTGCAACGTCGCGACCTACCTGAACAGGGAAATCAAACCCTAAGAATCTGATATCAGGAATCAGATTTCCTGATGTTGAAGAAAAACTTGGGTTACGAAATATGAATTTTTCAAGAGCCACCGCCCCAGCCAAAGTAACTACGGCTAGTTGCACGCCTCGAATTCGCAGTGCAGGGATACCAATAATTACCCCGCAAAGAACCGCTACCAAGCTGGCCAATAGCGTTGACACTGGGAAGGGTATCCCTGCATTTGTAGCGAACTTTGACAAAGCAAAACCTGCAGTACCAGCAACCGAAGCTTGAGCAAGCGAAATCTGTCCGATAAATCCGGTTAACACAACAAATGACAACATGATCATGCTGACAATGAGACTTGTGATCAGTCCGAATCGGTACCCACCACTCAGCAGTGACATCGCAATCAATCCCAGAATGAACAGTGTGCTGATTACCCACGGCCTATTAAGTGGGCGGACAACTTCAGGTAGCGGATCAGACTGCACCGCCCCCCGGGAAGGAAGTGACTTACCCACGGCAAACAACGCCACGGTGATGACTAAGAAAGGTACAGCATCGGTAACACCTGTCACTGCCCAATGAGGCCACCACGATTTGCTAGTGGAATTCTGAATAACAGAACTGAACGAACCGAGAAAAAGCCCCGCAATTACCGTGATTGAGATCGACTGCATTCGCCCGATTAAAGCAGCCGCAAGAGCCGGCACGATTGCAAATGTGTATGTCAGCGGCGAAAGAACTTCAGATGGTGAACCAAGAATAATTATCGTCGCGACAGCGATGCTTGAAATTATCCAGGTTCCGGCAGCAAGTATTTGAGGGGAATACCCCGTCAAAGATATTGCTCGTTCGTTTTCAGCCGAAGCACGAGTTGCGAGACCGATTTTTGTGTATCGAAAAAACGCCCAGAGAATGATGCCCAAAAGAGACACAACAAGGGTCAGCCACAAACGGTCTCTTGGAAAACTCGTTCCTCCAAAACTGACAGTTTCAGCCGGAAGAATCTGCGCCACACTGCGGGGCGTACTTGAGAAGTGCATCACCACTAATGATTGGATTGTCAGCAAGATGCCAACCGACGCAACAACCTTGGCCAAGACAGGTGCTGTTCGTAGTGGTCGAAAGACCAGAAAGTGACACACCAGACCGATCACTACACACGACGCAATAGCCAGGAAAATAGCGAGCGGGAATCCAACGTCATCGCCAATATGGATTCGATGTGGAAGAACCACTATCGGCAGAACTAAATCGCCATTTTTGTTTAATTCGTCAAAGACGAACGCACCCCACATGCCCATTGTCCCAGTGGCGAAGTTTATGACACCAGTTCCCCGATACGTGACAACAACGCCGAGCCCAATTGCAGCATAGGTAACTCCAGAGGCCAACCCGATCAGGGAAAAGAGAAAAAGCTCGTTCATGATTAATCAATAGAGTTCAACTCCCCCAGGGTTTTACGCCCTGAGGGAGAGAACAACATTTAGTTTTCGATTATTTACTTAGAGATAGCTGCGTAGGCGTCAATAAAGTCCGCTACCTGTTCGCGACCCAATGTTCCGTCAGCAAGTTTTACAACTTTCCAAACTGCAATCATCGACGAACAAGCAGATGGAGCATCTGGCCACGGCTTTGCCCCACAATGAAGATCTGGTCCCATCCAGCCCGGGATAGTTGCGCCGCTATTTAGAGCAGCGAGAACTGATTCGGAAGTTATGGGAGTTGCGGCGTCAATTGACTGAAGCACTGAACGAAGTTCGTACCAAGTTGAATATGGAGCAGGAGCAAATCCGTCTATCAATTTCTCTTGGCCAGCAGCGGTCATTGCAGCCCTGTATTCATCAATTCGTGTTTGGATCTTCGCAGGTGCAACGGCACGCGTGTTTGGAAAGTAAAGGTCACTTTGGTTATACGAGCCAATTGCCTTGTCACCAGTGACCGACATGTACACACTGCAAGAGCCGGCAAAAACAATGCCGTCAAACTTCACCGCATCAGCTGCAGTTACGAGGCCAATACAGCCAGGTTCTTGTAGTTGTCCCCAGATTGCTTCAGCACCTTGAGACTTTGATGTGGCTAATGCACCAGTCCAGTCAGGCTTGACCGGATCGATGATCGTGGTGATTATTTCCAGACCAAGCGTTTTAGCAAACCCACCTATCATTGGTTGGTACGCACGACCAGCAGCTGTGTCCTCGAACACAACTGCAACTTTCTTGATTCCTTGTTTTTTGAACGCAAGCAATGGTGTCGAGAAGTAAGCACCACCAGCAGCATGCATGATGAATGCGTTTGGATCCTTCTCCTGTGCTGGTCCCCAACCATTGGATGTGATGTACGGAATTTTTGCCTTTGCATACAGCGAAACGGCTGCATCAGATGCCACGTCAATACCTGTATATGCAAGTACAACACCCGCTTCAATCAGTTTGTTAGCGCAGTTGATAGATCCTTCTGGACTGGCATCTGCAAGACAAGACACAACTTCTATTTGCGCCCCGTTCACACCACCAGCTTTGTTAATTGCATTGATTGCAACCTCTCCACCAATGCGGAATTCCGGCAAGGAAAACACGCCGCCCTCATTGTTGACATAACCAACTTTGATGGTTTGACCTGTTCGATCGCCCCCACCTGCACCAGCTGCAGTTGTGTCAGATGCACTCTTCGAATCACTACTGCAAGCAGTCAATGAAATCAGAATGGAACCCACTGCAATGGCAGATAGAACACGTCGCTGACGCGACTTAGGAATATGACTCATGGATTACCCCTTCCGGTACCAAAAGGGCAATCGCCCTAACATCCGCGAACCGTAGCACAGGAGGGGCAACCTGATGGCCGACGACAGACTTTGAATATGGGGGGATACCCCCTTGGCCCCGTTGCATTTTTTGAGTACATCGATGGATGGCGATCTTCTGGCAATTTTCAGGGTCTTTCATTTCGCTAACTTGCAGAATTCAACAACATGAGAGAAAGCGAAATTTGATGATTGATTTTTCTGATAGAACAGCAATCAGTTTCAAACAGCGGGGGGCTACATGATCGTCACAACAACTAACGGATCAGTTCGAGGAGGCACTAAGGAAGGTGTCCACCATTTCCTAGGAATTCCTTATGCATCTGCACCTGAGGGTGCCAAAAGGTTTTGTGCGCCGCAAAAGCCCGCAAAGTGGAGTGGTGAATTAGATGCGACTTCATTTGGAGACGTTTGCCTTCAAGCCCCAATGCCAGGAATCTTCGGTGAAATCGGTACTCCCAGCAATGATTCCGGACCAAATTCTCTGAATCTGAACGTCTGGACTCCGGACTTAGGAGCAACAAAACTTCCCGTTCTGATGTGGATTCATGGCGGTGCGTTTTATGCAGGCAGTGGCATTGACGAGGTATACGACGGGACCGCTTTCGCTCGAGACGGAATTGTCTGTGTCACCATTAATTATCGTCTGGGAGCTCAGGGCTTTGCCCATCTGGCGGATCACTTTTCAGAGTTGTCAGATTCAGGCAACTGCGGGCTGCTTGATCAAATAGCGGCCTTGGAATGGATCCGTGACAACATCTCAGCTTTTGGTGGAGACCCATCAAACGTAACCATCGCTGGTGAAAGCGCTGGCGGCATGAGTGTAGGAACGCTCCTTGCTACACCACGAGCAAAGGGACTCTTTCGTCGAGCAATTCCTCAAAGCGGTGCAGCACACAATGGAGTTTCCGCGGCAACAGGTTCGCTCATAGCCGGTCATTTACTTGCTGAAATAAAAGTACGTCCAGGAGACCTTGATGCATTGCAGAAAGTATCACCAGAGGATCTCTTGGCTGCTCAAGTCCGTCTCAATGATGAGTTAGCAGCTACGAGAAATCCACTTAAATTCGGTGAAGCTGCTGCATCAGCAATGTTGCTCCAACCCACTTACGGCACAGACATCTTGCCCACGAAACCTATCGATGCAATTGCTGCAGGTTCAGCAAAAGATATTGACATCATGGTTGGTTCAAACTCGGATGAAACCATGATTTTCATGGTTGATCTCAAAGACATTTTCAATGAGGAACTTGTGAGCGCAACCCTTGATGCAGTCATGGGCGCCGTCGGGCGAAGTGGCGACGAGGCCTTAAAGACGTACAGCAAGGCACGACCCACCTCGTCTTCATTTGATCTTGCATCTGCGTTTGAAACGGACCGGATGTTTCGGATGCCGGCAATCAGACTTGCCGAAGCTCAGTTAAAAAATTCGAAGAATGTATGGCTCTATGAATTCTGCTGGAAGTCACAGGCCCGAGACGGAAATTTTGGAGCGTGTCATTTTCTGGAAGTGCCCTTTGTTTTCGACCGACTTGATAATGAAGAGTCGCGTGGAATTGCCGGCAATGCGCCACAAGCATTGGCAACAACAGTCCACGCAGCCTGGGTCGCGTTCATCAAGAACGGTAACCCTAATAATGCTCATCTTCCTGATTGGCCTGCGTACACGATTAAGACAAGAGACACAATGTGTTTTGACTCCAAATCAGAAGTGCGACAAAACCCATCCTCCGATGAGCGAATTCTGTGGGATGGGATTATTTAGTTCTAAGAACTAGACACCCAAGTTCCACGACTTGCGATGCAAGTCGGTAGCTCCGTAAATCTTTATTGCATCAGTGTGCACTGCTGCGCCATAACCCTTGTTGCCACTCCATCCGTAGTGCGGAAACTGTTCGTGCAGTTCCGTCATCAACGCATCACGTTCTACTTTGGCGATCACACTTGCTGCTGACACGCTTGCGCATGTCTGGTCGCCTTTGACGCGCGTCACGATGCGTGGCCCATCATCTTCTTCCAGCAGGAAACTGTTGTTGCCATCAAGAATGATGATGTCTGGTCTCAACCCAAGTGCCGTTAACGCCCGACTGCCCGCAAGACTTAATGCAGTCATAATGCCGTACTTGTCAATCTCTGCTGCCGTTGCAGAACCTGTTGCCCACGCAAGACCCCACTCTTTGGCAACAGGCACCATTGCTTCTCTGCGCTTCGGTGTCATTAACTTCGAATCGGCCAAACCTTCAGGCACAGTGCCAATAGTTGCATCAATCGCAACGACTCCGATGGTGACTGGCCCTGCAATTGCTCCACGACCCACTTCATCCATTCCGGCAATGATGCGCGCACCAGTCGCCATGAGTTCGCGCTCGTAATCAAGAGTGGGAACTGGTCGCGCCATACGGTGAAGCGTAGGCTTCGAACATGGCCCGCTCCGCATCGATCACTGTCGGTAACTATTCGTATACCGCACAAGACGCACACGGCACGCTGAAACAATTGAACGAAATCTGGACTCATCACACACACGATTCCACTATTCCCGATGGCTGGCTTGCAGGCGCCCGCGGTTTTCTTGCCGAATTCGCTTCTCTTGCTGGCATTTCATTGCCATCACTTGACAATGTCAATTCTGCATTTGCGGTAACGACCGCTGCGATTGAGGCAAAGTACAACGAACTCACGCCGCCACAAGTTGAGTCATTGCTTGCTGCGATGTGGCGTTTCTTTCCCACCATGCGATCGCTTGCGATTGACCATGTCGGCACTGTTGCCCACTTACATGCATCCAAAGGATTACCGAAGAAGCCACTTGATTCTGCTGTGATCGGATGGAAAGGCGTTGAAGGTGACGTGCAATCGTGGCGTGTTGGTCATGGTCGCCCATGGCAAGCACTGTGTATCTGGTCAACAGACGCAATTGAGACTTTGCGAGCAGAGGGTCACCCCATCAGCCCAGGATTTGCCGGAGAGAACATCACCGTTGCGGGTATTGCGGCTGAAGCATTTCGTCCTGGTGCACATTTTCGCATCGGAACCATGCGCGGATTCCTCACGTCGTACGCAATTCCGTGCAAGCAGAATAACGATTGGTTTCTAAAGAAAGACTTCAAGCGCATGAGCCACGAACGCGGCGATCAATGCCGTCTTTACGCCATGGTCACAACATGTGGCGCCATTGCTGTTGGCGATACGTTCGAGTTATTTACCGACCGCTAGTAGTTGGCAGCAATTCTGCAAGTGCACTAAATCGTGCTGATTGATACGGCGTCACACACGGTGAACCCTGAGCCCACCACACAGTTGAGTTATCAGAGAGTTCAACAACCATCGATGCAGTGGTGGCCTCGACACATTCGCCATTGACCTCGGCATGCATGCACACTGTCCACCCGTCTCGCCCACCCACATGCGACTGCAGATGTTCTTGCACGCCCTCAACCGCTAGCGGTCCTGCGGCCAACAACGCGCGAGACGCATTCAGTCGCGGGTCAACCAACAACTCAACTGGCTGCAGGGGGTGACGGTGGCGTGCGTCGAATGCAGGGATTGTGGTGCGATTCGAGATTGCCCAGGTATCCACGACTTGGTGAGCAGCGATCTCTGTGCCACTTGTTTCCATCACCCATGCATCGTGAGCATCGGCAATCAAGAAGCTCGACCAATATGGACGATCCCGTTCGCCATTACGCGTATCGTGCCCACTTCCACCTTGTCCGTAACACGTAATGAGTTCAGACATCACCTGAACGGCGTTCAGAGCGCTTGTCGCGCGTTCTAAGCCGAGTCGCACCACATCCATGCCGATTAACGCATCAGGCGCACCACGTGGGTCGAGAGTGGTGTAAATCGTTTCATTACCAATTGCGACACCCATTTCATTGACACCATGTTCTGCACCCCAACACCAGTCGGGCATCGACAATGCACACGCCACCGTGTCGCCATCATGAGCTTCCACTTCGATGTAGGTAGTGCGAGTTACACCTGCATCGCGTCGAGCCGGATTCCAGCGCATGATTTGCGATTCAGTTGGTGGCCTGTCTGAGTTCTTCGCAAACAGTGTGTGATTAGCCGCAGTTTTTACAGCAAGTGCGACGAGGCAATCACACATTGGCAGAGACAGGCGCAGCAAGAAGTGCTTCGCCTGAAGCATCTGTGGAGTGCCACGACGGGTCAGCTGCGCCACCTGTAATCAACAAACCAGCTGCACCTGTAATTTCCCACAACACAGCAGGTCGCGGACCATGCCAACGCACAGCAAACGAAATCGTGCGATACGGATCAGCAGTGACGCCGTGCGCTTCAAAAGCCGAGCCCCACCAGGTTTCCGGAATGCCGTGAGGCAGCAACACGCACTGCCCACCGCTTGGAGATGCCTGCGCCAACAAAGATTCGGCCCATGCAATTGCTCCGAGTCCGGCTGGAATCTCTATGGGGAGTTCTTGAACCTCGCGGTCAGCCATGCGCAACCATGTAGAGCCAATATCGTTCGCAGCAACTTCATCATCAAGCAATACACATGCTCGCGCAGCAGACGCCATGAGGTGCGGCGTATCCCACTGCAACACTCGGGCACGCTTTTCTGCTTTCACACGGCGCTGCACACTTTCCACCACATCAACGATTGAGTCTCTGTGTGTTTCAGCGAGACGAACTAATTCGATTGAGGCATCTTCTGTAACGCCAACACCTAACAGCAGATCACTTCGCACACGGGCAATGCCCGCCACCACTGAATGGTCTGGCATGGTGATGCGCGACGCAAGGTCACAGGCAGTTTCCCAACCACGCACTACTTGCTGATGATCCGGAACGTCATCTGGCAAAGGCCCAGATGACGGATTGACATGTGCCAATGCAATGCGCGCGGTGCTCTTGTGCCCAAGAGGAATCACCATTGAGCCAGCAGGCAAATCGATACCTGCAGGCGGATTATCAACAGGTGCACGCGTCGTGAGCAGATCAGAACGAGTAACAGCAATTGCAACGGGAAGAGTCGAC
>Ga0214919_10011112_pt1 | contig 11264 bp, 8 predicted proteins | sample LL1503_MetaG_FD_177994 | JGI IMG/M metagenome (GOLD analysis project Ga0214919, IMG submission 177994) | Freshwater microbial communities from Lake Lanier, Atlanta, Georgia, United States - LL-1503 | ecosystem: Environmental > Aquatic > Freshwater > Lake | place: USA: Georgia | collected 2015-03-15
GCGCGGCAACTTCTGACGAACTGGCTTCGCAATGACCTTTCCGACGATCTTCTCAACAACAGCAGTTGCCGATGATTCAGCAGTACCTTGCTCGTCACCCTTCTTAGCGGTTGACAACGGCTGACCGACTTTGCAGTTGTCGCGATAGATCGCCACAGCCTTCAAGCCGAGTTCCCATGACAACATGTGCAGTGCTTCAATTTCTTCAACGGTGGCCTCTTCGGGCATGTTGACCGTCTTTGAAATGGCACCTGACAAGAACGGCTGCACCGCTCCCATCATGCGCACGTGACCTTCGTAGTGAATCGTATTGTCACCCATTGAGCAAGCGAACACGGCAACGTGTTCGGCGGCCAAGTGCGGTGCACCCAAGATTGACTTCTCGGTATCGATGTACGAGATGATCTCGTCGATCTGCTGAGCGTTGTAACCCAACTTGCGAAGTGCCATCGGAATCGTCTGGTTGACGATGACCATGTTGCCGCCACCGACCAACTTCTTCATCTTGACAAGACCAAGGTCGGGCTCGATACCAGTGGTGTCACAGTCCATCATGAGACCAATGGTTCCGGTTGGCGCCAATACGGTGGCCTGCGCGTTACGCACACCGTATTCTTCGCCATCGCGAACTGCGGCTTCCCATGACTCTTGGCCAGCCCGCAACAACGATGCGGGCATGACTGTTTCGTCAGCGATCTGGTAGCTGGCATCACGGTGCATGCGCAAAACGTTGAGCATGTAACGCTCGTTCTCGGCAAAGCCAGCGTGAGGTCCCATACGGCTTGATGTACGAGCACTCGTGGCGTAGGCGTGACCAGTCATCAAGCTTGTGAGAGCGGCAGCCCAAGCACGACCTTCATATGAGTCATACGGCAAACCGAGAGCCATCAACAATGCACCAAGGTTGGCGTAACCGAGTCCGAGTTGACGGAACTTACGGCTGTTGTCACCAATGGCTTCGGTTGGGTAATCGGCGCGACCCACCAAGATTTCTTGAGCGGTGAACATTGTTTCAATGGTGTGCTTATATGCATCGACATCGAAGTTGCCTTGCTCGTCGAGGTACTTCAACAAGTTAATGGAAGCCAAGTTGCATGCCGAGTTGTCGATATGCATGTATTCGCTGCATGGGTTCGATCCGTTAATGCGGCCCGTTGCGTGCGAGGTGTGCCACTTGTTGATCGTGGTGTCGAATTGCAAACCGGGGTCGGCGCAATCCCATGATGCTTCAGCAATCTGACGCCACAAATCGCGAGCTTGCACGGTGCGCACTGGAGTGCCATCAGCAACTGCACGGTATGTCCATTCTTTGTCATCACGAACCGCATGCATGAAGTCGTCGGTGATACGCACTGAGTTATTGGCGTTCTGATACTGCACGCTGAATGCATCTGAACCATCGAGGTCCATATCGAAGCCGGCGTCACGCAAGACACGAGCCTTCTTTTCTTCTTTGGCCTTGCACCAAATGAATTCTTCGATGTCTGGGTGATCAACGTTGAGAATGACCATCTTGGCGGCGCGACGAGTCTTGCCACCCGACTTGATGGTTCCCGCTGATGAGTCGGCGCCACGCATGAAACTCACGGGACCAGAAGCGGTGCCACCGCCCTTGAGTAACTCAACACTTGAACGAATCTTCGACAAGTTAATTCCTGAGCCCGAACCACCCTTGAAGATGATTCCTTCTTCGCGGTACCAATTCAAGATGGCATCCATCTTGTCTTCAACGGCCAAGATGAAGCATGCACTCGCCTGCTGTGGAACTCCCTTGACGCCGATGTTGAACCACACGGGACTGTTGAACGCCGCGCGCTGGGTCACCAAGATGAACTTCAATTCATCACTGAAGTTTTCTGCTTCGGCCTGATCGACGAAATAGCCGCCTTCGACGCCCCACGTGGTGATGGTGTCGGCCACGCGGTCGATGACCTGCTTGAGTGATTGTTCACGCTCTTCGGTGCCTGGGGTGCCGCGGAAGTACTTCTGAGCCACGATGTTGGTGGCGTTCAATGACCACGTCACTGGGAACTCAACTCCGAGTTGTTCGAAGGCAACTGATCCGTCCTTCCAGTTCGAGATACGAGCATCTCGCTTCTCCCAGACAACCTGGTCATAGGGATGCACACCAGGAGTGGTGTAGTGACGGCGGATTCCGATGGCGAGACGGTCCGGAGCGAGTGACATATTGATTCCTTTTTCTAAAAGTAGAGAGTGATGAGCTGGCTGATGTTGATAAATGTTGGAGTTAGATCATGACACATCAGACACAAGATGTGGTGTATTCCCCCGTCGACCGCGCGTGTGACCACAAGCGGTAGTGAAATTACAGCAGCGTAACTACACCCGTGTCAATGACCGCTTGCGTCACACCTGCTCAGAGGGGGTTTTTCCACACCACTGTCGTGTCGCCTGTCACATCTTGGGTCGCATCAGTTGTCCCTCGGGTCCGGTCTTTTGTCGAAAGGGTGGTGGATTTCAGTAGGTCCAGGACTCGGTCGTCCCACCCAAATTCGGCGGCCAAGACCCTGAAAACACAAGATCTTGGGCCAACGAACCACTAGCCACGGTCCTCCACCACCACTTTCAACTCAAGTCACCCTAAGCGCAATACCCTGTGGGGAGGAAGTGGATAACCCTGTGAATTAGCCCTTTGTTTAGGGGAAAACCCTGTGGATAGGGGTGTGTATAACGCCTTTTCAGGCTTTTCAGCTGATTCGGGTAATCGAAACGGGAATTCCGTTCAAAACCGAGGTTCCGGACAACGGATCCATGGCCTCGTGATCGCTCAAAACATTCGAATTGACACCACTCAATGACTCAGCCACCCGCATCTTGGTTCCGGGATGATCGTGACCCCACCCATGCGGCAAACTCACGACTCCCGGACGAATGTCATTTGTTATTTCAACTGGCACAACAACGCTTCCGACACGAGACGTCACCGTCACAAAAATTTCATCCGTTAATTCATCCAATAAATCAAGGCTTTTTGCATCATCAGTGTGCATTTGCAACGAACATCGCACGTTGCCTTTCACAAGTACCTGAATGTTATGCATCCACGAGTTGTTCGTTTTCAAATGGCGTCGCCCAACTAATACGAATCGATTTTTCGTGAATTCGTCAATGGAATGAAGCAAACGAGGTACATCGGCTATCAGTGGTTCAGGTGCAAGTTCAATCATTCCCGTGCGCGTGCGCAGTGCATCAGGCAAGCGCGACTCAAGTGCACCGAAGTCAACGCCATGTTGATGATCAAGTAACAGTTGCAGTGATGCTCCCCCGACGTTGCTTCCGAACCCTGCACCGTATGGACCAGTTTGCAACATAAAGTCCAACATTCGCGCCGGGCCGCGACGACCTTCAACATTCAAAACATCAATGATCTCTTCAGCGTGTCGACCATGGATAGGCGATGAAGGATCGCCAATGCTATTTCGCACTAAACCTTCAATCGCAAGATCGTCCGCAAGATGTGGATCGGCATCGGGCCCAAGACCTTGCGCAATCATTCCGAGCTTGGCAAGAATCTCCCACTCATCAGGTTGACCTTCATCGAGCGGCAACACCGGAGTGCTGTAGTTAGCAATATTACGAATGGCAAACTGCAACAACAGCACGTCGTAATGATCGCGTTGTAATTGCGACGGCACTGGCAAAATCACATCGGCGTGACGCGTCGTTTCGTTGAGATATAAATCAACACTGATCATCAACTCGAGTTTTTCAAAAGCATCAGAGAGTTGACGCGAATGCGGCGTTGACAAAATCGGATTGCCAGCAACAGTGACGAGCGCTTTGATTCCATCGTCACCAGCGTCAGTGATTTCTTCTGCCATCGCAGCGGCGGGATATTCGCCCATGACTTCGGGGTAACCCTTCACTTTGGTTTTTCCACCACCACGACCGATACGAAATCCGCCACCTTTTCCAGATGTTCCGCGAGTTGTCGGCCCACCTAAAGCGGGCTTCGTGAACATCACTCCACCAACTGAATCAAGATTTCCCGTCAATGTGTTCACAACATCAATCAGCCAAGAAGCAGTGGTGCCGAACTCAGTTGTTGTCGTACCGATACGCCCATACAACGCCGCAGTTTTTGCCGCGCTCAATTCACGAGCGACTTGGCGGATAACAAAAGGCTCGAGTCCGGTTGCTTGCGCAACTCGTTCGGGTGTGAATTCGGTTGATGCTTCACGCACTTCATCAAGGCCGTTCAACAGTGGAGCAATGTGATCTTGGATCTTGACCAAGTTCTCGGCAAACAAAACATTCACGATGGCCATCAAGAACAACGCGTCGGTGGCGGGACGAATAGCAATCCACTGATCAGCTTCTTCAGCCGTTCGCGTGCGACGCGGGTCGACGACAACTACCTTGCCGCCGCGGGCACGAATCGCTTCAATACGTCCAGGAAAATCAGGAGCCGTACACACGCTTCCGTTCGAGGCATACGGATTAGCCCCCAAAATCATCAGATAATCGGTGCGGTCTAGGTCGGGAACCGCGACCGAAACACCCGTGCCAAACATGTATCCCGCCGCGACTTGTTTGGGTAATTGATCAACAGTCGAAGCACTAAATCGGTTGTGGGTGCCGAGTCCTTGCAACAAAGTTCGGTTGTATAACATCGCCGACAAACTGTGAGCACCTGGGTTGCCGAGGTACACACCAACGGCATCGCGACCGTGGCGTTCAATCACATCTTGCAGGCGACCAGCGATCTCAGCCCAAGCTTCATCCCATTCGACTTCAACGTGAACGCCATTGCGTTTGATGTGCGGCTTGCGTAAACGATCGGGGTCTTCGTGAAGTTGTTTGAGGGTTGAACCCTTTGGACAGATAAATCCGTGCGAGAACACATCGTCCATGTCGCCGCGAATTCGTCCGATTGTTGATCCCTTGACAGTGATTTCTAAACCACAGCCAGCCTCACACAACGGGCAGGTTCGATAGGCAATGCGTTCGTCACTCATTCCTTCACCCTAGAACGCTGCGCACAGCGAAAACTTCAATGAGCGTCAGGACACCGGGGATTTATCAAGTAAGGCTGCTTCACGCTGGAAGTCTTCTGCCGCATCAAAATTCTTGTACACACTCGCGAAGCGCATGTACGCAACTTCGTCAAGAGCACGCAAACGCTCGAGGACTGCCAATCCGACTTTGGTGCTTGGCACATCGCCACCACCGGTCGTACGCAATTCTTCTTCAACCGAATCGGCCAGCGAGTTAATGGCATCATCATCAACGGGTCGACCTTTGGCTGCCGCCTTCACTCCTGAAATCAACTTGCCGCGATCAAATGGCTCACGTCCCCCATGGGTCTTGGTGACCATGAGCGGCACTTCGTCCATACGTTCAAACGTCGTAAAGCGGTGCAAGCATTGCGGACATTCACGACGACGGCGAATTGCTGCACCTTCTTCAGCCGTACGTGAATCGACCACTTTGGTGTCTTCGTGTCGACAGATGACGCAACGCATAGCGCCATCGTAGTAGATAACCGAACAATCAGGCGGGAACAATAAGGCGCTGACCCACATCGATGGACGCGCCGCCGTTCAATTCAATCAATGAATGCACGTAATTACGAATGTTTCCATTGGTCAACGACGAAGCGATTGACCACAACGTGTCACCTGGTTGTACGACATAAAAGCCTTCGCCTTGGACGAATGCCAACGAGACGTCAACGCCATTGACCGAGGTGCCGATGGGCTGAGCACTCGCAGATAAGGGCGTCACCGCGGGGACGGAGGCAGACACATCCCCACGGCTCGCCAAAGTGCGGAAGCCGAGGCAGGCGGCTACCACAACAGCACATACGGCCAAACCCACCACCAGCCGACGACGCAAGTACACGTCGTGGGATAGGTGGCGAGTAGGGGCCATAGAAGAAATAGAAGGAGAAGAAAGTGACGAACGGGCGCCGGATCGGTTGGGCTGAATCTCAACGATGTATCGGGGGTTAAGTGCGAGGGCCATGTTGAATCTTTCTGGTCTGGGGTGCGAGCTCTGTTGAATCGCTGTTGTTGACAGTGTGCGTGAGGGGTATGGCACAGTGGCCAAACTCCTCACGAACGCTTGTTCGTAGGCTATGCGAACGCGTGTTCGGTGTCAACCACTGATTTTAAAAAACTCTCCTACCAGCACAAATGAGATTTTTACGAACAGGTGTTTGACTCAAGCCCCGAACACCCGTACGATGCAGTCATGAGCGAACACATTCTCACAGACCGTCAACGTGGCATTCTCGAGTGCATTGAAGCCAGCATGGAAGATCGAGGCTTCCCGCCATCAGTGCGCGAAATCGGCGACACCGTCGGCCTTACCTCCCCATCAACGGTGCACAACCACCTCAATACGTTGCAACGCTTGGGCTTTCTTGAACGAGATCCCAATCTGCCCCGAGCCATCAAAGTCAACTGGGACCGCAACAGCGGCGCAATCATTGCCCGTAGTCGCGTGCACCACGTTCCACTCATCGGCGATGTTGCCGCCGGAACCGATGTTTTAGCCCAAGAAAATGTCGAAGAGCTTCTGCCCCTCCCCGCCGACTTCACGGGGGAAGGCGATCTCTTCATGTTGCGCGTCCGTGGCGATTCGATGATCGAAGCCGGAATTCTTGATGGTGACTATGTCGTTGCTCGTCAGCAACTCACTGCCAATAATGGTGACATCGTCATTGCCGGAATTCCTGGCGATGAGGCGACAGTCAAGACCTACACCCGCAAGGGCCGTGAAATTATCTTGCTTCCAGCCAACCCACGCCTGTCACCCATGCACTTTGCATCTGATGATGTGCGAATCTTCGGCAAAGTCGTCACAGTTCTCCGTCGACTCTGAAAATTCTGTTACTGACCGGCTCGATCTTCGGGTCGGGGCGGAGCCCACGGATCAGTTGATCCAACTGGTGCACTCACGGTGACGTCACTTGTTGGTTGATAGGTGACGTACACCTCGGGACGAGCGCTCATCGCAATTTTGCGACGAGCGCGACGACTGGCTCGAGTTGCAATGATTGCCAAAATCAATAATGCGAGGGCAACGAGAATGAGCGATGCTCCGCTGATCAAGATTGCCCCATCCAACATTGATGCATTTCGGCCGACCGCAATGACCGCGTTGGATTCATTTGATTGCATCACCAAGGTGAATGTTCCCGGTTCGGAAATCACGAAAGTTGACACTGACTGACCGACAAAATCGGGAGCGTCATATTCAATTGAATCATCAGATCGCAAATCAACATCACTGCCATCGCTTGTTTGCAACGACACCGTTACCTCAGGCGCCGTATCAAACGCGTAATCACGAGCATCGTTACTGCACGGACCAAGATCGGAAATCGTTCCCTTGGTCTCAACGTATATGTAATAGCGACCAGTTGCCGAAATATCAATCGTCGATACACAACCGCTTGGAGTTCGTACTAAATCATGAATGAGTTGTTGATCGCGTTGAACACCAATCAACGCCAGAGTCATACCAACTGCAAAAACGACAACGGCCGAAATCCACCACCACTTAACCGAGCGGACTTTTGGCATGTCATCAGACATCATGAAACTCCAAGTCGCTGAGCAACACGCTCGATTGTTTCGTCACTTTGCACAACAGCCACGCGGATAAACCCTTGGCCTTGTTCACCATACAAATCACCTGGGCTAACTAATGTTCCAGCCTCGCGAGCTAAACGCTCCGTAAAGCCCCAAGCATCGTCAACTTTGAACCACAGATAAAAACCACCTTCGGGCAACGAAATATTGATGCCCGACCATGTCGTCAAGATGTTGGCCATGCGCTCGAGTCGGTGACGATAGCGATCACGTTGCACCACGACATGTTCGTCGTCATTCAGCGCCGCAACTGCCGCAGCTTGTGCTGGGCCAGGCACCATCATGCCGACGTGCTTGCGAACTTCCGATAAGTAATGCACGAGTTCATGATCTCCGGCGTAAGCACCGACTCGCAAGCCTGCCAAATTTGAACGCTTCGACAACGAATGAACGGCAATGACGCCATCAGAACCGTTCTGCAAAATCGTTTGCGCCGGACCGTCCCACGTGAATTCGGCATAGCACTCATCACTAAACACGGGGACACCATGAGCACGACCCCACACAGCCGCTGCTCCAAGATCGTCAATAGCGCCAGTCGGATTTGAGGGGCTATTGACCCATAACAGCAGCGCACGCTTCGCGTCGTCTTCGCTGATCGCAGTCAGATCAATTCCACCGCGATCGTTACACGGCACCGCTATTGCACGACAACCAGCCAAGGTTGCACCCATTTCGTAGGTTGGATAAGCAACTGCTGGATACAGGACGGTGTCAAGCCATGGTGAACGCAACTTCATCCATTGCGGCAAAGTACCGACAAATTCTTTGGTTCCAATACAGGCAGCGATATCGATGGGAGCGATCGTCACGTTGAAGCGACGTTGCATCCAGCCCGCGAAAGCCTCACGCAAACCAGCCGAACCAATAGATGGCGGGTAGCCCCGTTCACTATTACTTGCTGCCAATGCATTAATCACCGAAGCCGGAGGCGGATCACACGGGGTGCCGATCGACAGGTCAATCAGCCCGCCCGCAAAAGGTGCTGCCAACGGCTTAAACGAATCAAGGCGTTCGTACGGATACGGCGGCGGAACAAAACCAACTGAGCGATCAGGAGCGGAATTCATCAGTTATATGTTGCCCGTTGGAGTGGGGTTGATACCACCATCAGTGACGACAAATTCACTCAATCGGCCGACCGACGCTTCAGCGAGTCGTGCTCGTACACGCACTCCATCGGTTTCGTGGGTCGTCGATACCACTTCGCCTTCTCGATGCACGGCTGCCAAAATGTCTCCCCGCTCATACGGAATCAGCAGTTCAATGACTTTGCTCACCGAACGCAAGCGATCAGACAAAGTCTGCAAAAAGCGCTCGATGCCGTCACCGCTATGAGCGCTGATTCCTACTGAACCAGGGTGCCATGCCACCACATCGGCGACACCTACGGGATCGAGATCGCTCTTGTTAAAAACCAAAAATTCGGGAACCTCGTCGGCATGAATTTCGCGCAAAACCGTTCGCACCGCATCAATCTGACCATCGGGATCGGCCGAAGACCCGTCAACGACATGCACCAAATAATCGGCCCGTGCGGCCACTTCAAGAGTGCTTTTAAACGACTCGACAAGACCGTGCGGAAGACGTCGTACGAAACCAACAGTGTCGGTCACCAAGACGGGTTCACCACCAGGAAATGACAATCGGCGTGTCGTCGGGTCGAGCGTTGCAAACAGTCGATCTTCAACTAACACGCCAGCATTGGTCAGACGATTCAACAATGTCGATTTTCCGGCATTGGTGTAGCCCACAATGACGACATTGGCAAGACCACTTCGTGAACGACCCTTACGCTGCAGATCGCGCGTGCTACCAAGTTCTTTGAGTTCTTGTTCAAGTCGCGAAATGCGATTTTTAATGCGACGACGATCAACTTCGAGTTTGGTTTCACCACTACCGAATCGTGAACCAACACCACCTCGTTGCTGCGACATTTTGGCATCGGCGCCACGGCGCAATCGCGGTAAGCGATAGCGCAATAAGGCAAGTTCAACTTGAGCTTTACCTTCAAGGGTGTGCGCATTCTGCGCAAAAATGTCAAGAATGACCGCCGTGCGATCGAGCGCTGTTCGTCCTAACAACTTTTCTAAGTTGTACTGCTGCCCTGGTGACAACTCGTTGTCAAAAACCACAGTGTCGGCGTCGACTGCCAAACACAAGTCGCGCAATTCTTCGGCCTTACCTTTTCCAACAAACCACGTGTGATCGGGTACCTCACGTTTTTGTGTGAGTCGGCCCGCTTCATCGGCACCCGCGGTATCAATGAGCAAACTCAATTCATCAAGACTTGCTTCGGTATCTTCTTCGGTCTGACCATGCAATGTCACGCCAACCAAAACAATTCGCTCACGAATTGAGCGTTCGATCAGGGTCTGACCGAGAGCTTGGTTATATGGCGAGTTTGGACTTGAGTTCGTCACATGTGCACCGAAATGGACGCGATAAAGACCGCTGGCCCGATCAATGTCACGGCGCGGGTTGACGAGTCAACTCGGACCTTGGCATCGCCACCATCCATATGCACAATTACTTCGGGAGTCGTGGCGGGCACAAGCCCCCACGCCACCGCAGCCTCGGCTGCTGCACAGGCACCAGTTCCGCAAGCCATCGTGATACCAGCACCGCGCTCGTGTACACGCATGGTGATCGCATGGGGTTCGGGACCAGGTTCAATAATTTCGAGATTGACGTGCGGAACTTTTTGACCAAGTTCGGCGAGGTCGACTATCGCAACATCGTCGACTCCCACAACCGAGTGCGGATTGCCCATCGACACATGGCGTACAGGACGGTCGGGGTTGCATCCAAGACTTGCCCAGTTTTGCGGTTCGGGTAGATCGGAGACGCAACCCATGTCAACGCTGATGTGCAACTCTCCATCGGCCCAGTCACTTTCAACGCTCACGGTGCGCTCACCGGCATCAGTGTCAACGATGTACGTCGCTGGCCCTCCACCAGGGCCAGCAATGTGCCAATGCGCTGCCTGGACTAAGCAGCGAATGCCGTTGCCGCTCATTTCGGCACGACTGCCATCGGCGTTATACAACACCATTCCGAGTTGATTACCCGGTTTGATTTCAAGTAACAACAAACCATCGGCACCTATTCCGAAACGACGATCGCACCAACGTTGAGCCAACTCGGGCCACTGGAATGAAGCATCTGCTTGAGCAACATTGACAACTAAAAAGTCGTTGCCGAGGCCGTGATGTTTGGAGAGATCAATACGCATAGGGATTGTCTTCAGACTACGCCAAAAGGCTCACTACTCATGAGGTCAATAAGCCGCGGTACAACTTCGGCGACCGGATCTTGGTCAATATCGAACCACAGGATGCGCGGGTCGCGGCGGAACCAGCGTTCTTGCCTCACCGCAAACTGGCGAGTCCGTAAAACGATCGTCGCCACAACTTCTTCGAGGGACATTCGTCCTTCTAGATGTTCAACCATTTCTTTGTAGCCAAGTGCCTGCAACGCCGTGGGTGACAATCCGGCCACCAGTAATTTCTCGACCTCGTCACGTAGGCCACGTTCAACCATGATGTGCACACGAGCTTCAATACGCCCACCCAACACATCTCGTGGCCATCGCAATGCCACTTGCTGCACGGGGCTTTCAGGATACGTATCGACACCTGG
>Ga0214919_10011113_pt1 | contig 11264 bp, 5 predicted proteins | sample LL1503_MetaG_FD_177994 | JGI IMG/M metagenome (GOLD analysis project Ga0214919, IMG submission 177994) | Freshwater microbial communities from Lake Lanier, Atlanta, Georgia, United States - LL-1503 | ecosystem: Environmental > Aquatic > Freshwater > Lake | place: USA: Georgia | collected 2015-03-15
AGGTGGAGGTTTCGCGGAGGCAGACAAGAGCGTTTCGGGAGGCATTCAGGCTTTAGGCTGAGAGACTAGGGGTTAGGGGATTCATAGATTCAGGGATTCAGGGATTCAGGGGTTAAGGGGTTAAGGGGTGGAGGGGTTAAAAATTTTCGATTTTGGGTTATTCAAGAGCCTCGGTTGCCTGTTGAGACCTGTATCTTTCTAATCTTACGATTCTAATTACTAATCATTAACACTTTAGATAAAAAATATCCCCTTTGGGATAGGGACGAAGTGTCATAAAAAAGTGACGAAGTAATCAAGAAACCTTTGGAAAATTTGACAAATACGGCCTAGCTTTAATCGTATGGAAAGGTGGCGATGGCCTTGGACAAGCATCCTGTTTGTTCTGGTGATTTCGCAGGTGGTTCAGATGTGTCTTTCAACCAAAGTTATGGCTCAGTTAAAGTGGGAGGCGCCTACTTCCTGGGGCCTCTGATTTAACAACCGAGAATAAAAGCTTTCGTCTTCAGGTGTAAAAAATGAGAATTAAAATTCAACAACTGCTTGTGTTTTTAACACTTTTGTCCGGCTTTAGATGTATGGCTGAAATTATAAATATAGAACTTGAATCTCCTTACAGCAAAACAGGCGGATATACGTATACAGCCTTAGGAGCTAACAGCACAAACATAGTTGTTGAATCTGGTGAAAAAATAACAATACGACAACACCACCTTCGACATGGATATACTTATCCAAACGGAAGCTCATCTGCAAGGATTACTGCGAAATACGGAACTTCTTCTAACTCCATTCAGATATATCAAAACTGGTCGAATGGTTATCAGGGAAGCAATAATGAGGCAGCTATTCTCGGAAAAACTATATATGGACCTTGCGAACTGCTTATAGAAGTAAGTCACGCAAGTAACAGCATGCAGACTTCAAATGGAAACTATGAATATAGTCTCCTCACGTATTATACATTGGAAAAGGAGAAAGCAGTGGAAAGCCTCTCATCAGGCTCATCAATCAATACTGTCTCCGCCGCTTCTGTTATCGTGCCATCTAACGCGGTAGGGGATGTGGATGTGTTGCTGGAGCAGAGCAACGATATGATCACCTGGACCCAGTGCCTGCCGGGCACCTATAACGCCTCAACACAGAAACGATTCTTTCGTGTAAGGGCAGTGGAGAAATGAAAAGAATATTACTGGCTTTGTCATTCTCTGTGCTTGCGGTCTCAAGTTCTTTCGCCGAAAGGGTGGTCCTAACATTTATCCATAAAGAAACTAGTGACCCTAGCATCCAGTTGGACTGGCGGGATATTACGTTAAATGAAGGGCAATCTATTCAACTCACACCACTTGCCGGAGAACCTGTTAAAATGAAGGTTTTGTTGGGGGATTTTGGATCCGGAAGCTTTCCAATGATAAACACAGCTCAGATAGCAGCTGATCATCTAAATTATGTTGATGGGAGTCATGGATATTTTCTTACTACTGCTAAAGGACCTTGCAAGATACGTATTACGCCAAGGTATACAGTGGGTAATCAAAATTTGCCTTACATGAATACTGGGAACTACGCATGGCAACCTTATTCTGTTACCCAGCTCGAAGGTATATGTGAGTACGAGATCACATCAACAACAACAACTGCCAACTCTTCTATTCAAAGTATATCTAATACAGCAGTTGTTGTGCCTTCCAACGCGGTAGGTGATGTGGATGTGTTGCTGGAGCAGAGCACCGACATGATCACTTGGACGCAGTGCCTGCCGGGGACTTACAACGCCTCAACCCAGAAACGTTTCTTTCGTGTCAGGGCAGTGGAGAAATAGATGAGTATTAGTAAAGTAGCTATATTGCTTAGCATCTTTCTTTGTGCATCGGCTTCTGCACAGTTTGTTTCTTTTAATAAGGAATCAAACGGGAGCAATCCAATTAGTATCCCAGAAGGAGAAAAGTGGAAAATATTATCCTATAGTGCAATCTATAACGTAGAAGTATTTACAAACACCAATAGAACAACCCGGATCGGTATTATCCCAGGCACAGGAGAGCAAATATGGGGTGGTGAAGGTATGGGGGGCTCGGCTTCGGGTATTACAATTATAGGACCTGCTGTGCTCTGGTTTAACTCCGCTGACAAGTATTACTTCGCCTTTCAGAAAACTACAGCATCATCAAGCACCGCAGCCATCTCATCAACATCTGTAGTAATACCCACCACTTCAAGTGGTGACGTAGATGTGAAGATGGAGCAAAGTGCGGACAATGTGACTTGGACGGAGTGTCTGCCTGGTACTTACAACTCCTCGACGGTGAAGCGGTTCTTTCGGCTACGGGCGGTGGAGAAATAGCAATATGAAATATATACAAATTCTTCTGCTAATAATTATATGCCTCCCTCGCGCTGCTTGTGCTCAGTACGTTAGCTTTACCAAGGAAAACAATGGAACGAATACTATTTCGATTCCAAATGGGGAAGTCTGGCAATTGTCGAGTTATTCGGCTTATAATCCGTACTCCTCCGTACCGCTTTATATTTATTCCTCAACTAATACTGCTTCCTGGATAGGAACCTTGCCGACGACTAGCGGACAAATAGTTAGCCAAGATGCGGCATCTGCAAATATATCCACTTCAGTTGGTGCAATTCTCGTAGGCCCAGCTCTCATTAATCTTAGTACTAACATAGTAAACTATTTCTTTGTCTTTAAAAAAATTAATAACTCATCTCAAAACCTTGTGAGCACAACCTCTGTTGTTATTCCCTCGAGTTCTTCTGGGGACGTAGATGTAAAACTTGAACAGAGCGCGGACAATGTGACTTGGACGGAGTGTTTGCCTGGAACCTACAACTCCTCAACGGTGAAGCGGTTCTTCCGGCTGCGGGCGGTGGAGAAATGAAGTGAATAAATTGAATAAAATAGTTTTGCAAATAGGGATTTTGCTGTTGTTGGCTGAAACGCATGGCCAATCCCAAACAACTCTTTCCGTAATCCTTCGAACCAATAATCCAATTACAATTCCTGCAGGCGAGACCTGGGAATTGTTATCCGCAGAAAGCTCAACAATCGGAACAAGGTATGTTGCAAATACTCAGTTCTTAGTCTCTCCGACACTTGTTGTCAGTTGCCAAGATTCTGAAATTTATTACCCCACGGCGCCGACCGAAGGTTCGGAGAAAAATTTCATTAATTTTAGTACCTCGACGTGGGTTTGGTCTGGCAACGATGGATCACTTCCTGTGACTGGCCCAGCAACATTGTCTGTACGAACCTATGATAACTTTGTGCCGGTGGTTCTTTTGACATACAAAAAAATAAATTTGGAAAGCTCGCTTATAAAATCTTCCACAGCAATCGTTGTGCCTTCCAACGCTACCGGAGATGTGGATGTAAAGATGGAACAAAGCTCAGACAATGTGACCTGGACGGAGTGTCTTCCAGGAACGTACAACTCCTCAACGGTGAAACGATTCTTCCGCTTGAGGGCAGTGGAGAAATAACGAGAACCCGATGAAACCCTCCCGCATCCTTCTTCCTGCGATCTTGGCCTTGAGCTGGGCAGGGGTGGTGCGGGCGGACCTCGAATCCTTCGCCTACCTGACCCCCTCCTATCCAGCCACGCTGACGGAGGGACAGTCTCTAGCGTTTCCTTTCTCTAACCTGCCGCTTTACGGTAGTACCACCAACGCCTTTGGCAACTATGCCAAGGGATCACTCGAGTACACGATGGGGGATCGGGCCCGGATCGATGTAAAGTTCTACGACTCGGCCTTGGATGCGTTGTCGGGGAACGCGGCACGATCGGTGACGCTCGATAGTACCGGTTCGGGAGTGAAGGAGATCGCCTTCCTGCCGTTCGCCCCTGAGTTTTCTCCACAGGGCTGGATGGATCGGGAAGGGGTGCTCACGGTCACGGTCACGCGCGGCACGGTGACGGTGCATAAGCTGGGTGCGGTGGTGGTGAAAGATTCCCTGAAGTACACGGGGGACAGTTCGCAGTCGCAGTACCTCGATTCTGACGGGGACGGTTTAAGCGATGCCGAGGAGGCGACTAGGGGAAGCAATCCGAACCTGAAGGACACCGACTCTGACGGCGTTACGGATGGTCGTGAAGTGGCTGATGGAACCAATCCCACTAACGCAAACTCATATAATAATCTTAGCAAAAACCTGGTTGCCTACTATCCCTTCAACGGGAACGCGAATGACGAGAGCGGGAATGGTCGGCACGGGGCGGCCAGCAACGCCGTATTAGCCGCGGACCGGAATGGTGGGAGTAACGGTTCTTATCTCTTTAATGGAACAAGTAGCCGAGTGGTGGCTTCCGCCAGTGATTGGCCCAGCGGAAACTCGAGTCGAACGGTTTCGCTCTGGCTCAAGGCCAATGCGATGCAGGGAAATCTTTTCTCTTTTGGTGATGCCGCCGTAAATAAGCGCTTTTCGGCGTTACTCGGTTGGGGGGGGAGTCAGGCGACGGCATTTGTCCCCGAGGGTGACAACGCCAACTTCACCAGCGGAAACTTTACGGGCACGGGATGGAGACATCTCGTCCTGACTTGGAACAACGGAACGGGAGCGTTCTTTATCGATGGCATCAAGAAGGTTGAATTTTCCCGGACGGTTAACACGGATGGGTCCAAACCGCTGGTTCTTGGGGCCAATGTCTCTGGTCAGGATAGTGAATTCTTCAACGGTCTTTTAGATGACGTGCGAGTCTATGGGCGTGCTCTCTCAGATACGGAAGTGGCGCAGTTGTACGGACAGGAGGTAGATCCAGCCGCATCGGTTTCGGATGTATTGGCCAGGTGGGATTTCTCGGGTGGGCTGGGGCCGACGATGACGGCGACGGGAATTTCGGCCAATAGCGTGAGTGTAGTGGGAGCGAACCCGATTTATCCTCCCGTTTACACGGGAAATCCTTCGCCCGCGGCTGAGGCAAGGGCGTGGTTGGGCGGTCGGGATAACGGTCGGTACTACACCTTTCGGGTGACCAACAATCTGACGGTGGCGGTGCCGGTGACCAGAATCCGAATGGATCTAAGGAACGAAAGTCCGGGAATCGGGCCGACTGGATTTGCGGTGATGAGCAGTGCGGACAACTATGCCAGTGACGTGGCGAGCGGGACGTTAGACTGGTCGACCCGTGCATGGGTGAATGTGAACGCGAAGATGAACACCGTGTTGCAGCCGGGTCAGGCGCTGGAGTTTCGGGTGACGGGTTGGGGAGCGAACAGCATTCCGCCTCAGGGCGGTCATCTGATCATGGACAACGTAGTGGTGATGGGCGGGGCGACCGATACGGACGGGGATGGCCTAACGGATGTGTGGGAGATGGGGTATGGGAGGTATGAACTCATCCGAGGAGATCTTACGTGGACACAAGCGAAAGCAGCTGCTGAGGCAAAAGGTGGACATCTCGGTACGATCACAAGTTCATCCGAGTATGATCAAATTGGTTTGGTGGTAGGACCCAACCCAGGTGGAGCGCAGTCTTGGTGGATCGGGGCTTCCGACGCACAGTTCGAGGGCAGTTGGCGATGGGTCACGGGTGAGGTTTGGTCCTATCAATCCTGGTATCCCGGAGAGCCTAACAATGGGGCTATAAGCAACGGAAACGAAGATTATGCCCATATCTACAACGTCAACTGGCGCCTGTGGAATGATGCAGCCGATCAGGTAAACTCAGGAAATACGATCGGATATTTATTCGAATTCGGCTACCCAACCGATCCGCTAAAAGCCGACACCGACGGAGACGGGTTTGACGACAAGGCAGAGACGATCGCTGGCACGGATCCGAACAGCGCAACCGCCTTCCCGGACACGCAAGCTCCGCTGATCACCCTGATCGGGGCCAATCCGCTGGAAGTATATAAGGGTGCAACCTTCACCGATCCGGGAGCGACGGTGACCGATAATGTGGATGCGACGAGAACGATTACGGGGAGTGGGACTGTGGATGGCCCCGCGGTGGGGATTTACACCCTGACCTATACGGCGACCGATGCGGCGGGGAATCTCGCGTTGCCAGTGACGCGAACAGTGAACGTGGTGCTGGATCCTTCAGCGGACGAGGATGGAGATGGGTTGACGAATGGAGCAGAACTTTCCGGTGGAACGAATCCCTATCAGAAAGATTCGGACGGGGACGGGGTGAACGATCCTGTGGAAATCGCCGATGGGACAAATCCTAACGATGCTTCTTCTTATAATAGTCTGAACAAAGGCCTGGTGGCCCACTATCCGTTGGACGGAAATATGTTGGATGCTTCTGGCAATAATCGACATGGCATCCGGCAAGGAGGTGGTTTTGGCGAGAATCGACAAGGCGAGTCTGCCAAAGCCTTGAGTTTCAATGCCGCAGCGCAGTATGGAAGAATCCCCATAGGAAGTGATCTTCTTTCCGGAGATTTTACATTATCTGCTTGGGTGAACTTTTCGTCTTTCGCCAATAACTATCCGACGATCTTTGAGGGGGAAAATCATTACCTTAATTTACATGGCCTAGGCCCAATCTATGGAGCGGATCTGGGCAAGATTGTCTACTACGACCAGAGTGCGCCTCAAAACCCGCGGGGCACCATCGTCACCTCCAGCGCCGTGGAAGAATCAAAATGGATTTCCGTTCAACTGGTCAAAGATGGTCAAAAATTATCGCTTTATATTAACGGGACTCTTTCTCAGGAATTCCAAGGCGTTTCAGGTGTAATTCAGGCAGGAAGCCATATCAATCTCGGCAATCAGGATAGCTTCGGCCGAATCAACGATCCGAGTGATAGCGAAAGCTCTCTTTTCGGTTCTCTTGATGATATTCGAGTTTACAACCGCGCTCTGTCGGCTTCCGAAGTAGATCAGCTTTATTCGGCTGAGGCTCCGCCCTTCAGCGAAACGTTCGGAAGTGGGGACAATCAGTTCTCGATCGATTTCGTGACTGTTGGCAATTCAGGCAACAGATCGGATACGACCGGATACGGATCAGTGGGATATACTTATAATATCGGTAAGTATGAAATTTCTATTCCGCAAATAAATGGTGCAAGAGCGAATGGACTACAAGGTGTTCGGGCAGATTCTCAAAACGTCGGATGGAACCCGACTCCAGATGGCCCTGCTTATGGAATAGATTGGTTACAGGCGGCTGCTTTTGTAAATTGGTTGGGAACTAGTAGCGGTTATCAAGCAGCCTATAAAATGAGTTATATTGGAGGCACTGGAGGTTCAGCCTACGGAAGAACCTACAGCATTGGTGTCTGGCAACCCGGAGAAGCTGGATATGATCCGACCAATCCCTTACGCAACAGCCTTGCCCGTTATGCGCTCGCAAGTGAAAACGAGTGGTACAAAGCGGCGTATTATGACCCAAATAAAAACAACGGGGCAGGAGGATACTGGAAGTACGCCACCGGAAGCGACTCTGTTCCAACTCCCGTAACAAGTGGTACATATCCCGGTACTTCTGTTTATGGCTATACTTTTGATGGACAACTAAACAAGGCGGCTTCTGTATCCCAAGCTGGAGGAGCGTCTCCGTACGGCACTGTTGGTCAAGGTGGTAACGTCGGGGAGATGCTTGAAACTGCCTTCAGTGGTGCAAATACAGATGTTGAAGCTGCTCGGGTAACGCGAGGTGGAGCAAACACAAGTTCGGTCTCAGAACAAGCCTCCGATTTTCGTTGGAATATTCCTGTGGATAATGGCGATGGTTATGCAGTTACGGGATTTCGAATTGTTATGATTTCCATACCCTCCAATCTCGATAAAGGAACTCCGGTAATCAGCAACTGGCCAACCGCCTCGCCGATCACGTATGGTCAGGCGCTAAGTAACTCGGTCCTCAGCGGTGGCGTGGCCAATCCCACAGGAAACTTTACTTGGACCGTGCCGACCAACAGGCCCAACGCGGGTACCAATTCGCAAAGCGTTACCTTCACCCCTTCGGCGACGAACAACTACAACGCAGTCACCAACACAGTAAGCCTGGTGGTGAACAAGGCCTCGCCCACCCTGACTTGGACACCGAGTCCGGTGGCGGCTCTGACCTATCCCGCTCCGCTTAGCTCGACTCAACTGAATGCCACCAGTTCAGTCGCGGGAACGTTTAGTTACAATCCAACCAACGGGTCGGTCTTGAATGTCGGCACCAACACGCTGGTGGGAACCTTCACGCCGACTGATACCACAAACTATTTTAGTGGATCGACCGTCACCAACACCGTGGTGGTGGCGAAGGGGACTCAAAATATCATCTTTGGATCGCTCCCGATCAGTTATCTCGGGGATGCGGCGTTCAATCTAACGGCGACGGCAAGCAGTGGCCTGACCGTGAGCTACACTTCCTCCAACCCCAACGTAGCCACGGTGTTGGGGAGTTTGGTAACGATTATTGGGGAGGGGACCACGACGATCACGGCCAGCCAGGCGGGGGATAGTAATTGGAACGCTGCGGCCAGCGTGACCCAGACGTTGACCGTACAATCGGCACTGAGACGCGGGTTGGTGGCGTACTACCCATTCAACGGGAATGCGAACGACGAGAGTGGGAATGGATACCATGGGTCGGTTCAAGGGGCAGAACTTACTGCGGATCGTTTTGGTAACACTTCGCGGGCCTACTACTTCGATGGGGCTAATTACGACCGGATTGGCGTTAATCTTCCCTCGCTAACCAATATGACCATGACGGTGTGGGTCAAAACCATGGAGGTTGTGACAGGTGGTGGGGGTGGGCGAATCCTGAAAGTTGAGCCGGAGGCTTTTGATATCGCGATTAACAACTCTCCAGGCAATGGCGAGGACATCCATATTCAGCCCTCGACCGGTTGGACCAACACCGCGGTAAAGTCAGAGTTATATCAGTGGCACTTCTTCGCTTTCGATCGGGATGGTTCCAACGTGCATGTTTACAAAGATGGAATTCTCGCAGCCACGATACCCGCGCCGGCGGTCAGCGTAAGCCCACGCTACTTTGGGGCTTATTGGGCCAATCCAGGGGATGACCTGCATGGTGTTCTGGATGATATCCGCATTTACAACCGCGTCCTTTCCTCGGTCGAAGTCAGTCAACTCTACCAGCAGGAATCCGGCAATTTGGATTCCGACGGGGACGGTCTGACCGATGCGTGGGAGAGGGGGTATGGGCGATATCAGATTATCCTAGGCAACTTCACCTGGGAGCAGGCGAAGGCTGACGCGGAGAAAAGGGGCGGGCATTTGGCGACGATCACTAGTGCTGCCGAGCGGGACATGGCGGCATGGGAAAATCGCTCCTTGATGGAGGCCAACACCCTCTACCTCGGGGCTACCGATGCGCGAGAGGAGGGAACATGGGAGTGGGTGACCGGCGAAACTTGGGGATTCAGCCAGTGGGCGCCGAACCAGCCGGATAACAGCGCCAACCAGGATTATTCCGTCATCCTGCCCAACCCGTATTTCCCCGGCTGGGACGATCACTGGAATTTCAATCCCAACGAGCCCGTCCAAGGTTATCTTCTTGAATACGGCTACCCGACCGATCCGCTTATGGCCGATACCGACGGGGACGGGTTTAATGACTCGATTGAGAGCCACTACGCCTCCGACCCGAACAATGCGGCGGTGACACCGAACACCATCCGTCCGGCGGGGTCGGTGATCGCCTGGGGAAGCAACTCCAATGGCCAGACGATTGTTCCCGCTAACTTAACCGACGTGATTCAGGTCGGGGGCGGTGAGCTCTACTCTGCCGCACTACGCCGAAGCGGTGAGGTGGTGGCTTGGGGACATAACGGTTGGCAGGAGATTAACGTTCCGGCGCGGGCCCAAAGCAACGTGGTGGAGATTTCTGCATCAGGTTCCCGCGGTCAGACTGTGCTTTTAGGGAGTGGAGAAGTGCTGTTTTGGGGGGATTCAGGCTATGGGCAGAACAATATTCCCGATGAGGCGAAACACGGGATTGTGGCGGTCTCTGCAGGTAGTCGTCACTCCATTGCGTTGACGGCTGCAGGAAAAGTCTTGGTATGGGGGAATAACCAGTATGGACAGACGAGTGTGCCGACCGAGGCTCTCTCCGAAATCCGTGCTATTTCTGCTGGCGGATACCATTCCTTGGCTTTGACGAAGAGCGGTCGTGTAGTTGCTTGGGGCGACAACAGCAATGGGGCGGCTAATGTACCGGCTGAATGTAGCATTGGAATCGTCGCCATTGCGGGTGGCGATCAGCACTCGGTGGCTCTGACAGTTGGCGGCAAGGTGTTGGCTTGGGGAAATCCTTTGAGTGGGGCGACGACTGTTCCTACGGCCGCTCTTTCTGGAGTAAAACAGATCGCGGCGAGCGGCGAATCCTCCTACGCCCTCAAGCAGGATGGTACAATTTTGGCGTGGGGACGGGGTGTAGAAGGACAGGTCAACGTTCCTGCCACTTATCAGAACTCTTACCTTTCGGTCGGAGCGGGATATCACCACTCGTTGGCCATTATTCCAGCAACTTCCGGTACTCCTCCCGTTATTACCTCTAACTCCACCCTAATCGGAACGGTAGGTGTGCCGTTAGAGTATTCGGTGACCGCGACAGGAACGGCACCGATCACCTACAGTGCCTCTAATCTTCCTACCAATCTAACGATCAACACCAATAGCGGACTGATCAGCGGAACGCCAACAACGACGGGGAGCGGGACGGCAACCATCACGGCATTCAACGCCTATGGAACTGTGAGTAGCAACCTGGCTTGGACCATTGCACCCAAGCCCGTTCTGACGATCAGCGGGGCATTAGTTTCCAGCAAGGTGTACGACGGGAGTAGAACAGCGAGCGTGACCTGGAGCCAGCAGCCGTTGGTTGGGGCGGCAGGTAATCACGACGTTCGATTGGTGACCAGTGGAGCCGTGGCGTCATACGACAGTGCCAACGCCGGGGTAGGCAAGAGTGTAAGCGTGACGGGACTGTCGCTGAGTGGAGCGGATGCTGGGAGGTATGAGATTGGGAGCGTGCTGCTACTGAGTGGGGAGATTAGTAAGAAGGAACTGATCATTGAGAATCTGACTGTTGCGGAAAGGCAATACAATGGGACGACGGTGGCACCGTTGGTGTGGGGCAATCCTAGCTTGAGCGGGTATGCGACTAATGAGGGGACCAATCAGGCGCAGTTGGTGCAATCTTCGGTGAGTGGGTATTACGCCAATGCCCTGGTGGGGAGCAATAAGGCGGTGACATTGTCGGGGCTGACTCTGAGTGGGAGTGGGAGAGGCAATTACACGGTGTTGGCTCCTAGTAATTTGACGGGGACGATCG
>Ga0214919_10011116_pt1 | contig 11263 bp, 10 predicted proteins | sample LL1503_MetaG_FD_177994 | JGI IMG/M metagenome (GOLD analysis project Ga0214919, IMG submission 177994) | Freshwater microbial communities from Lake Lanier, Atlanta, Georgia, United States - LL-1503 | ecosystem: Environmental > Aquatic > Freshwater > Lake | place: USA: Georgia | collected...
CAGTATTAATATCTTCTGTGTTAACTACAGTAATGTGATTGCCGGCTGAATAAACTTTTTCCTCCCCTGCAAAACTGAAAGGGTGAATCTTGCTGTAGTTACCAATTACAACTCCTAGTGAATCAATATATATAGCATTATTGGTATACTTATTTATACTCTTTAGGCAAAGTCCAAATATTATTGAAATTTTTTTTGTTATTGATTTTTCTTTAAAATAATCGATTGTTTGTGAGTCGAAATAATCCTCTGAAATCTTCTCCGCATCCATCGAGAATCCAGTTAAAGTCATTTCAGGAAAAACTATTAACTTTGCACCAAACGATACAGCTTTATCAATGCAAGCATTACATTTCCTAATATTTTCATTTTTATCTAGCCAGGCTTGATTCAGTGAAACTAAGGCAATGATCATTAATTATATTTCCTAAAAACTGGCTTGATTACCGGTCCTTTTAGGTATTTCTCAACGCCTTCATCAATTGCTTTTTTATACACCTCAAGAGATTTATCAATAGCTTTTTCAGTCAGAGTAAATTCTTTAGGTCCATGCCTATAACACAAAGCTATCCATGGCATCAAAACACCATTAGTTACCATCTCTTGAGAAAATAATGTTCTCAGAGCTAGCGAATTATTTCCCTCTTTATCTAAGGTTATATAATAAGGAGAACAAGCAATGCCTCCCGCTTTAAAACTATCACTTAAGCCATGTCTTTTTGCTTGACGATTCATCATGGCAATAAGTTTACTGCCATAATCCCATAAATGACTTACAACATTATGACGCCTCATAAAATTAATTGTTCCAACAAAAGCTCCTAAACCTGACATTTCAGCACCATGGGTTGTGGACAACAAGAAAACTCGCTCTGCCCCTTCATTTTCTATTGAACCTAATTCCATAATTTCTCTTTTACCAGCAACGCAGGCAACAGAAAATCCATTCGCCATAGCTTTGCCAAATGTGCTTAAGTCAGGGGTAACTTTGTAATTATATTGAGCGCCTTTTAAGTTCCATCGAAATCCGGTAATCATTTCATCTAGAATAAAAACAATACCGTTTGCATTACATAAGGACTGAACTTGTTGTAAAAAATTATTTTTGCAGGCTTTGTAATCTCTAGTACAAATTGATTGACTGCAACAGCCGGATATATCCTTCTTAACTGATGGACATTCCAAAGCGGCGGGCTCAATTACCACACAAGCAATTTTATTTGGATACTGTAAAATTAATTTTTCTAAAGACTGGATATTGTTATAACTAAATAGTTTTGTTTTTTCTATTGTATCGTTTGGGATGCCTCTAGTGATTGGTGTAGACCCTATAAACCAATCATCGTAAGAAAAAAATGGCTGTTCAGCACATCTTGCTACCATATCTTTGCCTGTATAAGCGCGAGCAAGTTTGACTGCTGCCGAAACAGCTGTTGATCCATTTTTAGTAAACTTAACCATATCCACAGAATCTATGAGATCAATTAATAATTCAGCAGCTTCTAACTCAATCATTGAAGGACGGGTAAGATTGTTTCCATTTTTTATTTCTAGCAAGGCTGCATTATCAATTTCATCTTCAGCATAACCAATATTTACAGCCCTTAATGACATGCCATAATCTAGGTACATGTTTCCTGATGGATCGAAAATATATGCACCCTTTCCTCTCGTTAAGATTTCAGGTGCATTAATTGGATATTGGTCATAGCCTCGAGAATATGTGTGAGCACCACCAGGTATTGCTTTCAACAAACGGTCTTGATAGCTCATAAAATACCTTCTTTGTATCTCATAAGGGCTTCCACCATAATAAAATCGTAAATATCATCAATTTCGAGTGACTTCCATTTTGGAAATTCATAACCTATAGTTTTCTCATGATAAAAAGTTTTATTTTGAAGTAGTGCTATTGTCTGGGACAAGTAAATACTGCCTTCGAGAAAGAAAACATCCTTGATATCTTGCCTTCTAAGAGATTTGATATTTTTATTTTCATAGCCAGAAATAAAATTCTCACTATTACAGTTTATTAAAAAAGCAGGATTTTGTGATTCCGTCTTACAAATACCTACTAATGAAGTTGCTTCTCTATTGCCCAATAAAGATACTATTGCATTATCAATGTCATCAGACGATCTCAATGGTGAGGTTGGCTCAAGCAATACTACATAGTCCATATTTTCAGAATTATTATCTAGGACATGCTTAATTACATCAAATGACGGCGTATCGTCAGCAGCTAATTCCTTTGGCCTCAAAAAAGGCACTCTTGCTCCCAGTTTTTTAGCGACGATAGCAATTTCTTCACTATCAGTACTTATGACAATATCGTCTATATATTTACTTTCCTTAGCAGATTTAATGGTCCAATAAATTAATGGCTTGCCACAGATCTCCTTTATATTTTTACCTGGCAGGCCCTTACTTCCAGATCTTGCTGGAATGATAGCTAAAATTTTATTTTTATTTATCATGATTCAAAAAAACTAAAATAATCTGAGTTTGCTTTCTCGTAATCACTAATCCTGCCTATATCTAGCCAATACTCTCTCACAGGAAAAGAAATAACTTTTCTACCGGCTTTTATTAATTCTTCAAAAAGATTGGGCATGTCAAAGAAGGAATTGTCTGGAATAAAGTCTAAAACTACCGGTGATAAAAAATAAATTCCTCCGCTAACAAAAAATTTATGGGTTGGTTTTTCTTCGATTGAGATAATATCTTCGTTTTTTACGCTAACTACACCATAAGGAATTTTTGTATCATATTCACGAACCGCCATTGCTGCATCAGCATTATAGTTATCATAAAAATCTCTCATATGATCAAAATTAATATTTGTCAATAAATCAGCATTCATCACAAAAAATGGCTCAGTTAATTGATTTCGAATAAGCGATAATGAACCTGCTGTCCCCATTCTCATTTCTTCATGAACGTATTCAATATTGACGCCTAAGGATGAGCCATCACCAAAGTAATCTTCTATAGCATGGGATTTATGATTAACACATAAAAAAATATTTACAAATCCATATTTAGAAAAATTTTCGATGACAGTTTCAAGAATCGGTTTTTTACCTACCGGAAGCATAGGTTTTGGAATATTATCAGTGAGTGGGCTTAGTCTTGATCCAAGGCCTCCCGCCATAATTACTACTTTATTAGTTCGTCTCGAGGCTTTTAAAAGTTCGTCAATGTCCTCAATGCCAATCAAAAAACCAGAATCGTCTACGATAGGAATTTGGTAGATTTTTTTCGTAATTGCGACTTGAATTATTTTTTCTTTAGAATCATTTACCCCGCATACAGTTGGATTTTTACAATAAATCTCTTCAATTGAATTGTCAAACTGAAAACCGTTTAAAAGTGCTCTGCGAATATCTCCATCCGTGATAGTTCCCAAAAGCTTTCCATCATGATCTACGATTGCACCAATTTTCATAGCACCCGAATCTATAACTTCCAGGGCATGTTTAATAGTGGAGTTAGAAGATAGTAACGTTTTTTTATAATTACTAATCATGCACAAGGCCCTGGTAGATCATAAAATTCTTTTTTAAGAATATTTTGTAATGGATACGAAACCAGAATATCGGCAATTTTTTTAGAGGTGCCTGATTTTGCGTAAGGATTTTCAGTTTTGTCTAAAGATTTTTTAAACTGAAATGAATTTACCTGGTCAAATGCTTCAATAATTGAAGATTTTATTGGCTTACAATCAATTACACTTGCAGCTTTAATTCTTCCTTTTTGACGGTCGCCAATATTAATTGTACCAATTTTGAATGATGGCACTTCAACTAAGCCACTGGAAGAATTTCCAACAACAACATCCATAAATTTTAGTGTAGAAAAATATCTGAGCTGACCCATAGACTCAAATGCAATCGATTTAACTGGGCTCATAGAAACGTATGTGTCGATCATTTGATTAATAATCCTACCATCCACATCTGCATTTGCCTTGGTGAAAATAATTTTTGTGTCTTTAAGATTATCTATAGCCTTGAGAAGTTCTTGAAATTGTTTTTGGGCAGTTAGCTTTTCAAGCGTTACGGGGTGGAAAGTTACTAGAATATTTTTTTTTCCTAATTTAAAATTTATGCTCTTTTCTAATTCAGCCTTAGAAAGCAATTTAAGCTCAAAAAGATTGTCTAATGCTGGCGCTCCAAAATTAAAAACAGTTTCTGGTTTCTCCCCAAGCTGAATTACTCTTTTTCTATAAGTTTCTGTGGCAACAAAATGAAGGTGACTCATCTTAGTAATGGAATGGCGGATGGCATCATCAAAAGCTCCTTGAGTCAGTTCTCCACCATGAATATGTGCAATTGGAATACCTGCAATCATCGCGGCAGAGGCTGCACATAAAATTTCATATCTATCACCTACTAATACAACTATATCAGGGTTTAATTCTTTGTAGGCTTCTGCGAGAGAAATTTGTGCTAAACCCATAGATTTTGAAATGCCAACTTCTGAATCTGATGACAAAAGCATTTCAATTTTTTTGTCGATCAGAAAATCTTTTTCAATTTCTTTGTAGGTTAGGCCAAATTCTCTAGACAAGTGAGCACCAGTTACAATAAGTTGAAATTTAATATTTTTGTAAGTTTGTATTTTTTTCATTAGAGAATATAAAATACCGAACTCAGCGCGAGTCCCAGTTACAAAACAGATTTTTTTCATATATTTATATTCCTTTAAAGAAAATTAAATCATCTGCTTCATAATCATTATCTGATTTTTGTCCAATGACTTGATCCCAAAAAATTGGTGAAAGGCCTTTGCCCGGTCGCTTCACAGTAATATTATTTAGAGAAAAATATTCTCCCTGCTTAATTTTTTTTGAAGCTACTATTGAACGTCTTGCAATGCATAAATTTTTAATTTCGCTTAGACTAGGTCGTTTTATTCCATCTCCCATAGCCTTTTCTATATTTCTAATCGCAATACACATTTTAGTGAATTCATCTGGCTCTATACTTGCTTTGTGATCTGGTCCAGTCAAATTTTTATTAAGGGTTAGATGTTTTTCTATGACACTAGCTCCTAATGCAACTGCTGCAATAGGAATTTCAATTCCCAGGGTGTGGTCTGAATAACCAACAGAAACACCAAATGAATTTGCAATTGTAGTCATTGCATTCAAATTTACATCGCTCATTAATGTTGGATATTCTGTGTTGCAATGCAATACTGTTATATTAGATTTTTTTGTTCCAGAAGATTCGAGAACATTAAGAGCAAATTCAACCTCTCCTAAATTTGACATCCCAGTCGACAATATAACATGCTTATTTTTAGAGCCAACAATGCGTAAAAAAGGTAGGTTAGTTATTTCACCAGATGCAATTTTTATATAATCCAGATCTTGTTTCATTAAGAAAGAAAAGCTCTGAGCATCAAATGCCGTAGATAAAAATCTTATCTTTTTCAATTTACAATGTTCTATAATTTTTAGATGATAGTTCAGAGGCAATTCTAATTTCTTTAACATCTGTAATTGAGATTCTTTTTCAGTATCGACTTTTTTTTGATATTCAGCTTTGGCAGCAATGTTAGTTACAACTTTATTGGCTTGAAAAGTCTGAAACTTTACATAATCAGCGCCAGAGTCTGCAGCAGCTTCCACTAATTCCAAGGCTAAAGATAGGTCACCGTTATGATTAACGCCAGCTTCAGCAATAATAATTGTTTTTTGATTTTGTATAATCATTTTTTTAAAAATGCTAACATTCTTAGTATTGAATAATTTCCAATCGAGTCAGGAAGAGCCTGCGAAAAGAAGGACACAAAATGGGAATTTCTTTTCAATTCAAGACCGCTTGATTTCAAAAATACAGGATGAATGACTCTGGATAAAAAATAATGAGTTGATAAATTATTTTCAGAAGAATTGTCATACAATTTAATCAAAGAATTTTTAAAAAAATTATCCTCAAGATACAAGTTATGATGAGCTGGAGGAAGGACTTCTAATCCAAATTCTTTTCTTGCATCATTTAGATTATTAAGATTACTTTTAAAGGCTTCTATAAAAATCATAATCCCATTTTTTTTTACCAAATCGATAAGGTTTTTTAAGGCTTGAGCTTGATGTTTTTTTTCTAGAAGATTTATTAAAACTCTTTGGCAAATTAGTATGTCATATTGATTACGGGGAAGTGAGGATAAATTCCTGATATCTCCTTTCATAACTTTGATCTTGTGGAGTTTAAGTCTTGCATTTGCAATCTTCCTCAATGAATCATTATTTTCAATACCAGAAAAAGAAATGTCATAAAATTTATTTTTAAGTTCACTCAAAGTGAAACCATTGCCGCATCCTATATCAATGGCAGATAAACGATTAATCTTTATAATCTTATTTTTTTTTAAAAAAGAATTTATCTGACTAATAATAAAATCTGTTTCAGTTTTTCTTATCTTAATATCTGCCATGGTACTTGCTGGAGAATCTCCATAAAGCTTTGCGACAGCGTCATAATGATTGCGAATTTCGGGATCATAATTTTTTGTGCTCTTTAATTCTTTGATTATTTTTTTATTCATTTACATATTTCCTTATATTAAAATGGTCATATAAACAATTCAAAATATAGCTTAAAAATCAAGGTGATTATTTAAAGCAGTGCGCTACTTGGAATATTTACTATTCTATCTTCAAGCCATTTTGAATTAGTTAAATCAGCAGACTCGCAGTTTTTATAAATATCTAATTCATTTAATAATTTCCAAAGCGGCCGAGCCATAATGCCAAATTTATTAAGTTCAATTAGAAATATATCTCGAGATTTTTTATCCTCCATAATTATCGAATTTAACCAGTAGTTCGATTTAGCATTGACAGGCTCAACAAAAAAATTTAATCCTTTATTAGAAAAAAATTCATTATATCTTTGCGCTACTGACCTTTTAGACTCCAAAATTCTGTTCAAACTTTCCATTTGAGCACAACCCAAAGCAGCATTAATGTTAGGTAAACGATAGTTATATCCGATTTCATCGTGATCAAACTCATAGGGGTGTTGCTTTTTGGAGGTAGTAGTTAAATGTTTAGCTTTTTTTGCTAAAATTTCACTATTAGTAATTATCATGCCTCCTCCGCCAGTTGTAATGGTCTTGTTGCCATTAAAACTAAATATACCAAAAGTTCCAAATGTTCCAGTATGTTTCCCGTTGAAGTAACTTCCTATACTTTCGGCCGAGTCTTCGATCAGAGCTAATTGATATTCGTTACAGATTTCTAAAATTTCATCAATCCGACATGGATGTCCAAAAGTATGCATAGGAAGAACGGCTAAAATTTTACGATTAGTTCTCTTATTTATGCATCCATCCTGAGATTTTATTGTGTTATTTTTTAAAAAAGAAGATAAGCTTTCTGGGCTCAACCCTAATGTCTCTTTATCTACATCTATGAAAATAGGCTTCGCACCGCAATAGCTTATAGCATTAGAAGTTGCAACAAAAGAAAGAGATTGAGTAATAACCTCACTGTCTGATTGTACTCCCGATAGCTTAAGAGCCACATGAAGCGCGGCTGTTCCATTTACTGTAGCAATTGCATATTTTGCTCCTGTATATTCAGCAATCATCTGCTCAAATTGATTAACATAACTTCCAACGCTAGAAACATAGGTTGAATCAATACAATCTAGAACATAAGATTTTTCATTTCCAAAAAATTTTGGTGAATGAAGGGAAATAAAATCTTGGGTATCGTAAAGATTACGAATGAATTTGATGGTATCTTGAATTTTAATATTCATAATTACATTTTTTCATCCAAGAACTTGCCCTTATCTTTATATTGAAAATCAGGGATTAATGTATAAAATAAATCGACAATATCTTCTTTAGACCACGTCCCAAGTATTTTTTTTGTAGAGATGGTGCTTAAAAATAATTCGAGTAAATCGTTATTAAATTCACTTAAATTTTTAATAATTCCAATAGATTTAAACCTGATTAAGTCAAGCACTTCTTTTTCGGTATAAAATTCTTCAAACTCTTTTTCTCCTGTAGTGTCACTGTTAGAAAATAAACATGGCCACTTACCGATCTTAGGAAGGCTTTCAATCAAGGATCGTGCTTCTTCTTCCGACCCACACAGATGTGGCTCATAACCCATTTTATCTAAGTATTTAATTGCAATATCAGCAAAAGAAATCAGATCTAACGACTCGCTAAGCTTTGGAAAAAAAATATCTCTATTGTTGCCAAATATACATGACATTAAACATAGCTCGCCAGACTCTTTAGGGGTAAGAAAATAGCGTTTAACATCTATTGGCGCAACAATTGGTTGTCTTTTTTGAATGCGTAAATTGAATCCATGCAATAATGATCCATCAGAAAAAGCTACATTTGCAAAACGTGCGGTAGAAGTATTAATTTGCAAACTTCTGCGCATGAGAAAAATTTCCATAATTTTTTTTGAAGCACCCATTAAATTAATTGGGTTTGTTGCTTTATCAGTCGAAACGCAAAAATATTTTTTAGATTTATTTTCGATAGATTGAGTTAATGTTTTTTCAGCATTTAAAATATTTACATTAATCATACGCATTAAAGTAAATGGGTCTTTTTCACTTCTTACATGCTTCAAAGCAGACAGATTTAGAACGTAATCATATTTGCCATCGTATTTTATAAATGCATCGTATTCGATTGAATCTATATCAAGAGTAAAAGTTTTAAAATCGCCATTTATATATCCATAAGTACTTCGAATATCTCGAACTAATTCCACTAAATTATTTTCACTAATATCAACAGCGTGCAATTTAAGAGGATTTCTTTTGAAAATTTCTTTTGTAACAGCCTGACCAATAGTGCCTGATGCCCCGATCACTAAAAATGTTGATGAGGAGATTATTTTTCGAAGATCGCTTTCCGCTGAAAGCAAATCCTCTCGAAATAATTCGGTTTCCCTGCCAATTAAATTAAGAATAGAGCTTTGATTCATGGTCTAAAAGACTTTATTTTGGGGTTTTGCTTTATTTTTAAATCCATTTAAATCAATATCATTTCTAGCTTTCAATTCTTGACTGAATGGATGCAATCTCAATCTTAAGAGCATGATATTCCTCTAATTTACGCTTCAAAAACCCTGCGGTAAGCAATGCTTTTTGTTTCAATCCATGGGGTGTCAGTAAATACAAGTAGACTGACTTATCAGGATTTTTTTGAAAGTTTTTAACTTTTATATGGCCAATATCAATCAAGGCTTTCAAGCAATAATTAACACTGCCTAGGCTAATCCCTAGCTTTTGAGCAAGCTCCCTTTGAGTAATTGACGAGTCCTCTTCTAAAACATGAAGCACTCGAAAATGAATATCAGGGTCTATCGTTTTGATTTTTTGTGACACTTATAAAGTCCTATATTTATGTTCAATTTTGAACAATATTAAGCGGCAGCACGAAAACTGTCAACAAAAGATTTTTATTCTTTAGTCTTAAAAATAAGTAAATTGAGAGCCAAATACCCAAAAATAAACAAAATAATTGCAAAGCTTAGGGATGAAGGTTTGTTATATGCCCAAGAAAAGGCAATTAATGGATAAAGCCATAGGAAAGATAAAGACAATGCAACTAAAGGATTAGCAATTTTTTTAAATTGAGGTCTACTTTTAAAGTAAAAAAAAAGTTTAAGGTGAAGATGATCTGTATCTGGATCAAAAGCTGATTTGCCTTTTATTACCCTCCTTAAAAAACTAAACGCAACCTCAGAAGCAGGGTAAATTAAAACAAGAAGCCCTCCCCAGGGTGATATTTCAGGATGCCTTCCAAAAAATATGATAGTCATCAGACTTAAAAAAATCCCCAAACTATATGCGCCTAAATCGCCTAAGAAAATCTTCCCGTAAGGGTAATTAAACAATAGGAAAGGTATTAGGAAGATAATCAATGAAGAAAGCGCCATAAATATAGTTGCATCTCCTGTTATATGCGCCAAAAATAGCAGGCTTGAAAGACATGACAATCCAACAGAAACACATAATCCATTAACCCCATCGATTAAATTCATGCCATTAGCAATAGAAACAATGCCCAGGCTATAAAATAAGGTTATGCCTCCTGGCAAAAGAATTAATTTATTAACGAATGTTATATTTTCTAGGTTAGGCAATGTGCCCATATAAAATGCACGGAAAAGCCAAGCGGTTAACAATAAGGCGATTAATCGTAAAGTAGGATCCACATTATGAAAAAAGTCTTCTTTTAAAGAAACCAACAAAACTGGAATAGAAAAATAGAGAATTTGCTTAAGTATAAATATTGAATCGGTATTTGATGCGCTCAATAAATAGCCAGCTAAGGACAAAACAAAAATAAGCCCACCTATTCTGGGCACTTCATTAACATGAATGCGCTGAATACCTTGGTATTTTTTAAGATTGATATGTCGATATAATTTGTTATACCAAGCAAAAACAACGAGCCCATTTAAAACTAAGGAGATAAGTAACCAAAAAAGGATACCAATATCAAACCACAAAAAATTATTGGCGTTCATAAATAGCTCTTTTTAGATTTTAATTTAGCAAAAAATGACTTTTGGCCGGTATATCCGCTTAATAATAATCCTATAAGAAGACAATACAACTTTCCTTCTGTAGCGTCTAAAAGCAGAGAATTAAACAACGAGCCTACAACAATTAAAATAATAATACCTTTTGCCAAATAATCATGTTCTTTATTTTTTAAATAGCTTGATAAATGCCAATGCATATAAAACATTAATAAAAGGACACTTAAACCAAAAATACCTACCTCTAGAGCGGTTAATAAAAATTGATTATGGGGGTTACTTGGATTTGATAAAAAAGTATGTTGATTGGATACAAATTTAGCGTATTCCTCCTTAAAAGAGCCTGTTCCGTAACCCACACCATAGGAGTTTTTTATTAAATTAATGCTATTGCTATATATCTCATAACGTCTTCCTGCAGAAGTAGAAGTAACGTCTCTAGATGCGTCATGTGACACAATTTCATGCTGAGTTTCTAAGATTTTATTAGGCACCAAAGGAAGCAATTCATTTCTAAAAACAAATATGCTTATCGCAATCATTAATAACCATAATAAAGATTTAATTCGATAGTGATAAATTACAAAAAAAACAATTAAAAGAATGCTAATAATTTGACCTGTTCGACTATGAACAAGATAAATAATATTTAAAAAAGCCATGGCGGCTAAAAATAACCACACTATTTTATAGGTAAGTTTTTTTGTATAGGCAAACCTA
>Ga0214919_10011117_pt1 | contig 11262 bp, 21 predicted proteins | sample LL1503_MetaG_FD_177994 | JGI IMG/M metagenome (GOLD analysis project Ga0214919, IMG submission 177994) | Freshwater microbial communities from Lake Lanier, Atlanta, Georgia, United States - LL-1503 | ecosystem: Environmental > Aquatic > Freshwater > Lake | place: USA: Georgia | collected...
TTTTGGTTGACTTTTTGGTAAATTGGTGCTATAATGTTTACATACAATAACAAAACAGGAGCAGAAACTATGAAAAAACTGACATATTATTTCAAAGTAGGCGAAAAAGAGTTCAAAGTCAAAGCAGAAACAGCTGGAGATGCCATGCAATGGATGAACCGTAACGTCATGGACGCCCTAAACATGGGTCCTTTTGCCTGGATGGATAGCGTGCTACCACGCACTTACTACGCTTCTGCGGGCAACTATTGGGACTAGATTTCGGTTGACAACTAGTCATTTTGAGTGTATAATGTTACACATAGACAATAAGAAAAGGAGCAACAAAATGGATATTCAAGCAATTCACAACGAAGCTAAAACAGCGGCAATTACAGCAGAAAATGCCCATATCGCCCAACATGGTGAATCCTATTACTGTGGGTTTGCCTGGGTTGATGTTTTCGTAGAACGAACTAACTCAAAAGAGGCTAAAGAACTAGTTAAAGTTGGCTTTAAGAAAAGCTGGAGACCAAAAACCATGAACCTTTGGAGCCCAGGTGGTTACAATGGACAAAGCATGGACATCAAAGAAGCTGGTGCTAGCGCCTACGCTGAAGTCCTAAGCAGATATGGCTTCCGTGCTTACTGTGGTTCACGTGCTGATTAATCAAGGAGAAAACAATGACTTCACAAACTTTAATTAGTAATTTAAGACATCAAATTGAACAGTTATCCCAGGATGAACTTGAGTTAGAATTTGATACCTATAGGACACTTCAGGCTAGGAGTGTGCGTGATGAAATTTATCAGGAACTATTAGCCCAAGCATTAGATCAGCGTGAACAACAACAGGAGAATATATGTTAAATTTTATTTTAGGTTTCTTTGCTGGAGCCCTTGTAGTAGACTTTCTTTGGGCGTATAAGATGGGATTGGTGCAGTTGGCCGTAGCCCGATTTAAATATTGGCATGCCAACCGTAACAGTAAATAATATGGTAAAAATAATCAACGGATATCGCCTAGGCCCTACTACATTAGGAGTAGCACCAAAACGTTATTTTGATCCTCGTAAAGTAGAAGATCTATTAGAATACAAACATTTTATAACTAAAGGTAATTGGAAACATGGTACTTGCCCATTCCAACTACAGTGGCCATACTTGACTATACCTAATATGCTACATGAAATGATAGCTAGGCACTATGTGACTAAAGAGCTTAAAACCAAGTAGTTCGCAGGTAATAAGATCAACCCGCTACTCCGGCGGGTTTTTCTTTGGGTGTTAGTCTGTGTTTAAGATAAATACTCTAAAGAGAACAACTATGTCAGCCAATGGAATTGCAAATTTAGTATCAAAACAGCTCAAGCAAGAGGGTAAACTCGCCATCGCTGAAGCTAAACGCAAAGGTAAAGATGTGGCTATCGATGGTACTATCACTGGTGCTGGCAATTCAGCACAACCATTCTATCGCACGCTTAATACAGGCAATATCAATATATTACCTACTAAATATTCCGGTAATGCTATAGTAGACAACATTATAGATGGTAATATTCTAATCAACGGACGCCCTTGGCAATAATTATGAAAACAGCAGAAATCTTACGTAAACTAGCAGACCTAGTAGACACAGTAGAAAGTGATGGGTCATCGGAAGCCAATACCACTGATGAACTTGGTACTATGGTTCCACCCTTGCAACAAAAAATTGAAATACTTAAGAAATCACAGGGCATAGATAATGTCTATGACGACCAAACAGACGAGCTAGATCAAGTTAAGAAAAACGCTGGCCTAGCAGTTATCACAGCCACAGAAGAAGACGAACCCTTCGAAGGATAAGGTAGGTAGCACCTATGTCTATCCGGTCTGATATAAACGATACCACAAGAACCATATGGACCAGCAAGACTCCCTATAATTCTAATGTATGGGTAGGCGAAATTGGTCAGATATTCTACAATCCCACCTTAGGTTGCCTGCGATTAAGTGATGGCATCACAGCAGGTGGATTACCATTATGCGGCGGAGCGAACGGCAATGTAGGAGCCACCGGAGCAAATGGTGTCAGCATTTCAAATGCCACAGTGATCGGCGGTAATCTATTAATCACATTCAGCAATAGTTCAGCTGTCTGGGCAGGCAACGTCGTTGGACCACAAGGTATTCAGGGAAATATTGGCCCGCAGGGAAATATTGGACCAGCAGGTAATACTTTTATAGGAGGTGACTACGGGGCCTTCTATGATGTTACCACACAAACAATATCCAATATAGCAGCAGCACACAAAACACCGATCGGTAATACCACAATCAGTAGTGGTGTTTCTTTATCCAATGGTAATATTGTAGTTTCTACTAGTGGGGTATATGATATACAATACAGCATACAATTCACCAATACAGATAATGCCAATCATGACATATACGTCTGGCTCAGGATCAACAATATAGATGTACCAGACAGCAATAGCGAATTCACTATACATAGTAGGAATAGTAATCCTGGTGGTGCCGTGGGTAAATTGATCGCGGTCACCCCTATAGTTACTAGCCTTAACGCTGGTGACACCGTCCAGATAATGTGGAGTTCTGATGACACAGGTATCGCTATCACCACTTTTGCCGCACAAACTAATCCAACCAGACCAAGAACACCTGGGGCTATAGTTTATGTTAATCAAATTGCCTAATTCCTCTTGCTCTTTCCATTATATCTTGCTACTATAACTAGTATAACTCACTAAATATATTACTATGCTTTTTGGTTACCTATTACTGGCAGTCGCCTTGACAATATCCTTAACAGCCGCTTTCTACAGCATCGCGGGCCTGACTGCTATATTCGCCGCGGCATTTTGGCCCATAGTCATCATGGGTAGTGTGCTTGAACTTGGTAAAGTTATCACCACAGTTTGGCTACACAAGTATTGGGATCGAGTCGCAGTCCAGTTCAAACTATATCTAGTTCCAGCCATCGCTATCCTTATGCTAATAACATCAATGGGTATCTTTGGATTCTTGAGCAAAGCACATTTGGATCAAGCAGTGCCAGCTGGTGACATCAGCAGTCAAGTACAGATCTTTGATGACAAGATCAAGACTGAACGTGATAATATTGAAGGTGCAAGAAAAGCACTCAAGCAAATGGACGCACAGGTTGATGAGAAACTAAGCCGTACCACAGATGACCGGGGTGCAGAACGTGCAGTCCAAATACGTCGTAGCCAATCCAAAGAGAGAAACAATCTCCAAAACGAAATTTCCTCCGCACAGAAAAAGATTAGCTCACTGCAAGAACAACGTGCCCCTATAGCTAGCCAAGCACGTAAAGTTGAAGCCGAGGTAGGACCGATTAAGTATATAGCTGCTCTTATCTACGGTGATAATCCAGACGCTAATCTATTAGAAAAAGCAGTGCGTTGGGTGATCATATTAATCGTACTGGTATTTGATCCCCTAGCACTTGTATTGATACTTGCCGCTGATCAGACATTTGAATGGGCACGTGAAGATAAGAAAAAGAAACAAGGGTGGAGTCAAGTTTGGCAACCTGATAGTGAAGCATGGCCAGAGTGGAATGATCTACCCCCGGCTTCAGAAGACTTTGATCCAAGACCCGAACCTGCTTATGAACCAGATGACGGTCCGTTGACTGACAACCAGATTGAAACTATTAAAAAAGCTAGTGGAGTTGATCAACCACCAACGAAAAAATCTAATCCATTATTAAATGGTGCGAATGGTATGTCGGCTGAGGATTGGGCAGATATCAAAGCTGAAACTCCACCGACGATCAATCGTGAACTTGAGGCGGTAAAAGCTACAGCTGAAAATCTAAAAAAAAAGTTCGTGAGTTGGACAGAAAAGTTCAAGCAAAAGAACTAGAAGTCCAAGCCCAAGAAACTAAAACCCAAGAATTAGAAACAGCATTAACCCAAACGGAATTAGATCTAGCCAACGCAGTACTAGTAATCCAAGAAAAAGAATCTAAGCTAACTGAACTTGAATCAGAGCGTGATCAAGCTATAGAAGTAGTCACAGAACTGATCAACGAAACTCCCCTAGTACCACAATCTATAATCCCAAATTTAGCCCTAACTGAACTTGATGCTGATAATATACCAACATCAACTGCATCATCCCAGGCAGGATTTGGTACTAAGTTTCCACCTAATCCACAGAAAGGTGACATGTTCCTCAGGGTAGATATGCTACCAAATAAGTTATATAAATGGAATGGACAAAAATGGATAGAAGTGGCTAAATCCACAACGGACCGTTACGCCTACGAAGAAGAATATATAAAGTATATAACAGACAAGATCACCTCAGGTGAGTATGATATGGATGATCTGTCCAAAGCAGAACAAGAAGAAGTGTTATTAAGATTGACACATGATCAAAAAAGGCGACTATGAACACTAGCAGATTTGTAACATACCCAAGCACAGTAGAAGAAAACTTAAATCATAAAGTGATATTAATTGATGCTACAGAACAAGTATTAACCCAAGTCGAAAGATTCCTCCAAACCAGCGAGGAAAATTTTGATGTTTATGTGTATTCAAGTGACAGCTATGATTTAGAATGGTTAAATCATGCCAGCACTGATGCTGAATTGATACTAATTAACGATGCTAGTCAGGTACGAGTAACCCCCAATGGTGTCAGATACCAGGGTAGTCCTCTAGCTCATTTTGAACGTATTGAACTTGACCTCCATGCTTAAACCATGTTATTATAGTCATAATGGTAAATAATATACTACTATAAAGGACTATATGGAATTTGAAAATTCATTGAAAGGCAATACTGTTTACGTTAAGAACGATAACGTTGAACAGGCTATGCGTAAGTTTAAGAAAAAGATACAGGACAGCGGACTATTATTAGATATGCGTGCCCGTGAGCATTATGAAAAACCCACCACAGAACGTAAACGCAAAGCGGCCGCAGCCAAAAACCGTTGGAAAAAGAAATTACAAAGCCAACAGTTGCCCAAGAAGTTATACTAGTATATAATAAACTGTAATAGAAATAAATAAATGTATAGAGTGCCTTAGGGGCTCTATATTTAGATCTTGCTTAATTAAAGGAGAAACTATATGTCTAAGATCATCGGTATAGACCTCGGAACTACAAATAGTTGCGTGGCTATCCTAGAAAATAACAAACCCCGTGTAATTGAAAACAATGAAGGTGCCCGTACTACACCCAGCGTCGTTGCCTATGGCGATGAGATCCTGGTTGGTGCACCAGCTAAACGTCAAGCAGTAACCAATCCAAAGAAAACTATCTATGCGAGTAAACGGCTAATTGGTCGTAAGTTTGACGAAAAAGAAGTACAAAAAGACATTGACTTAATGCCCTATGAGATCGTTAAAAACTCTAACGGTGATGCCTGGATTAAGATTGATGATAGAGAACTAGCACCTCCACAGATCTCAGCAGAAGTATTGATCAAAATGAAAAAGACAGCTGAAGACTATCTTGGCTATGAAGTCTCACAGGCAGTTATCACTGTTCCGGCTTACTTCAATGACGCACAACGTCAAGCGACCAAAGACGCAGGTAAGATTGCAGGCTTAGAAGTACTACGTATTATTAACGAGCCAACAGCGGCAGCCTTGGCATTTGGCATGGATAAGCAAGAAAAGGGTGATCGCAAGATTGCAGTATATGACCTTGGTGGTGGTACATTTGATATCAGTATCATTGAGATCAGCAACGTTGATGGTGAACACCAATTTGAAGTACTAAGCACTAACGGAGATACATTCCTTGGTGGTGAAGACTTTGACCAACGCTTGATGGACTACATCATTGATGAGTTTATGAAAGAGTCTGGTGTTGATCTAAGCAAAGATCAACTTGCTCTACAACGATTAAAAGATGCGGCCGAGAAAGCTAAGATTGAACTGTCAAGTGGTCAACAAACAGCAGTAAACTTACCATATGTCACTGCTGATGCTAGTGGACCAAAACACTTAAACGTAAACATCACACGTAGTAAGTTTGAAAGTCTAGTAGAAGAATTAATCAATCGTAGTATCGAACCGTGTAAGACTGCTATCAAAGATGCTGGTATTGATGTTAGCGAAATTAGCGATGTCATCCTAGTTGGTGGACAAACACGTATGCCTATGGTACAAGCCGCAGTTGAGAAACTGTTTGGCAAGGCACCACGCAAAGACGTTAACCCGGATGAAGCAGTAGCAGTTGGCGCAGCCATCCAGGGTGCGGTACTTGCTGGTGATAAGACTGACGTACTACTATTAGACGTTACTCCCCTATCATTAGGTATTGAAACACTTGGTGGTGTAATGACTAAACTTATTAAGAAAAATACTACTATTCCTACCAAGGCTAGCCAAGTGTTCTCAACAGCAGATGATAATCAACCAGCTGTGACAGTTATTATCGCCCAAGGTGAACGTGAGTTTGTGCGTGATAATAAAACTCTCGGACAGTTTAATCTTGAGGGCATCGAGCCACAACGTCGTGGTCAACCACAGATTGAAATCACACTTGACATTGATGCCAATGGTATCTTAAAAGTAAGTGCCAAAGATAAAAACACTGGCAAAGAAAACAAGATCACTATCAAAGCCAACTCAGGCCTGACAGATGAAGAAATTGAAAAGATGGTGCAGGATGCAGAAGCTAATGCAGAAGTGGATAAGAAAGCACGTGAAGTAGTCGAAGCTAAGAACACAGCTGATGCACAACTACACGATGTACGCAAAGATCTTAAAGAATATGGTGATAAGATCACCGATGAACAAAAGTCTAAGATCGAACAAGCAATTACCAAAGTTGAAGATGCGATTAAAACTGAAGACGCTGAAAAGATCAAAGAAGCTGTGACTAAGTTGTTTGAACCATTATCAGCACTGTTACAGGCCAAACAAGCAGCAGAAACTCCGCCAACTGTGGAACCTGGTGCTGAAACAAATTCAGAAAAACCCAGCGATGTAGTAGATGCTGAGTTCACTGAAGTTAAAAAGGATGCCGAATAAGGGTCCTTTATTTAATCTTGCTTAACTATAAGGAGAATAAGCTATGAAACAAGTATATATTAACACCCTGGATATTCCAAGTATCCAAAGATTTGCAGTTGGATTTGACCGCATGTTTGATGAGCTCAGCCGAACAGCTGGCACATTGAATGCTAGTAATTATCCACCTTATAACATCATCAAAGAAACAGAAACTATCTGGAAGATTGAGGTAGCTGTGGCGGGCTTTGATGAAAGTGAGTTGGATGTTGAGATCGTCAACAACGAACTAGTCGTTACTGGTGCAGTTAACAAAGAAAACAAAGTAGAAGCGCAGTATCTACATCAAGGCATTGCTGGCCGAGACTTTGAACGCACATTTGCTCTTGCAGACAATGTCGAAGTCAAAGGCGCTCAAGTTAAGAATGGTATCTTAACTGTTACTTTGGAGCATATCGTTCCAGAGTCAGCCAAGCCAAAAAAGATTGCAATTACCTTTCAGAAGTAGTATAATATAACAGTCAGGGGTAAGGAAACTTACCCCGCTATTAGAAAGAATCTAATCATGTCAACATTCGAAAAGGAATTTATGGGTACCAAGGCAGTCACAAAAACAAAACCAACCCCTAACTTTGATCTTAAAGAACCACTGCATTATAAGGTTATCTATATCAATGACAGTGTTACCACCATGGAATTTGTTGTTGAAAGTTTAGTTACTGTTTTCAATCACAGTCCAGAAGATGCCGAAGCAATTACATTGCGGATCCATGAAGATGGAAGCGGTATCGCAGCAATACTTCCTTATGAGATGGCTGAACAAAAAGGTGTAGAAGTTACACAGCTTGCTCGCAATAATGGGTTTCCTTTACAAATTAAACTCGAACCTACTGAATGATATTCAACAAAGTACAGGAACTAAAAGCACAGGGACTACGCATAGGATTCACAGCCAGCCAATTTGATATGTTGCACGCAGGTCATATTGCCATGTTAAGTGAAGCTCGTAATCACTGTGATTATCTTATTGCTGGCCTACAAAACAATGCTAGTTGGGATCGTCCAGAGAAAAATGCGCCAATTCAGAGTATTGTGGAACGTCAAATACAATTAGCGGCAACACGCTATGTAGATGAGATCGTAGTTTATAACACAGAAAAAGATCTTGAAGATATCTTACTCACACTGCCTCTTGATGTACGTATCTTAGGTGTGGAATATCGTGATAAAGAATTCACAGGTCGTGATATCTGTGTGTCGCGTGATATTGAATTGATCTATAATAAACGTGACCATAGTTTTAGTTCTAGCAGTTTACGTAAACGTGTAGTTGAAGCAGAAAGTAAAAAATGAAATTCTCAGACGAAGTTAAATTTATCGGACTATTTGTAGTAGTCGTTACATCTATAGCAGTGATGTTTTTTCAACCTAGACATATTATCGTAAAATATGATTGTAGCCTAGCAGAAATATCACCAGACTATCCACAAGAAGTTAAACAACGATGCCGTGAAGAAATACGCAGGTCATGGCTACGTTCACAAGGTAATCTATAATGGATATAATGTTAGACTTAGAAACACTAAGTACTCGTCCAGACGCTACTATACTAACTTTTGGTGCGTGTAAGTTTAGTCCTTATAATCAAGAACCCATAGACAAAGGTATTTACTTCCGTGTTAGTGTAGATGAACAGATCGCACTTGAACGCCACGTAGATGATAATACTGTTGAATGGTGGGGCCGACAAGCAGATGATGTACGTGAAGAAGCCTTAGGTGAAGGTGATCGTATCGCATTGTCTGAATTTACAGCACAATTAAATAAGTTTTTAGTAGGATGTGATAACATCTGGGCACAGGGTCCTGTATTTGATATCGTTATCTTAGAAAACCTTTATCGCCAATTAGATTTACCTTGCCCTTGGCAATTCTGGCAGATCCGTGATAGTCGTACACTATTAAGTACCCACGGTGACCCTAGAGACAAAAACAAAGCAGGCCTACATAACGCATTGGAAGATGCTGTAAGTCAAGCACAGGCAGTGCAGATCGTATTTAAACAATGCGGTATTACGGAGAAACGTTAATGCAGTTAATTTTTGGTAGAGAAAACGCAGAGCAACTTAGAGAACGCTACACAGTACTAGAATTAGAAACTGTTGAAAAAGATGGTACTAGTTTAGAAGTATTTTGCCTGATCCCTGGTGAGAAAATAGGTATCCCTGATCTTCCACAATTGGAAAATTGGGTTAAACTACACAACGATTTCCTTAACGGATATCATACACAGCAATACGACTACTGCCGCCAATGTATTGAACATTTAATGGGAAAATTTGGTGGGGAAGTAGATAGCTTTTATCAAGAAATCCTCAAGCGCATAGACGCAGCAGACCCACAAAAGTCAGACTAATCTAGTCAACAATACACCTAGTTAATTTATAGCGGTTCCGAGTAAATAGTAGTAAGGAGCCGAGAAAATGAAACTATGTATTTCATTCCTATTTCTATCTATATCAGGTCTGGCTGTAGCACAACCTCTTCCTGACTATTCATTCAAGAGTCCTAGCTTTAACGGCAATGGATACTCATCTCACGTCTTAACTCTTGAAAACCAAGAGCACACACGTAAAGAACAAATCAAGAAAGACCTACAAGCGGCCTTAGATAAGGAAGCAAACGATAAGAAAAACACCAATTTAGCCAAGTTTTTGAACAATTTAGAGTCAAGAATCTACGCTCAGATCAGCCAGAACGTGGCTACTGCTATGTTTGCCACAGGTGGTAGTGATCACGGCAATATTAATTTTGAAGGCAGTGTTATCAGCTGGCAAAAGAACGGCACTGATAGTATTAGTTTAACTGTGGTAGATCCAACAGGATCAACTACAACGATTGAAGTACCATTGGGACAATTTGTATTCCAATAAGAAGGCTATGAAAAAGTTATTGACATTATTTTTACTGTTATGCTTGACAGGCTGTGCTACCACAAGTTTGGTCACGGGTCCTGAAAAGCCTACAAAAGTTAAAAACTTGATGCAAAAAGAGTTTGATGTTATACCACCACCAGCAGCTGGTCGTCCAGTGGTAGTGGCAGTGTATAGTTTCTTAGATAAAACAGGGCAACGACGTCCTAGTAGTAGTATCGCTAACTTGAGCACAGCGGTCACACAAGGTGCTGATGCATTCTTGATCAAAGCACTCAGTGATGTAGGTCGGGGACAATGGTTCGTGGTAGTTGAACGTGTGGGTATCGACAGCTTGACTAAAGAACGTCAACTCATACGTCAGATGCGTGAAGCCTATGATGGTGCTAACGCTAAACCTCTGGCACCAATGATGTTCGCTGGGGTGATCGTAGAAGGTGGTATCACAGGATACGACTCAAGCACCAAGAGCGGTGGCTTTGCCGCACGTATATTAGGTATTGGACCACAAACACAGTATAGTGAAGATATAGTAACAGTAAGTTTGAGATTAATCAGTGTTAACACAGGTAAAGTATTAGCCAGTGTAAATGTGCAGAAAACAATTTACAGCACCAGCGATAGTCTGGCCATGCTGAAATTTATTAAAGATGGTACGCAGGCGTTTGAATTAGAAGCAGGACTCACTATAAATGAGCCCGGAACGCAAGCGGTCAAGGCAGCAGTTGAAGCGGCTGTCGTTGAGTTGATCAAAGAAGGTCAGCTCAAAGGTGTATGGGACTTCAAGACTGATGACATTGTTGGCGCTGGACCTAGGATAGACACTCCCTCGGCTCCTACCCCAGTAGAGATCAAAACTACTCCGGCACAGCAACCTGTCAGCGGTGATACCCCAACCGTAGTTGAAACTTCCAAGGTGACAACTACAAAAGCAGTAAAGAAGAAAGAGAAGGTCTCTGATATAGAGCAACCTTCCGTAAAAGGCCCCCGGGCCAAGGAGCAGGTAAATGTACAATTACATTAAACTATGGGCAGTAGTGCTAGCTTTGTTTGCGACAACCGCGTTTGCAGCAGACAACAGCATCTACATCGATCAGTCGGGTGATAATAGTACGATTGACGTCACGCAAACAGGCGCAGGTAACGTTGTGCGTGGTATACAAGGTGTTGGGTCAAGTAATACAACTCCAGCTAAGATCTACGGTGATAACAATGCCGTTGATATTAGACAAATAGGTTCAACGAATACATTGAGCTTAGGTGTAACAGCTACGACAGCGGTAGGTCGTGCGTATGGTATTGACTTAACCTACTATGTAACTGGTAACAGTGGTACGGCTGTGA
>Ga0214919_10011120_pt1 | contig 11260 bp, 7 predicted proteins | sample LL1503_MetaG_FD_177994 | JGI IMG/M metagenome (GOLD analysis project Ga0214919, IMG submission 177994) | Freshwater microbial communities from Lake Lanier, Atlanta, Georgia, United States - LL-1503 | ecosystem: Environmental > Aquatic > Freshwater > Lake | place: USA: Georgia | collected 2015-03-15
CCTTCAAATATCGCCGAAGGAGACGAGCGAGGGACCAATAAAGACGCCCTACGCTTCCTCCTCATCGCCCGCGGCTCGCTCGCTGAACTCGAGACACAGCTGAGTATCGCCGAGGCCATCGGCATCATCCCCCAGCCAGTGGTCGGCCAAATAGCGGCACAGCTTGACGAAGTCGCCCGCCTGCTGGGGGGCACCATCAAAATGCGGAAAGCCCGTGAAGAAGCAGACGGGAGATGATCCCGCCTCCCCCTTCCCTCCCCCATGTCCACGTGTCACCGTGCCCACGTGTCCCCTAGCTGATATTACTTCTTCAGTTTGGCGCAGAAACGGGCGAGGCGCTCAAGACCCTGGGCGATGACCTGGTCAGAGGTCGCGTAGCTGAGGCGGATATAGCCTTCGGAACCGAACGCGGAACCGGGGACGACGGCCATGAGTTCTTCTTCGAGCAGGCGATCAGCGAATTGCGTAGAGCTCAGGCCGAACGACTTGATGTTCGGGAAGAGGTAGAAGGCGCCCTGCGAACGGTAGCAGGTCAGGCCGGGGATGGCGTTGAGGCCGGCGAGGAGGTTCAGGCGGCGCTTATTGAAGACGGCGCCCATCTCGGCGAGCGAGGCCTTGGCCTTGTCGGGGTGCTGGTGCACCGCGAGGGCGCCAAACTGCGCGAAGGTGGTGGCGTTGGACGAGATCTGGCTCTGGAGGTCGGCTACGGCGGCGGCAAGGGTCTTGTCGGAGGCGACGAGGGTGCCGAGACGCCAGCCGGTCATGGAGTAGCTCTTGGCGTAGCCGGAAACGGTGATGGTTAGGCGGGCGGCTTCGGGCGAGAAGGTCGCCGGACTGCAGGTCGTCTGGCCGTCGTAAACGAGGTTCTCGTAGATTTCGTCGGACATGATCCAGACGTTGGCCTTCACACAGATGGCCACGAGGGCTTCGAGCTCGGCGCGGGAGTAGACGGCACCAGTCGGGTTTGATGGGCTGTTGATGACAACCATACGCGTCTTCGGGGTGAGCGCGGCGGTCAGCTGGGCCGGGGTGATCTTGAAGCCGGTGACGTCCTCGGCGTTGACGACGACGGGCGTACCGCCGGCGAGTTTCACCATCTCAGGGTAGCTCACCCAATAGGGGGCCGGGATGATGACTTCGTCGCCCGTGCTGATGGTAGCGAGGATGGCGAGATAGCAGGACATCTTGCCTCCCGGAGAGACGACGACGTTGGCATCGGCGATACCGGTGAATCCGCGACGGGTGTAATCCTCGGCGATGGCCTTTCTTAAAGCGGGAATGCCAGGTGTCGGCGCATACTTGGTCTGACCATCGGCCAGGGCCTTGGCGCATGCGTCCTTGATGAACTGAGGAGTATCGAAGTCGGGTTCGCCGACGCCGAAGCCGACGACGTCCTTGCCGGCGGCCTTGAGGGCCTTCGCCTTGGCATCGACGGCGAGGGTCGGAGACGGGGCGACGTTACGGGCCCAGGAGGAGAGAGCAGGATTCGACATGGCGTGGAGCCCCCACGCAAAGGACTCCGGGCAGATTGGCAAGACTGAGTGAAAGGGCCAGAGACAGGGCTAGGGCCAGGACTAGGTAAAATACACCTGAACCAACGATGAGAGGGTAAAGCGAGGAGATGACTGGACACACCTGAGCCCAGCCCAGTCCCTGACCCTAGCCCTCATCTGATTCGCCGCAGCGAATCAGATGTCGATGGCATCGTCCTTGACCTTCTGGGCGTTGGCCTTGGCTTCATTGGCCCGGCGGAGCGGCTTGAGCTGGTCGATGCCGACGGAAGAGGAAATCACCCAAGAAGTAACGGAAATCGTCAAAGTTGCCATAGCCCAAGCGTTCACCGTTAAATCTTTTAGCAGGCTGTCCGTGAGCGCGAGAATGGCACCATTCGTCAAAAAAAGCACCAGATAGGCGCCTAGGCCGAGGGTGATGATAAGAATCGGAATCGAGACAATCATGAAGATCGCCAAAAGAAAGGGGCGCAGAAAGGAATTAAAAATTCCAATGACGATCGCCACGACGGCCAGCGTGCCGACGTCCTTGTAGGTCAAGTAGCCGAAGTGGTCGGCGACAAAGACCCCCAAGGCGATCGATGCCCATTCGAGGATCAAGACTCCGAGACGACGTGCGACTTCCATTCCCGCATCATACCACAGGAAAGCCCTCCGACAAGAGGTACTTTTATCGCGCGTGGCGGACGTCCTCGCCGGAGAGCAGGAAGATGACCTGTTCGGCGATATTCTTGGAGTGATCGCCGATACGCTCGAGGGCCTTAGAAATAAAGATCAGCTCAACGTGAGAAGCCGAGACCTTCGCATTGTCCCCCGACTGCCCAAAAAGCTCCTCATAATTCAGCCGGTTAAGCGTATCGATTTCGGCGTCACGCTTAAGCACCAAGCGGGCCTTATCGAGGTCGCCTTCGATGAAGCTATCAAGCGCCAGACGTAAGACCTCACAGGCAATGACGCCTTCTTGGGGCACGTGCAGAAAGTTCTTCAGAGGCCCACGTTCGGAAATAACCAAGCTACGCTTTGCAATGACCGAAGCTTCATCCGCGATGCGCTCGAGGTCATGCCCGATATCGCGCGCGGCCAAGAGCAGCCGAACGTCACTGCCCATGGGACCAAAGAGGGTCAGGTAACGCATGATTTCACGGTCGACACGCTTCTCGAGCTCATCGACGCGGTCATCCATTCCGCGCACTTGTAAGGCAAGGGAATCATCGCCCGCCTCGACCGCACGGAGCACCATCCGGGTCATATCAAGCGAACGCTCACCCATCAGGATGAGGTCGTCGCGGAGTTGACGGAGTTCGTCGTGGAAGAAACGTTGCATGGTGGTGTTGATAAAGATCAGCCGAAACGGCCGGAAATGTAGGCTTCAGTCTGGGCCTGCGAAGGGTTCATGAAAATCTTTTCAGTGGTATCGTATTCGATCTGCTTGCCAAGATAGAAGAATGCCGTGCGATCCGAGACACGTGCGGCCTGCTGCATGGAGTGGGTGACGATGACGATTGTAAACTGGTCCTTCAGTTCGTGAATGAGCTCCTCGATTTTTCCGGTAGCAATCGGGTCAAGCGCTGAACAAGGCTCATCCATCAGCAAAATTTCCGGACGGTTGGCAATGGCACGGGCGATACAGAGACGCTGCATCTGGCCACCAGAAAGGCCCAGAGCACTGTCGTCCAGTCGATCTTTGACCTCATCCCACAGTGCGGCCTTGCGAAGGGAGGTCTCACAGGCCTCTTCCAGGACGGCGCGGTCACGCACCCCGACGACGCGGAGGGCATAGACGACATTCTCGAAGATAGATTTTGGGAAAGGATTGGATTTCTGAAAAACCATACCCACGCGGCGGCGCAGGGAAATAACCTCCAGGCCCGGATCATAGATCGAACGCCCGTTGATTGTGATATCCCCTTCGTGACGAATACCGTCCACGAGGTCGTTCATCCGGTTCAAATTGCGTAACAAGGTCGATTTTCCGCACCCAGATGGGCCGATAAAGGCCACGACCTGCCGCTCCGGAATATCGAGCGAGATGGCGTCCAAGGCTTTCTTTTGACCGTACCAAAAGCCGAAATCGCGAATGCTGATGTAGTCCTTGCGCCCTTCGCGTTCAGCGGAGGGTCGGACTTTGATGCGGGAGGCGGAAGGAGGATTCATGGTGAGCATCGCAATTTTAGAAAGAGGCGCCCTTGAAGCGGGCACGTAACCGGTTGCGGATCCAGATCGCACCTATGTTCAGGCAGACGACGAGGACAATCAACAGCAGTGTGGTGGCAAAAACCATCGGGCGCGCGGCATCCGAGTCGGGGGACTGGAAGCCGAGGTCATAGACGTGGAAGCCCAAGTGCATGAACTTTCGGTCCATGTGCAAAAAGGGGGCCGTCCCGTCAAGCGGCAGCGTCGGAGCCAGCTTGACCACGCCCACTAACATCAATGGGGCTACCTCCCCTGCGCCACGCGCCATCGCCAAGATGACACCCGTAAGAATGCCAGGAGCAGAAGCCGGCAAAAGGATATCGCGGATCGTCTGCCACTTAGATGCCCCCGTCGCGAGGGAAGCCTCACGCATGCCGCGCGGAACGGCCGCAAGAGCCTCTTCGGTCGCCACGATGACTACCGGCAAAGTCATGAGGGCCAAAGTCAGAGAACACCAAAGCATCCCTCCAGTCCCGAAGACCGGTGAGTTATTATTATACTTAAGCTGATCGGCGAAAAAGAGCTGATCGATCGTGCCGCCCAAGACATAGACAAAGAAACCCAACCCGAAGACGCCGAAGACGATGGAAGGCACGCCGGCCAGATTATTGACGCTGATGCGGACGATTCTCAGCACCGCCCCTTGTTGGGCATACTCACGCAGGTAGATGGCCGTAATGACGCCGAACGGAGTCACCATCAGGCTCATGAACACCGTCATCACCAAAGTACCGAAAATCGCCGGCATCAAGCCACCCTCCGTGTTGGCTTCGCGCGGTTCGTCGAAGATAAACTCGCGTAAGCGACTGAAGAAAAGTTGCACGCGGCCAGGAGTGTCGAGGCGATTGGGAAACCAGGCACGGATCACCTGAGTCAACGGGACGGTCACCGAACGACCCGCCGCATCTTGAACCCCTAAAGTCGCAACGGCACCGCCCTCGCTCACCTTCCGACCTTCGGCCTGTAAAATCGCATATTGCGCTTCAAGCCTTGCGATGATTTCGCGGTTCGTAACCGCTTCGGCTTCCTGATGAAGATCGACCGCCCGACGCAAACCGATCCGGGCCGATTCCATGTCAGCATTGACCTCGCCGACCTGGTGGCGATTGATTTCCACAAGTTTCTCCCGTATCTGACGCGCGGCGGCGACTTCTGATTGCAGCGATGTTTCAAACTCGGCGTCCGTAATCGAAAGCACCTTCCCGTCTGATTGCTTTAATGTGATGGGCCTTACGAAGGCTGGACCATTCTCCACGCGCTCCAAGCCCAAGACGTCCGCGGGGAATTCTTCGGCTTTGATTTTGGCTTCATCGACCCAGAGATACGAATTACCGTTAAGCTCGCGAAGGCCGACCTGATATTGACGTTCATACCGCGGATCCGATGCGGGTGTACCAGGCCGAATTCGGCGCTGCGCCAGCTGACCGATGATACCTTGGCCGTCGGCCATCTTCACCACCGGCACCGGCGGAGCCCAGAAAACCGTGATGCCATTGACGATGACCAGGCTAAGGAGCCCTACCACCATCGCCAGGCCGATGATCAGACCCAGTCCGGTAAACCAGACCCAAGATTCACCCCGTGGCGTGCTGCTATCGGAATTGGTGGCCATGGCTTAGACGACTTTATAACGCTCCCGAAGGCGTTGGCGGAGAATTTCAGCGAGAGTGTTGATCACGAAAGTAAGCAAGAAAAGACAACAAGCCCCAAGGAATAGGGCGCGATAATGTGTATGGCCGGCGGCGGCTTCAGGAAGCTCAACCGCGATGTTGGCCGACAAGGTCCGCATCCCGCTAAAGGGATTAGCCTCCATCACCGCGGTATTCCCGGTCGCCATCACCACGATCATCGTCTCGCCGATGGCGCGGCCAAAGCCGATCATGATACCAGAGACGATACCTGAAATCGCGGTCGGAATCACGACGCTCCATACCGTCTGCCACCGGCTGGCACCCAAGGCCAAAGAGCCAGAGACCAAAGAATTAGGAACATTAGATAAGGCGTCTTCCGCGATGGTGAAGACGATAGGGATGACGGCGAAGCCCATCACGAAACCCACGACTAGGGAATTACGTGAATCATAAGTCGCACCCGTCGTCTGCCGCCACCATTCCCGAATATCAGACACCGGCAAACCTGAAGAGGAGTCCTTCACCGTGAAGAAAAAGGATTCAATTGCCGGTCCTGATTTCCAAGCCAACCAGCCGCACAAGACCACAAAGGGAAGCAACCAGAGAAATTCCACGCCCGGGGCGACTTGTCGGCGCCAAGGCTGTGGTAAGGCGGACCAGATAAATCCGGCCGCGATGGCAGCCGGCGCCAAAACCGCCACAGAGCAAAGCAAAGGCACGATGCGTGAATCAACCAAAGGCGCGAGCCAAAGACCGGCTAAAAACCCAAGCACCACCGAGGGCAGTGAAGCCATGATCTCCATCACAGGTTTAACCACCTGCCGAAATTCCGGACGCAAGAATTGCGAAACGTAAATCGCGGCCGTCAGGGCGATCGGGAGCGCAAAAAGGAGGGCATAAAAAGTTCCTTTTACCGTGCCATAAAAAAGCGGAACGAGGGAATATTTGGCCTCGAATTCATCGGACCCTGCGCTGGATTGCCAAGTATAGGCGGGAGCGGAAGCGCCTTCATACCAGATTTTTCCGAAGAAAGCGCTCCATGAGGATTCCGGATGGTGATCAACCAATTCCCAACGGTGCAAAACCCCACGTTCATCGAGTGCCGTGAACCGATCGTAATTTCCGGCGAAAGCAAGCTGGCGGAGGGCGGAGCGGGGAGCTGCCCCCTCCCAGCGCAACGAACCCGTCGTCATATTATAAATCTGCAAACGACCATCCGTCGCCGCTAAGTAACATTTATTGCCCTCGGCAGCGTAGACACCCAGACCAGCACCAGCGAGTTTCTCGCCCTCATGAATCTGTCCCCAGCGACGCTGACTCAAGCCGTCTGGTTGAAGCTGCGAATAAATCGACCAAACCTGTTGCTCGCCTACTCCATTCACGAAGACTATCGAAACATTTCCGAAAATCATCCCAGCGGTAGCGATATGATGATCGGCGGTCCCTTGAAAAGGGGTGAAGGCTTGGGAAAGTACAAAGCTATCGCCGGCCTCGGCATAAACACGGACCTCGCCGCTCTTCCGAATCATAATCACGGCATCTGCGGTCGAAGGGAGCAGAACATTCTCGAAATCCGACACATCCGTCCCGACGCCAAAAGGCTCACTCGTGGTAATTTTTGCTTTACCTCCGAGGCCCTTACGTTCGGTCAGGCGCACCGCCCTTAGTGCCTCCTTACCGGCGATCGATTGCCGGACCATAATCAGCCTGGCGCTCAACCCTTTAGCGTTCCAGAGATCGAGACAAGGCGACCCCGCCTGACCGACCTGGATTGGCTCGGAAGCCGTCACGACGGGCTCCAAGCTGCGTCTACCCGTCGCGTCAAAATTAGAGCGATAGGAAACTTTCAACTCTTCGACCGAGCCATCGGAAAGACCTAACAGCACCATTCCACTTCGCGGATAAGTACGAACGGCAGTCACCTGACTCCCTGACAGCTTGGGCGTCCAAGCAAGGACCTTGGCTCCGTCTTGCGCACGCTGAAAAATAATCGAACCATCCGCCAGACAAGCGAATGGCATTTCGCCATATTCGTCCTCGCCGAACGCGACGGCATTCGCCGGAAACTGAACCGATGCTGCCTCCTTCACCTTAGCCCCGGAAAAGAGCGGAAAGATCTGAAAAATAAGGAAGCCCAACATCCCGAAAACCGCGAGGACGACGCCCACCCCGCCGAAACGGATCAGACGACCCATCCATCGATCGGCGGCCAACGTCATCGAACTGACGGCAAAACGCGACTCCGGAGCGGAGTTGGATTTCTTGTCAGAAGTTTCCATCGGGTGACGTTTAGGTGTCGGTCTCTTTGAAAAGGTTAAGGCGGGGAGACCCCGCCTTGAAGGACCCGAGACCGCTTGCGTCGTACTTTATGAACCGGCCCACAGGGGCGTGGTGACGACGAAGCGGTTTCGAGACCAAACTTATTCGGCGCTGTAGTACTTCAGAGCCGAGCGGCCTTCGCTCGCGACATCAACCGGGAGGGGGAAATACCCGTCCTTGATGGTGATCTCTTGGCCCTGCTTGGAGAGCACGAAGGTGATGAATTCGCTGGTAAGCTTATCCATATCCTTGGAAGGCGCTTTGTTCACGTAAACGTAGAGGTAACGGGCAAGCGGGTAGGTCCCGTTGAGGCAGTTAGCGTAATTAGGCTCAATGAAAGCAGCTCCATCGGTTTCGGACAGAGGCAGGGGTTTGACGCCAGAGGTACGGTACCCGATACCGGAATAACCAATAGCACCGAGATCGGCGGCGACACCTTGCACAACAGACGAAGAACCAGGCTGCTCCTTGATGCTGCCCTTGTAGTCACCGTTCTTCAAAGCGTTATCCTTGAAGAAACCGTAAGTACCCGAAGCCGAATTACGACCGAAGGCCGAGATGGTCTTACCAGCGAAGGCGCCGGTTAGCTTAGCCTCGCCCCAGGTATTGATGTCTTGTCCGCCGCGCTTGCGGGTGGAAGAGAAGATGGCATCAACCTGCGTGAGCGAAAGGCCGGTGATAGGATTATCCTTGTGCACGAAAACCGCGAGGGCATCGATGGCGACGGCAATCTTGGAAGGCTTATAGCCGAACTTTCCGGCGAAGGTTGCGACCTCGCTTGACTTCATCTCGCGGCTCATCGGACCGACCTGAGCCGAACCCGTGGTGAGCGCAGGAGGAGCGGTGCCCGAACCTTTTCCTTCAACCTGAATATTAACGTTAGGATATTTTGCCTTAAAGCCTTCAGCCCAGAAGGTCATCAGATTATTCAGCGTATCGGATCCGACGGAATTCAAGTTGCCGGAAACACCAGAAGCGACGACGTAGTCGGGCAACTTAGCGTCAACGGTCACGACTCCCGAAGGAGCAGCGGTGGCCTGTTGAGCGGAAGCGATGCTGGCCGTGAAAACGAGCAGCGCGAGGGACTTGAGGGAGGTGTTCATGAGTGTGATGCACCAACATCATCCCACACAATTGTTACAGTTTCGTGTCAGAGTCGTGTTTGTTAGGCAATTTAGCCCCGGCACGCCCTTCCCCAAAACCCCTAAAAAGCTCAATTATTTTAGATAATCGGTCAAAAGAGCGGCCGAACGGGCCTCCGCTTCATCTAAAGGCATACCCCCGGCGACCCCCGGGCGCTTATGACCTACCTGGGTAAGCCAGGCATTTCGAAGCACCGTCATGCTTTGCTGCAAAATCTTAAATTTAGCCCCTTCGGCAAACGGCGTCACGGGTTTCCATTTCATATACTTGGCGAGCTCAGGCCAAACCGCCTGAGCGATAAAAAGATGCCCTTCATCGCCCGGATGTAAATTGTCTTTGGCGTAGATGAATTTCGGGTCGGCTTGCTTCGCCGCCGCGACGGCATCGCGCAATTTGGGACGGATATCAATCACCTGCCAACCGGCCGCTTTCTGTTCGACGAGCCAAGCGGCATAAGCGTCCATGACGCCATTATAATTAATCGCATCCTTCGGACGGTTGTCTGGAGAATAAAGGGGTGGTGTCATCACGACGATCTTGGCGCCAGCCTTGATGCACGCTAAACGCAGACGGATAATCCCGTCCCGATAAGCTGCGAAGCGTTGCGGATCAAGCGGCTGATAAATGCCATCGTTGATGCCATAACATGCCACCACCAGCGTGGGCTTGAATTGCGTCAATGCCCGTTGCAAACGCTCGTGCAGATCAGGTCGCGGAAAGCTGCCCCCCGCATGGCCGGCCTCCGAAAGACCAGAAGTGGTTTCGCTCGAAAGGGCCATGTTGACGACGGTCGCGCGCGCCAAACCCTTCTGCGCCCGAATGGCGGATTCGACAGACACCACCCAATTGCCGCCATAAGTGATACTATCTCCCAAGAAAAGGACGCGGGTTTCTTCTTTATCCGCAAAAACGACGGCGGTGCAGAACACGAAGAGGGCGACTAAGGGGCGGAACATCCCCGCAAACTGACAGGTTAACGTTTCAGGTAAAAGTGAAATGATAAGGGACTTATTAACGGAAAGCACCCTCCCCTACTTCGCACTTCTCCCTTGGGCGTTCCAAGGTATGGTTCACCCCTCTGAGCACGCCCATCCACATTAAAGGGGCCCGCACCCACAATCTGAAGAACGTGGAGGTCATCCTGCCGCGCAACCGCCTCACGGTCATCACCGGCGTGAGCGGCTCGGGAAAGTCTTCCTTGGCCTTCGATACCCTACATGCGGAGGGTTGCCGCCAATACCTCGAATCCCTTTCCGCCAAGGCCCGGGGGATGCTTGAGTCCGTAGCTCGTCCCGATGTCGATTTTATCCGCGGACTCTCACCCGTCATCGCAATCGCGCAACGCACGGGCGGGAACACCAATCCGCGCTCGACGGTGGCGACGCTCACCGAAATCGCCGACCATGCCCGTCCGCTTTGGATCTTAGCGGGCGATCGCAAGTGCCTCAAGGATGGCCACCCCGTTCGCCGGCGCTCATTAGATGATAATCTTCAGGCGCTAGAAGTCATTCCCAACGGCACGCGATTGATGATCATCGCACCCATCACGAAAGACCGTCCTTCGGTCTTGCTCGAAACGACCGCCGACCTCAGTCGCCGAGGCTTCACGCGGCTGCGTCTCAATGGCAAAGTTGTCACGCTCGAAGAAGCGGAAGGCTTACTCGTCGGGCGCGACGCACAGCAACTTGACGTGGTCGTGGACCGCATCGTGATGGCGAACGATCAACGCAGCCGCCTCGCCGACTCCCTCGAGCTAGCTTTTCGCGAAGGACGAAACCGCGCCCTCGTGCTCGCCGAAAGCGGCGGCGCCTGGATCGAACACGTCCTTTCCCTTCACCTTGCCTGCGAACACTGTGGTGAGACTTACGAAGACATCAGCCCGCGTGCCTTGTCGCATAATCACCCGAGCGGCGCCTGCCCGGACTGCGGTGGATTAGGCCGGCAATTACGCTTTCAAGAAAGCCTCTCCATTCGCGATGAAAGCCTTTCGCTCAATGATGGCGCGGTCAAACCCTGGAAATGTGCGACACGTAAAACCCTTATCCGACGTAATGCGACCTTACGCGCCTTGGCCGAACAGACGCCCTTCGATCTGAAGACTCCTTGGCGAGATTTAGCTCCGGGCATTCGCCAACTCATCCTGCATGGCGATCCGAAAAGAATCTTTCAATTGCCGCCAGTCAAAGGACGTAAATTAGTCGAGACCGTCTGGGCGGGGATGTTCGCAGAGTTTGAACATGCCTACCGGACGACGACCGGTGAATCGCTCCGCCAACGCCTGCTCCAGTTCCAGTCCGGCTCGACCTGTGCGGGTTGCCACGGCCAACGCCTGTCTCCTTCGGCTCTCTCCCTCCGTCTGGCCGGAAAAAATATGGCCGAATTCCTGGCCTTAACGATTCCCGAAGCCCTCGCCTTCACGCGCGAACTTACGACACATCCGCGCGTCATCCCGACGGAAGAGGC
>Ga0214919_10011121_pt1 | contig 11258 bp, 9 predicted proteins | sample LL1503_MetaG_FD_177994 | JGI IMG/M metagenome (GOLD analysis project Ga0214919, IMG submission 177994) | Freshwater microbial communities from Lake Lanier, Atlanta, Georgia, United States - LL-1503 | ecosystem: Environmental > Aquatic > Freshwater > Lake | place: USA: Georgia | collected 2015-03-15
ACACCAGGCCATCCACTTATCCCAGGTGTCCACGATTGGCCTACAAATGGCCCAGGAACTGGTGCTGGAGGCTTGTAAAAACTGCCTCCTTTCATTACGCTTTGCATTGCGCCTTGCATTCCACAAGAACTGCAAGAACCGCCACTTTGAGCAGTTCCTAAAATAGGGGCACCACAAGTCACTCCTGTATTACAAACACCGCCTCTTTGTTGCATTTGTTTCCAAGAAAAAGGAGCTAGTGGACATCCATACGCGCCACATCCTTGACCGCCTATAAGCTGACGACTTTTATTCATTCTTCTTGTCTTAGAACAACCCTTCATATTGTAAAGCCTTTGTGTCTTTCTTCTAGTTTTATTTCCTCGTTTTTTTCTAAAAGATCCTTTAGACATTTATACATTATAGTTAGAGTAAAAAAAATAATTTACTATAAATATTTGGTTGGTATTAAGAATTTCTTACATTCATTTTTATTCAATATCCACGTGTGTAAGCATATGTCGTCGACAGCACATTTTAGTCAATTTAAGTTCATCCATGACTTCACCTTCTGGAGTTTTTTGACTATATTCTTCAGTTAAATAGATGACACGCTCGACATGCAAGTCTCTAGCCATTTTACGTTTTCTTACTTCTTCGCAATAATATGCATATTTGTTAGCAAGCACAGTGCCGCAGGTAAAGCATTTAATAGGAATGATCATTCTTGATTGTATATATTAATGTGAATATATTTCTATATTTAAATAATAATAATTTCAATTTTATTTATTGTAAATATATAATAGTATAACAACACGAAATCCTCATATTATTTCCTGTTGTTCTATTTATCACAATTCTAAAACTAGAATTAGTTTTTGCATATATAACAACTTGTCCCAATGCATTGGTCGAGTTAGCTGCATTATATGTGCCACTACTACCGGAATAATTATACCAAAAACTAGTTAAAACAACATAATTAGTAGTTCCTCTATTTATTATATTTATAACGTTGCCGCCATTATTATATGGATTACCAGATCCGGTAATTTTTGTCCATACATAGGAAACAGTTGGTACATAATTGTATAAATAACCTTCAGAAATACCATAACTACCAGTCTTAGTATAATTATTAGATTTATAATATTTATTTGATGAATCGTATTGTAGAGAGGATTGATTACCCGAAACAACAGAGCTTGATAATGGAGTGGAATAATAACAAATAATAAAATTAAATTTTAAGGAACCAGTGGTATTTGAATAAAATGTTAAGCTAAATGAATTTGTATATTTATCATGAATAATTACTTGCTGATAATTGAGAGTGTTAAATGTGGGAACCAAACCATCAATTGTAGTTATTTCATATAAAACAATATAATCACTATTGTAGTCCATAATACCAATATTATTAATATTTGTTGAACCTATAACAGTAGTAATTTCTTTCGAAGAATAAGAAACTATAGGGAAAAATTTTTTAAAATCAAAATTACCACTAAGGGGAAAACTATTAGAAAAATATCCAGTGTCTATAGCATTGCCTATTTTACAAATGGATGAATTTGTAGTTGACACAGTGCTAAGTTCATAAGCTTGGTTGATTGTGTAAAAAAATATCACAAAATCTATATGAAAATATAAAGATGATGACCCGTCATTTGTAAACCACCATGTAAACTCCCATAAACTATTAGTCACATTTGGATCTTTTTGTCTTAAATTAGATAAAACTATAGGATTCGGTTTAGCACTTGCATAATTTCCATCAGCAGCAACAACTGAAGAATATATCCAATAAGTAATATCTCCGAATGATATATTTTTACTATAATATACATTGTACCCATCAATATTTTGAAGAGTTACAACCCCACTAAGAGTTCCACCGGCACTAATTGTAAGTGTATCTGTAATTGCATAAGCAACAAATGTATAGTTTTGATTTATAATGTTTGATCCATTTTTGTTGTAATGAATATCTATATTTAATGTGGAATTTGCGGGAGTATTTTCAGCCATGTTATATGTTATATATTAAATAAACAAATATATTAAACAAATTAAAAATATATTATTAAATATATTAATTAAAAATATGTTTCAGCAACTATGCCAACTAACAAATAACTCAGAAGATCGTCTGGGATGGGATGAATATTTTATGTCTATTGCCTTACTTGCGTCTTGCAGATCACCTTGTAAAAGGCTACATGTTGGCTCTGTCATTGTCAAGGATAATCGTTTAATATCTATGGGATACAATGGCTTCATTTGTGGTGCTCCACATATTAGTCGCGTTCAAGATGACCACGAGCAGTCAATAATTCATAGTGAAATCAATGCGATAACCGATTGCGCTAAACGCGGTGCATCCCTAAATGACGCTAAAATATATGTTACACATTATCCGTGCATCAATTGTTTCCGAACTATTGCAGCATCAAATATAAAAGAAATTGTCTATTTACATGACTACAAGAATGATGCGATTATTGCACTTTTGGCGCAAGATGCAGGAATTTTAATGCGACAATTAGTTAATTAGTTAATTAGTTAGAAACATTGTATTTAGTTCCTTGATAATAATACGTATCCATTGAGATCAAATTGCCCTTTGCATCCTTCTTAAATATAGGACCATCAACATTGCCTGCTCTACATTTACTAGTATCTCCTGATTGCGTCCAAACACAACACGTAGTTTGTGCGCAACCATCTTCTGTTAATTGGTCACACGATTTTTCTAATTCAGCTGATTTACCTAAATGGCTTTCACAAAAACTGTCACTAGGATTAAGCTTCATTGCTTTAATTTCTTTTGCTATTTCGGGTGAAATATTAGATTTTTCTTTTTTTTTATTTATATCATCTGTATTTTCATTATTAGCATTTAAAAAAGTCTCGACTACTACTTCTTGAATTAATTTGGACTCAGGTTTAGGTGGATTTAGATCCCATTCTCTAATACTAATAATTATTAATAATGCAAAAACAACAGATATAATTACAGCTATACTAACATAATTTTCTTTAATAAAGTTGACAATTTCAATCATAAAATATAATAATATTTTTATTATATTTTGTTTTTATTTATTGATTATAATTATTATGAATTTATTATATCATATTATTATATAATGCATAGAAAAAGAACTCTTAAAAGGCATCATAAACATCATAGTCGTAAAAATAAAACTATGGTTAAAGGGAAACATATGGTTAAAAAGGGTTACAATCTTGTAAAATCTACATCAAAAAAATATATGCCGGCGGTAAAATCAGGATTAGAAGGAGTTGGTTCAAAGGTCACTAAGACTGCAAAAAATGCGGTTCCAGTTTTACAAAAAACAACTCGTGACTTATTTGGTATAGTTGGAATAAAGAAGAAAAGTGCGACCAAGAGAGTACATTTTTATTAAATCTCCTTTATAATTGTTCCTTTGGTTGTTTTCACCTTTTTAAATACTTTTTTACCTTTTGCATCGCTATGAAACTCGTCGTGACATTTTTGGCAAAGATTTAATAAATTGGCCGAATGATTTTTATTCAATGTTAGTCCCAATTTTTTAATAACTCCTTTTTGATTTGCATCTTGCTGATGAATTAAATGATGCACATCTACCGCCAAATGTAGACCACAATTTTCACATAATCCCTTTATAACTGATGCGTTGTAATGCGATTGCCTTTGATCTAAAATGCTAGCCGCTTGTGGATGATATTTCATACGAATATTTAACGCTGCACTCAAAAAATCCTGTGGCAAACTTAGTGATTTACACACCTCTAAGCCATACATATTGGTTCCAGGTCCATCTTTCAGCTTCCTATCGTATATCAAGCAATCCTTTTCTTTGTCATATATCACCGACATATGTTTTAAACTAACAGTTTTTAATTCAGTGATTTCATCATAATTGATGATTTCGTGCAAATGTGTAGCAAAAATAAAGGAGCATTGCTTAGAATGAAGCGTCTGTATCCCTGCAACAAAAATACTGACTGCGCTAATACTTTCTGTCCCAGAACAGAGTTCGTCGCCTAAAACTAGACTATTCTTATCAGAAAGACGTAGAATAGTTCGAAGTTCGGACATTTCAACCGCAAATGTAGAAAGACCTTTGAATAAATTATCATTACCGAGAATACGTGTAAAAATATATTTATAAGGATTATATTTGTAGCTTGATGCAGGCACATAAAGGCCGGATTGCGCCATAATTACAGAGATACCTAGAGCACGAATGAAACTAGTTTTGCCGACAGCATTGGTGCCATATAAAAGAATACCATCGACAATATTATTACCTATTGTAATATCATTGGCAACATAAAGCTCAGATTGTTGTATTTTTTCAATTAAACAGTGGCGTAAATTGGTTGCACTAACATAAGATTTATCAGTTTCAACTGCATTTTCATTTTCAAGAACAATTTCAGGTTTACAATAATTATATTTATCAGCAATAAATGCTTTAGAATATACGACATCAACATAGGTAATGAGATCACATATTACATTTATTTTGGATTGAAATACTTCAAGACTTTTAATAATTTTGGAATAAATTTCAGATACAGTTTCAATGAAATTGGTTTTGATTAAACTAACATCTTTGCAAAGCTTATTAATTTGGCCATTTACGATGATTTTGTTAGTTGCTGTTTGTTTATTATACTCTAGAGGATCTTTTTCAATATCCAAAGAAAAATCACATTCTTTGTTGTAAAATCTGGATTTATATTTAAGTAAAATTGCTTTATTAGATCCCTTGTCTTTTTTAAAGACCTCTTCCAATATTTTGCATCGTCTATCAGTAGCAAATAGACTATAATTATTTTTTTCAGTTTCGTGAATTTTAACATATTCACTAACTTCTTCTGCTTCTGCGTTTATATTTGTATTTGTATCTGTATTTATATCATTAGTTACAACCTTCTTGCTCTTCTTCTTGGAACTATTTTCAAAATTAGAAATAATAGAACTGAAATATGCGCGACAGCATTCTAGTTTATCTTGAGATTCGGTTAAAATGCGTATCTTTTCATCTAATGCGCTATCTATTCCGTTTCGAATGAAGCTCTTTTCGATCTTTTGTATGTTTTCAATGTCCTTGCAATCATCCATTATAAAAATAGTGTCTAATCTTTTACTAATTTCATCAATATAAACTAACAAATGTTCAAATTCCGGTATTTTTATTTTCAAATATTCGTGCAAAACTGGTTTACCAATAATAAAACTGTAAATAGTTTTAGCCATTAATATTCCGCTATACAATTGATATACTGTTTTGGGTGATATTTTTTCCAACATAATTTGCCGACTGATTTTGACCAGATCTTTAATAGGAACTAACATCGTTTTCACTAGCTTATAGTCTGTCTCAAAATTGTTTAAAATATGTTCAATAATATCGTATTCTTTTTGCAGATATTTTTTATCTGTAACAGGATTAAGAAATTGATATGCGAATTTACGTTTTCCCATTGTTGTAATGCATTCATTCAACATCTTACTAACAGAAGAATATTTACCCTTGTAGTCACGATCCGTATCGTCAATTATATTTAATTGTTTCAACGAATGATTTGCTAATATTAATCGATTACTTTTGTTCTCTATTATGGGTTCCGCTATTTTATAAACAAGATTAGGATTATGTTGATAAATAAAATCTAACAAATAGCAGAAGGATTGTGTTGCCCATACTTTTTCACCAAATAAATACATAAATGCAGTAACATCATTGAATTTGTAGAAACGAGAAAGGAGTTGGGTTTGATATGTTTGTTTTTCGCAATTAAGAGCCCTCAATGTATTTTTGTTAGTTTCCTTTCCATCTAGACTAACAAGTGAAACAAAATGAATAGATTTACTTTTAATATTAGTATAACTAACAATATCATTTAGATCTTTTTCTCCGACATTAGAAATAATAATAGTTTCACTTGGATTATAAATGGAAATGAATTGCTCCAATTCATCGAATGTAGTTGGATTCTTAATATAAGGCTCACAATATTCCATAATACTGGTTTTTCCAGTGTAAATATCAATCATAGAAACGCCAATATATACATTAAGTTGTTTTACTGATTTAGATTTTAGGAGTTGAATAGGATCCACCTTGGTTTCGATCCAAATGCACGAAGTTATGTTAGTTATATTCTCAGTATCAGATGAAAAATATGTTCCTGGTGAAAAAACACCGAGTAGTGAGCGAGTTGTGTTGGCGCATTGTTCATCTTGTGCATATACGGCAGTTGTAAAGCCAGCATTTTGCATTTTTTTGACATATTTATCTAGGAATTGATAATTAAATCCAGCCATAACAATTTGTTCTTGACCAACACAGACGCGCTTTTCAGCGATATTTAGGTCACAAATGCGCGAAAATTCCATAATATTTGAACCGTAAATATTATCAGCATTATCCTTTAATCCGTAGCATTCGAAGAATGATCCAACCTGAATTAGAAAGACAGTATTGGAACCATATTCTTCTTCGTATTTTTTTGTTAGTTCGAAGAATTCTTTAATTAATGCCATTTGTTAGTGTATATATATTAAATATACTAACAAATCTTTAAATCTTTAAATTAATTAATAATGGAATGTCTTTAAATATATATTAAGAAATGTAAATATTTGCTAGATAGCACAAGAGTATTAAATATTATAACACTAAAAACTTGGCATCAATTTGTTCACCCATCGTTCCATTTAAAATTACACGCTTATAATATCCATAGCTTTTTTTATCTATTAATGGAATCTGATAATAAAAGAATTTTAAGATGTAAAGCAATATACTAACATAAAATGGAAGCACGTGTTTTGAATTATGTTGAGCCAATATTACATCTTTAAATCGATCATTATAAATAGAGAATTCTGCATTAATACCCTCTTTTTCATTTTCATATTTAAGTTTGTAACCATACGTAGGTGTATCTTTAATAATCCAAGCAACCTTTTTAAAATCACTTTTCTTAACATGCAAAAAATGTTGCATTTTTACCATCAAGCTGTATTCATTTTCTGCAAAAATATCGACATCAATGTCGCTTTTACCAGGAACGTAATCAGAACGCTGAACGCTACCAAAATAAAGCAATTTAGTATCTAAATAGTCGCCGAGTTGATAAAAAAAGCGTTTGACGTTTTTAGGTAAATCATTTTTTGTAGTTTCCATTTACAGTAAAGAGAGAAAAGTTTATAATACATTTTAATAATTTCATTTCGGTAATACAATCTTGAATAAATTCGTTTCTTTAAATAATATATTTTCTAAACATATATATTAAGGAACTTTCCAAGAATATTCCAAGAACTTTCTAAGAACTTTCCAAGAACTTTCCAAGAACTTTCCAAGAACTTTCCAAGAACTTTCCAAGAACTTTCCAAGAACTTTCCAAGAACTTTCCAAGAACTTTCCAAGAACTTTCCAAGAACTTTCCAAGAACTTTCTAAGAACTTTCTAAGAACTTTTCAAAAATATTCTAGGCATTTTCGGTTACATCTTCATTTAAAAAATTATGTAACAATGTCTCTTTATTTATGTTAGTTATCTCTCCTGCCAACATTGCCGTTTCAAATGTCTTTCTAAGTATTTCATTTGGCGCGCCACTTCCGATCTTTATAATACCGTGTTGTCTTAAATATTTACGCACATCTTTCATACTAGTTTTCTTCAATTCTTGCTGCACATCAATAACATTTTTTCTAGTATTTTTATCTTTTAATAAAATACCGACCTTCCTTAATTTGTCTGATTTTCCTAGAGTGAATTTTCTGCGAATTGTTCTTTTTAAATATTGTTTAGGTACATTTTCATCTTGCTCCTTTTTCTCTCTAATAATTTCTTTCACATCTAATGCAACATCTAATACACCATTAATATCTGTTTTAATATAGTCTATTTCTGGTAACGATGGTAATTCATTTTTCTTTTCACTTTCAGGAGTGATTGCTTCTAAAAATTTTAAATTTTCATTTAATTTTGACGCTTCTGGATTCGATTTGATTTCATTCTCTTGTATTTTTTTTAATTTCTGTTTGATTTGTTCTAATCTTTGCTCTCTTGATAAAGTACTTGAAGATTTTGTAATTGATGGAGATAAAACAGATGTTATAGGTGCTATTGGGGTTGCTCCTTCAATAAAAGTATTTCTTTTGGGAGGCGTTGGTGGTCTTGCATTTAACTCTGGAAACTCGTGATTTTTTCGTGTTTTTATCCAATCCTTGTATGTTGGTTTTAAACCATTTTTAAGACATCCATAAGGCACATCTGAATTAGCAATTAAATTATAATTTAAAGCTAAAGTAGGACTATTTGATGCTGCATCAGGTATAAAATAACTGCTTTTTATTGGAGTTGGTTCTTGTAATTCCGGTGGTAAATCTAATGAAATATTAGGACTTACAGTTGGTACATATAAATTATTTTTAACAGTTCGATTGTTTAAATTGTTTCTTTGCTTTTCTCGCTCGGTATCTCTTTTTTGTTTCCTTGACAAGTCAGATAAATAATCCATTGCGCCATAAAATTCATCTGTAAAACTATTAACTACTTTCTCTGAAGAACTGTTCGATCTATTACTTTTATTATTACTACTTTTGCTACTGTTACTGTTATTGCTACTATTGTGACCACTTTTCCCGTTATTTGTACCATTTATATTACTACCTTTTAAACCCAATTCCATTGATTTATGATCCTTAATCCTTTTCAATAATTTGTTTTTTAAATTGTTTGGACTAATAATAGGGGTTATTGCCAGATCCTTTTTATCCCTATTTTTTCTGGTCTTTGCAGATCCTGGGATTTTAAATAATTCTGGATTAATTTGAATTGTTTTTTTTGTATTTGACATATGTATTATACAAAAAAAACAATTTTATAAAAGAAACACAAATTATTACGAATACATGTAAGAAAGAGATCTTTTTATAATTTCCTCTTCTTTTTTAGATTTACTATTATCGTTCTTTAAATATATTTCGAGACCTTTATCTACATCAGCAATTGTCAACTTTTTCTTTACAGTTTCATCTAAACAAAATACTCTCCTACTATGCGCAATCTTTGTTTTTGCAAATAATGTTTCTATATCTCTACCAAAATATTTAAATGATCCTTTATTTTTCTCAAACCATTTTACATTTACACTCGACTTGTCTATTGACCAACCACTGTCATTTATTTTTTTAATAAATATATCATATAAATCAACTGCACTATAGTCATCTATTTTAAATCTCCAAGTAAATCTGGAAGTGAGACCTTGGTTATAATTGAAAAAACATTCATTTAGATCTGTTTCATATCCTGCTATTATTACCATTAAATTATCTTTATGATCACTTAATGCCTCACATAATGTATCTATGCATTCTTTCGAAAAGGAATCACGTTTTTCTTGATTACCCAAGGCATATGCTTCATCAATAAATAAAACACCTCCTAAGCTTTCTTTTATTACATCTCTCGTTTTTAATGCAGTTTGTCCTAAATAACCTGCAACTAAATCACTTCTTGTTACCTTCTTAAAGGTTCCCTTGTTTAAAATACCAAGCTTTGCAAATATTGATCCAATAATCTTTGCTATTTCAGTTTTACCAGTGCCTGGTGGTCCATAAATTACAGTATGCATAAAATCATTACTAGGTATTTCTTTTTCCTTTTTATTTTTGTTTGTATTTTTATGCAGATTTTGAATATAAAATAATAACTGATCTACTATATTTTCCTTCAGATTTTGCATTCCAATCATAGCATTCAAGTCTAATAAAGGCTCTTTGATTTTATGAAGTAAGTGCATATCTATATTATATTCAACCTCTTTATCATCAGGATATTCTTCAATCATTTTTAATAAATCACTTATATTATTTATTTCAAAATTTATATTTACTTTTCTTCTATTTACATATTCTTTTGTTTTCTTTTCTTCTCTTTCTTTTTCTTCATTTTTCTCTTTTTCTTCTCTTTCTTTTAACTCCTTTAAAATAGATAGACCTATTTCTTTAATGTTGTTTGAATAATATGCATTTGGTTCATATGCATTTGGGTCATATATAATTGGTTCATATGATTTAGTCGACGTCTTTGTTGAATCTTGCATTTTATTATTATAAATTTGATTTATTGTTTTAGTATAGTTTTTGATTTCTTCTCTTTTTATTCTATCCTCTTTTGACTCATATATTTTTATGTCTTCTTTAATTATTTCATCATTTTTTAAATAATTTGGTTGGTTTTTATCAAGTTCTAATAATAATTTATTATAATTATTTACATTAGTAGATGATCTAAAAATTCTTTTATTTGTTCCATTTTTATTCATATATTCGGTTAAATTATATTGTTAAATTATGTTTATATTATTTACATTATCTTATTTATTTGTCACTTTATTTGTCACTTTATTTGTCACTTATTAAATATATGAATTACATTCATTATAATAATCTATAATAAAACAATTTAAAAATAAATTGAAATATAAAATAACTGTAAGTATGAGTTCAATAACCAATAAAACAAAGTCTAAGACAACTACTAATAAAGCAAATATGTTCTTTACTAAACAATCTGATAAGATTATTAATGATAAGACCGCAAATGATAAGATTACTGTCGTCAAATCTAAAGGAAAAAATAAAAAATTATCAAAAATAGTTGAGTTTGAAATTGATGAAACACTTTACACTGAAAATGTTTTAAAAGATGCAAGTGTAAATGCAGAAATCGATACATCCTCTCTAAAAGCTGCTATAAAAGCATCTGTTAAATCTTCTGTTTTAAAAGATGCATTCAATCTTTCTGAAGATAAATACATCGAAGCTCCTTGGACTCTCATTGGATCCTATTTTCAAGACAAACATCTGGATCGCCTTGTAAGACATCAGCTAGAGTCTTACAATAATTTTGTAGGACTTCAATTGCCGCAAACTATTGAGATGTTTAACGAGGTGCATATCAAATCCGAAAATGACTTTGACAAGGAATCTGGCAAATATTCTCTAGAAATATTTATCACATTTGAGAATTTTCATATTTATCGCCCTCAAATTCACGAAAATAACGGTGCTATTAAATTAATGTTTCCACAGGAAGCACGCTTACGCAATTTCACATATGCTTCTGCAATGACAATTGATATTAATATCAAATATATAGTCAGAAATGGAGAAAATCTCGGCAATACCAGTACATTCTACAAAACTCTATCAAAGATTCACATTGGTAAAT
>Ga0214919_10011122_pt1 | contig 11256 bp, 9 predicted proteins | sample LL1503_MetaG_FD_177994 | JGI IMG/M metagenome (GOLD analysis project Ga0214919, IMG submission 177994) | Freshwater microbial communities from Lake Lanier, Atlanta, Georgia, United States - LL-1503 | ecosystem: Environmental > Aquatic > Freshwater > Lake | place: USA: Georgia | collected 2015-03-15
CGATACTTAGGTGTGACCTTGGGGGTTCTCATGACAACAAAAAGATTTCTCACGGCTGCGACAATTTTGCTCCTGTTGGTGAGCGCATGTTCACAGAAAAGCGACAATTCGCAAACAACCGACGGCGAGTCAACCACTCCGGCACAAACAGAACCCACTTTGGTAGCTCGGGATATGTCGCGCGAATTTAAAATTCAAGTTGATGAAGCTTTGGCCAATAGCGCCACTGGGTGCGAAGAACTCGACCCGTCACAGTGCATCTTGCCTTTCCCAAGCAATCGGTACACCGTCGTCGATGAAACAACTCCTACCGGTCGGCGAGTCGCAATTCCTGCCGAGGGTTTACTTGTCAATGCGAAGGGGATTTTTATCGACCCCAACGAATGGAATCGTAACGACGGCTTTAGCCCCAACAGTTCAATTTTGACCTTGATCGCCGATCTCGATGCGAAAGCGTCAGATCTTCCAGAATGGACCGATTTAGAAGGCTCCCTTTCCGACGATGCATCTGTCGTCATCATTGATGAAGCCACGGGAGAGCGTGTCCCTCTCTGGGCCGAATTAGATGCTGAAACTGGAGGCGAGCAACCATTGCTCATTGTGCATCCTGCGGTCGCATTACTTGATGGACACACCTACTCAGTAGCGATGCGGAAGTTAAAGACAACATCCGGTGCCGACGTTGTCCCTTCGCCAATTTTTGAGTTCTATCGCGACGGGTACACATCTGATAATGAACAACTCAATGAGCGAACAGTCGAAATGGAAGCCATGTTCACGGCGTTATCGAACGCTGGAATTGAACGTTCAACACTTCAACTCGCCTGGGACTTCACAGTTGCCTCAACAGAAAATCTCACCAGCAGAATCTTGGCCGTTCGTGACAACACTCTCGAATGGCTTGACACTCATTCGCCTGAATACACGATCACTTCAATCGTCCCAGCATCACAAGACGATGTCGCCGTCCAAGTTGCCGGAACGTTCAAATTGCCAACTCACCTCACTAGCGACGGATCCGCTGGTCAAAAGTTTGCGTACGACTCAACAACGCCTGGACCCAATGATCTTCCGGTCATCGGAGAAGTCGTCGATGTCCCTTTTATCTGTCAAGTTCCAAAAGTAGCCATTGATGATCCATCAACCGTTCTGCATCCTGGCCTATACGGTCACGGCCTATTAGGTAGCGAATACGAAATTGATTACGGCGGAGACGTGCGAGCACTCGCTCAAGAAGCTGACGTTTTGTTTTGCGCAACAAAGTGGGCCGGAATGAGCGAAGACGACGTCGGCAACGCAGTTGTTTCATTACAAGATCTCTCAAATTTTCCGACAGTTGCCGACCGTTTGCAGCAAGGTATTGTCAACATGATTGCGCTTGGACGTTTGATGAACACCGATGACGGAATCCTTTCTGATCCGGCTTTTGGCGACATCAAAGTTGCAGGCGACTTGGTGTATTACGGAAATAGCCAAGGCGGCATTATGGGCTCTGCCTTAACCGCCGTGTCCCCAGATATTTCACGCGCCGTGCTCGGCGTACCTGCCACCAACTACGGACTCTTGTTGTTGCGTTCTGTTGACTTCGACCAATACGAATCAATTATGGAACCGGCTTATCCCGCTCGAAGTGATCGAACAATTGCTATTTCATTGATGCAAATGCTTTGGGATCGTGGGGAAGGTGGCGGGTACATCAATCACATCACCCGTGATCCCCTCCCTGGAACTCAGCCAAATAAGGCAGTACTCATGCACGTTGCGTGGGGCGACCATCAAGTCAGTGAACTTGCTGCTTTCAATGAAGCTCGCTCACTCGGCGCCAAGATCTATCGCCCGGTAGTAGCCGACGGCCGTTCACGCGAAGTGACGCCTGGTTGGAGCCTCGATTCAGTCGCCGATGGAGATACTGGTTCGGTCATCGTCATATGGGACTCGGGCGCCGACATGATTCCGATCGAGGCCACCCCACCCGGTGGCGAGCATGATCCCCATGAAGACCCGAGAGACGATCAGGTCGCTCGAAGTCAAATGGCGGCATTTTTATTCAATGGAGTATTCACCGATGTTTGCGGTGGCAAGCCCTGTACAGCAAAACAGAGTGGTTAACAAAGTTCAAAAACAGATCTACGAAACAATCAGAAGGTTGGCAATCACTGAATTAATCACAGCCACCATTTCTTCTGGCTCAACATGATCTTCAGCCACGTCGTTGAGAATCAAACCGAATGCGTAACCCTGAACAAAGAGGGCTAAAGCTTGGGCGTCGAAATGAGGAGAGACCCAGCCTCGTTCTTGCCCAACGCGTATCACGCGCGTCATTTGATCATTGAGGAGTTTTTGCTCATGCCCGATACGAGCGGCAAATCGCTCTCGACCTTGAGTCGCGCTGATGATGCGCGCTCGTTGAATTCGACTGATTGCGCGCTGCGGTTGCAACGCGGTTCGTGTGATCGCCGAAATCAATTGCGTGAATTTCTCTCGATCGGTCGCCGCGTCAAGAGCCCTTTGAATTGCCGAAATATCGAGTTCGACATATTCAGTAAAAATCCGAACCTGGACACATTCAACGAGATCGACAAAGTCTTCAAAATGGTGATAGAGCGAACCTTTTGATATTCCCGACGTGGTCAACAACTGTTCGACAGTAAAGCCATACATGCCAAATTCTTTCGCCAACTCGACGCCACAATCAATCAGCGCTCGATGTGTTGGGTGTTCAACAGTTTTAGGCACGTTTAATAACTAGCACAGGAAGGATGCCCAATTACGAATTACCGTGCCAATGACTTCTGAGTTTCAGCCCAGGTCATACCTTTCAGCACATCGTTATCGTGCGGCAAACCAAGAACTCTCTCGGCAACAATGTTGCGCTGAACTTCGCCGGTTCCTCCACCGATTGTGAGTGATCGCGCAAACATGTAACCGTCGAACCAGCCCGGATGCTCGAGCGCGCGCAAACCTACGCCTCCGCCGCCACCCAATCCGTTATGGGCCCCGCGTTCGCTGTTGTCGACGCCACCCCTGAGCATTCCGTCTGCGCCAAGTAAATCGCGGGCAACTTCCATGACGTTTTGCCCATGTTCGTCAGCCAAAACCTTGCGAATACTGGCTTCGGGCCCCGGCTGCTCTCCTCGTAAACGAGCCGAAAGTGTCCGTATGCGAATGAGGTCAAGCAAGACATGTTCTGTATAGATAGTGGCGAGACGCTGTCGCATGACTGGATCGCTCACTGGTCCTCGCTCACGTACCGCATCAAGCATTTCAAGAGCAGTGGGGCCACTTCCCCACAACACGCCACCTGTCGACAAAGACACCCGTTCATTGCCGAGTGTTACCTTGGCTAACCGCCAACCTTCATCTTGCTCGCCAACCAAGTTATGCGCCGGAATTCGCACATCAGTAAAAAAGACTTCGTTGAAAGTGCTCGCACCCGTCATCTCTTTAATGGGACGAATTTCGATCCCAGGTAAATCCATCGGACAAATGAAATACGAAACACCTTTATGTTTTGGTGCGTCGGGATTGGTGCGCGCGATCAAGATTCCGTATTTGGCATGCTGGGCGCCACTGGTCCAAATCTTTTGTCCATTGACGATGTACTCATCGCCATCACGCACTGCACGCGTACCAAGGTTTGCCAAGTCGCTCCCACTGTTTGGTTCACTAAATAATTGACACCAAAAATCTTCACCAGACAACAGGCGCAAGATGTACTTCTGCTTTTGCTCTTCGGTTCCAGCAAACATGATTGTTGGACCGGCCCAACCAATTCCGATGGGGTTGGCTGGACGACGAATCCCGGCTTTGGCCAATTCGTCGTCAATGATGATTTGGTGAATTGGATCGGCCGCTAAACCGAAAGGGGTCGGCCAATGTGGTGCGACATAGCCCGCTTCAGCCAAAACTCGACCCGTTGGATTCGGGTGGGCGGTAATCCAGTCCCGAACAACGATTCGGCGGGGGTCATCTACGGCAGGTAACTGGAAGTCCATATCACGACCTTATTCATGTCAATCTGCGCCCGACGAACACGATGACCGAACCGCAGAGCGTTTACGATGATCCTTCGTGTCCCATCAAATACCCGCAACAACAGCCTGGAACTTTGCCGATGCCTGGGAGTCGGTCGCCAAAAGGCTTCCAGACGCTCTCGCCCAGCAATACAAAGATGAGACGTACACCTGGACCGATTTCAATCGACGAGCAAACGGAATCGCCCAAACCTTTCTCAACGCTGGCGTTCAGCAACAAGACAAAGTTGCGCAGTACATGTACAACTGCCCGCAATACCTTGAAAGTTTGTTCGCCACGTTCAAAGCCGGACTGGCACCAGTCAATACCAACTATCGCTACACCACTGATGAGCTGGTGTACATCTGGGACAATGCCGACGTCGTTGCAGTTGTCTTTCACGGGATCTTTGCTGAAACGATTGAGCAACTTCGCCATCGCGTACCACGAATTGTTTTGTGGCTGTGGGTCGATGATCACAGTGGTGCATGTCCTTCATGGGCCACCGATTACGAGACAGCTGCACGTTCAGGTACAACGACAAATGTTTCCGGACCATGGGGACGAACGGGCGATGACCTCTTGCTGCTATACACCGGCGGAACGACCGGCATGCCCAAAGGTGTCATGTGGCGCCAAGAAGATCTCTTTCTCACTCTCGATAGCACCAACAAAAAGCGCCTTCCTCCGGTTCCTGAAGGAGATCCGATTGGCGATCGTTCAACAAAACCTGGACCGCGCAATTTGCCCGCAGCACCATTGATGCACGGAACTGGTTTGTTTAATGCGATGAGCAACTTGATGGTTGCGGGATGCATCATCACCATGCCTGGCCGAAAGTTTGAGCCCACTGAACTTCTTGACACCATTGAGAAATACCAAATCAATTCGATGTCAATCGTTGGTGACGCTTTTGCCAAACCAATCCTGCGCGCCCTCGACGCCGAACCAAGTCGATGGGATATCTCTTCGTTGCGCGTCATCGTTTCAAGCGGTGTGATGTTTGCCGCCGAAACAAAAGCCGGCCTATTGCGCCACAGCGAACGACTCATCATGGTTGATGCACTCGGTTCGTCTGAAGCAATTGGCATGGCCCAAAACACCACCTCGGCAGCTGGCGATTCAAAAACTGCATCATTTGAATTAGGACCAAATACCAAGATCCTCACCGAAGATGGTCGCGAGGTGCAGGCGGGTAGCGACGAGATCGGTCGCGTTGCACTCAAAGGCAACACACCAATCGGTTATTACAAAGACCCCGAGAAGTCGGCCAAGACTTTCCAAGTCATTAATGGCGTTCGTTGGTCAATTCCTGGCGACTGGGCAAGCATCGACGCCGATGGGACGGTTCGACTTTTAGGTCGTGGCAGTCAGTGCATTAACACTGGCGGCGAAAAGGTATATCCCGAAGAAGTTGAAGAAGCGCTCAAACTGCACCCCACAGTGGCTGATGCTGCAGTGGTCGGCGTTCCTGACGAACGCTTTGGCCAGGCCATTACGGCACTAGTTGAGCCACTGCCCGGCCAAACAATTGTTGAGGCCGACCTCATCGCCTTCATCAAACAGCACCACGCCGCGTACAAAGCCCCGAAGCGCGTCATTTCAATCGCCACTGTCGGGCGCGCAGGAAACGGCAAACTTGATTACAAGGCGCTGACTGAGATTGCCCTGAAGTCTCTCGGGTAGCGTCAGACCTGCAGTTTTATAGAAATGCCCAATCACCCCTCACATCTTTAGGAGTCACAATGTCAGCACTCGGTTACGACGGCAAAGTTGCAATTATCACCGGAGCCGGTGGTGGCCTCGGTCGGCAACACGCTTTGATGATGGCCAAGCGCGGCGCTCTGATCGTTGTCAACGACCTCGGCGGTTCAGTTGACGGAACAGGCGCAAATGCTTCAGCAGCACAAGTAGTCGTCGACGAGATCAAGGCCGCTGGCGGAGAAGCCGTCGCCGATCACAACTCGGTGGCAACTCCAGAAGGTGGCGCCGCAATCGTGCAGACCGCCATTGACACATACGGTCGCGTTGACATCGTGATTAACAATGCTGGCATCTTGCGCGATAAGGCGTTCCACAACATGACACCCGACCTGTTGAACCCCGTTCTTGATGTTCACTTGAAGGGAGCGTTCTACGTCACTCAGCCCGCATTCGTACACATGCGCGAACAGGGTTACGGCCGCATCATTTCAACGTCATCAGCTGCTGGTGTTTTCGGTAACTTCGGTCAAACCAACTATGGCGCGGCCAAAATGGGACTCGTTGGCTTCACCCGCGTGCTCGGAGTCGAAGGCGCTCGCTTCAACATCAAGGCCAACGCCATTGCCCCGCTCGCAATGACACGTATGACTGAAGACATATTGGGAGCTCTCAAAGACAAGCTCGATCCAGGCTTGGTTTCACCACTCGTTGCATTCTTGGCCCACGAAGACTGCCCAGTCAGTGGACAACTCTTCTCTGTCGGTGGCGGCCGTGTTGCTCACGTGTTCTTAGGTGAAACCAATGGCTACTACTCGCCAACACTCTCGCCCGAAGATGTTCAGAACAATTGGGACACCATCACCAATCGCGATTCGTTCTCGGTGCCGAACAACCTCGGCGAAGAGACCGCATTGTTCTTGAACTTCTTCAAATAAGACTCACTCATACTTTTGGGAGGTCACGCCGTGATCACAGTGGACGAATTCGCTCAGGAAGCCAAACAATGGTTGGCTAAAAATAAGCATCTTGCTCCACGTGATTACGGCGCCATCTGCCCTCCCGACATGGTGAATGAGGGTTTGGCGTGGCAGAAGCATCTCTACGCTTCGGGCAAAGCTGGCATTCATTGGCCCGTTGAATTCGGCGGGCAAGGATTAACCGCTGCCCACCAAGCACAGTGGCTCTATGAATGTGCGCTCGTTGGAGTGCCGGGTGTTTTCAACATGGTGGGCTTGGTGCTCACTGGTGGTGCCGTACAGAAATTTGGAACACCCGAACAACAAGCAAAACATCTCAATGCTTCGTTGCGCGCCGATCATGTGTGGTGTCAATTATTTAGCGAACCCGGTGCAGGTAGCGACTTAGGTTCGCTCAGCACCAAAGCTGAGCGCGACGGAGATCGCTACATCGTGAACGGTCAGAAAGTTTGGTGCTCTGGCGGTCGCTACAGCAACTGGGGAATCTTGATGGCCCGCACCAACCCTGATGCACCCAAACATGAAGGCATCAGTTTCTTTTTACTTGACATGAGTTTGCCCGGAATTGAAATTCGTCCGCTCAAGCAAATGACTGGTGAAGCCGAATTTGACGAAGTGTTTTTTACCGATGTTGAAATGCCCGCCGATGCGTTACTTGGACCACTTCATGGTGGTTGGGGTGTGGGCATGGCTGTGCTGACTTCTGAGCGGGGCCACATCGGAACAAGCGTGATTTCGCTCGAACGTCGCCTTGATTCAATTTCTCGTCTTGCCGAAGGACGCGAGCTGTCACCGACCGAGCGTCAAGAGGTCACCAAGTTGCTATCGAAGGGAATGGCTTACAAAGCCATGGCTCAGCGTCAAGGACCGGTTGCGTCAACCGCTGCGTCACTCATGAAATTGGGCATCACCGAGATGATGTTCGAAACTTCGATACTGCGCTCAAATATTTCCGGCATGGATTCTTTACTCGTTGGACCCGAAGCATTTGGAGTGCTGTCGGCACCGGGTGGCCGTATCGCCGGCGGGACAAGTCAAGTGCAGCGAAACATCATTGGCGAACGCTTACTTGGCCTTCCCCGTGAACCATCGATCAAAAAACCCGAAAATAACTGATCGTCAGGACAGTGAATCATGAACGACAATTCGACAAAAGACCAGCAACAGGGCAACAACACGAAAGATACGCCTTGGCGACTCATAAGTTTTGCTGTGCTTGTGGCGATTGTTGCGATCTTCGTTCTGCAGAACCGGGACAGATTGCCCGTAAACTTCTTATTCTTCGAAATCAACAGTCGACAGTGGGTCAATCTCAGCGTCGCCGTTGCGTTCGGCGTCGTTCTTGATCGGTTGTTCATCGGTTGGAGAAAGCGTCATCGCAAGGACGACTGAGCCTCACTATCGAGAAATAGTGAGAACCGCATCGTGAAAGTCGCATCTACTAACGGCGTCAAAGTTGAAATGTATGACATGGGAGGCACCGGCCCCAACATGTTGCTTTCGCACGCCAACGGATTTCATGGTCTGTGTTGGAAGCCAGTAGCCGACAACTTGATTAAGCGATTTCATTGTTACTCATTCGACCATCGTGGTCACGGCGACACGAAAGCTCCCAAAGATTGGAAAGTCGCGTGGGCTGGTTACGGTGCCGATGCGACGGCATGTGCAAAATCAATTAACGAGCCAGGTGGCATCATCGGAGTCGGACATTCGATGGGCGGAGCAACCCTTCTCATCGCTGCGATCAAAAACCCTGGCCTGTTTCGCGGATTGTTGTTGTACGAACCAATCGTGAAACCCGATGATGTACGCATGCCCGCTAATCGTCCAAACAACTTGGCCGAAGGTGCTGCCCGTCGCAAGAAGAGCTTCAAATCCTTTGAAGAAGCAATTGAGAATTATTCAAACAAAATGCCCATGACTCACTTCACGCCCGAAGCTCTTGAGGCATATGTGCGTGGCGGATTTAGCCAAGCAGATGACGGCACTATTCATCTCAAATGTGATCCCGCTCTTGAGTCAGAGAATTTCCGCAATCCAGAGATTCCCAATCTCTGGAAGAAGTTGTCCGAACTTGATATTCCGGTCTGGGTATTGAGCGGACATCCCGAGCCTTTCCAGCCCTCAGGATTTGCTGAGGCGATTGCTGATCGCCTCCCCCAAGGCAATCACATCGAATACAGCGACCTTGATCACTTTGGGCCGTTCGTCGACCCAACACGTGTGGCGCGAATTATCGACACTTTTGCCGACACTCTGGAACCCTGATGTCCGAGTCCTCCGATGAGCTCACTCCAGGAACTGGAATTTTTGGCCCATCGGTTGATGCATTTGATGAGCGGGTTGATCAGTTGCTCGAAATCGTGCGCTCGTCAAAGACCGCAGGTCGAGTGTTTCTGGCTGCCAGTCGACTAGGTGATTTCAGTGTGGTGTGGCATCTCATCGCAGTTTCACGCGCCATGACGGGTCGCAAACGCGCTTCGCAGGCTGTGGCCATCGCAGCCTTGCTTGGTGCCGAATCGTTGATTGTGAATCAAGGAGTCAAACGACTTTTCAAGCGCGATCGCCCCACGTCGAGTGGCGATGATCGCTTTGAGGTCCGCGCACCATCGACAAGCAGCTTCCCAAGTGGCCACGCCAGTGCGGCAACTTTCGCCGCAGTTGTATTGACAACTTTGGATGGAAAGAAGTCTGCTCCTTTGTGGTTCGGAATTGCTGCGATCGTCGGCACTAGTCGAGCATTTGTGCGCATTCATCACGCATCAGATGTCATCGGTGGAGCATGTGTTGGACTCGTACTCGGGCTTGCAGTTCGCCCCATCGTCAAAATGATGAAATAAGTCGACTACGACGCGATTCGTACTTGAATCTTGGCAGTCGTGACTGAGTTGGTTGTCACCAATTGCTTCACATTGATTGCAACTTTTCCGTTTGACCATGATTTTCCCACTTGGAGGTCGGCATCAAGCACTGTCTGACGCCGCTCAAAGCCATTCATTCCCACTACCTCTATTTGATGAATAACCACACGATCGTGGAGCAAATGCCGATTATCCCCCGTTGCCCCGATGACTTCAACGGAGATAACTGTTGAGTTATTTAGTGGCACAAGCACTAAACGCAATCCGTCAACCACTAGTTCGGTATCTGTTTCCATGAGTTCGAACGACTTTGTTCCGTTGTCAACAAGCGCAACGTTTCTGTCATCAAGCCAACCTGCCAGATACATATTGATCCCCAAAGCCCCCGGCGCATTGCGCACGTTCGCATCAACGTCCCGAGGTGCCGCACTATTGCTCATGACATCAACTGCGCTGTCATAGACGCCGTTACCAAAGTTGTCAACTGAAGTACTGCTGTGTGGCCAGTCGAGAGCGTGACCCATTTCGTGCTCAATCAAATCAAGAGGTGGGTGACCTTTCCAATATGGCATGAAGTCTGACGCACCTACATAGACGGCACGGCGAGTGAGACGAGCTGAGCAACTTTCCACGCAGGGTGAGCCCGGCCGTCCCCATCCACCCACAGCCGTCTCGGTATGTTGCGCATTAGCAATCACCAAGACTCCGCGAGTTGAATCCAAAGATTGATCCAAGGCTCGATCGACACACACATCAGATTTTTCGTCGGCACTGATAGATACGCCGTTGACAGCAGTGAACTTCGGCGAATAGCGCCCATTCGACCAACGGCTGAAGTAGTCGACGACCGAACCTAATTCGTTCACGACGTCAGCGGTCGAAAGGTTGAGTCGTTCATTGCCTGGCTCAAAAATTGGGTCAGTTGTGTCTAGCGGAATCTGACAAATCACCACTTCCCATGCATCTGAACCAAGTGCAATGTCACCAAAATTTGACTCAGTTTGCATCATGGTCGTCAAGGGTTCGAAATCAAAGTTGCCCCTGACCTGCTGTTCGTGACCGCAACCGGCGAGCGTTGCAACGACAAGCACGCCAGCAAACATTGGTCTCAATAGTTTCATCGCCCAAGAACCGTAGCCTGAGGGTTATGGCTACGGAGATCCGCTTCGACCACAAAATGTCCGATGCTGAAGGACTCATGTGGCGACTCGACAAAGACCCGTACCTCACGTCAACTTTTTCAAATCTTTCACTTCTTGATCGCTCTCCTGACTTTGATCGCTTTCGCCGCCGCATGGAGCGAGCCTCCATCGCTATTCCGCGCCTGCGACAAAAAGTGCAATCAACTCCAGCAAATTTGACCCCGCCTTTGTGGGTTGAGGATCCAGACTTCAATATTGATTATCACGTTCGCCGTATTGCCGTACCTGCTCCAGGAACAATGCGTCAGGCACTCGACATCGCCACTCTGATCACCGCCGATCCATTTGACCGCACGCGACCTCTTTGGCAATTCGTGGTGATTGAAGGTTTAGAAAATGGACAGGCCTTGTTGGTTGAAAAACTTCATCACACCATCGCCGATGGCGAAGGAAGCGTGCAACTGTCGTTGCAGTTTTTTGATTTTGAACGTGATGCTGCCGATCCACTTCCACTAGACGCCTCAAGCATCGGCGACGTCTCAGCACAAACCAACATGT
>Ga0214919_10011123_pt1 | contig 11256 bp, 10 predicted proteins | sample LL1503_MetaG_FD_177994 | JGI IMG/M metagenome (GOLD analysis project Ga0214919, IMG submission 177994) | Freshwater microbial communities from Lake Lanier, Atlanta, Georgia, United States - LL-1503 | ecosystem: Environmental > Aquatic > Freshwater > Lake | place: USA: Georgia | collected...
GCAACGCCGTGCACATGCTCTGAACCAAGCGCTTGCGTCGCGACTGCGGCGACCAGCGCCGAGTCAATGCCGCCTGATAGTCCGATTACTACTTCTTTGAATCCATTTTTTTGCACATAATCGCGTGTGCCAAGCACGAGCGCGGCAAAAATTTGTGCATCGTCGCCGAGAGGCTCGGCGATTTGACCACGAGATTGTTGCGGCGCGGTAACAGACTTCGACAATGGCAACGCCAAGTCACAAACCAACAATTCTTCAACGAACTGGGCGGCACTCGCCACAATTGTGCCGTCGGCGGACAAAACCATCGAGCCACCATCAAACACAAGTTCATCTTGCCCACCGACTTGATTGACATATGCAATGACACACTCGCCATCTCGCGCCCGCGAACTCAACATCTCGCGACGAGCACCGATCTTGCCCGCGTGAAACGGCGAACCATTGATGTTCAAATTCAATACCGCACCCAAAGAAGCCTGAACCGAAACCGGACCCTGCGAATCCCAAATGTCTTCACAGATCGTCACGCCGACACAAGCACCTTTGATATTGAACAACGGATTATGCACACCCGGGGTGAAATATCGTTGTTCGTCAAAGACGTTGTAGTTGGGCAACAAATGTTTGCGATACACGCCCAAGACCTTGCCGTGCTGACAAATTGCTGCGGCATTGTAGATCTCGTCTGTTTGTTCGACCTGATCGACAAAACCGATAATTGCAAACGTCTCGCCAATTGACTTCAAAATTTCGGCGAGAACCAACTTGTTCTCGGCAACAAAACCTTGTTTGAGCACCAGGTCTTCTGGCGGGTAACCAGTTACCGATAATTCGGGAAACGCAACCACATCGCACCCGGCCGCGACCGCCTGTTCGTAGAAGTCCAAGATTTTTCTTGCGTTATCGCCAAGCGCACCCACCGTTGGGTTTATTTGGGCGAGGCCCACGCGAAGTTTGGCAAATTCGGCCACAGAATCAGGCTACCCACCGAAAAACTTCACACTCCGTTTACAAACGGGCAATAGCCGAGAAACGGCGATCGGCAAAACTATTGAAGTTAAGAATTTGTCAGCATGGCGAATTCAGGATTGAGAGGAATCAAAATGGCATACCAAGCTGAATACATCTGGATTGACGGCGTTGAACCAACACCGACTTTGCGATCAAAAACAAAGATCATCGAAAACGGCACGAAGGCATTGCCGATCTGGGGATTTGACGGCTCATCGACAAGCCAAGCAACCGGAGAAGCATCAGATTGCATCTTGAACCCCGTGTTCAGTTGCAAAGACCCGATTCGCGGCGGAAAAAATGTTCTCGTGATGTGCGAAGTTCTTGTTGCCTCGACCGGCAAGCCGCATCCGACTAACACGCGAGCACTTTGTGCCGAAACTGCGAAGCGTTACGCCGATCACAAAATGATCTACGGCATCGAGCAGGAATACACGATGATGCGTCTCAACGGTCGCCCGTTTGGTTTCCCAGAACTTTCAGGCGAACCTGCACCACAAGGTCCTTATTATTGCGGTGTCGGTGCGGGCCGAGTGATGGGTCGCGAGATTGTTGAGATCCACACCGAGATGTGTCTCGAGGCCGGCCTGCATATTTCTGGAACAAACGCCGAGGTAATGCCTGGTCAATGGGAGTTTCAAATTGGTCCGGTAGATGCACTCGGTGTCAGCGACGAGTTGCATGTCGCAAGATGGTTGCTACATCGCATCGCCGAAGACTACGACGTGGTCATTTCTCTAGACGCAAAACCACAAAAAGGCGACTGGAACGGTGCGGGTTGCCACACCAACTTCTCGACCAAGGCGATGCGCTCGAACTACAAGGCGATCGATGACGCGTGCAAAGCACTCGGCAAGCGAATCAACGAGCATGTCAGCAACTACGGTCATGACATTGAAAGTCGCCTAACCGGCAAACACGAAACTGCCCCGTACAACCAATTCAGCTACGGCGTTTCAAACCGTGGTGCGTCGGTGAGAATTCCTTGGCAGGTCGCGCGTGATCAAAAGGGTTACGCCGAAGACCGCCGACCGAACGCGAATATGGACCCATACGTCGTGACACAGTTGATTCTCGAAACTGTTTGCGGCCAATCTTCGCCAGTGAAGCCAGCCGGTAAAAAGAAATCAAAGCCGAGCACGAAGAAAAAATCCAAGAAAAAATAGCGGTTCTGCCGCCGTTGCCCGAGTAAAACTCGAGGTTGCGACGGCAGACTGTATTCATGTCGATCAAGCGAAAAAAGTGCTGAGATGATTGAACAGCAACGCGACTATGTTCTGCGCACCGTGGAAGAACGCGGTATTCGGTTGGTTCGCTTATGGTTCACCGATGTACTCGGCAATCTCAAGAGTTTCGCCATCAGCCCGGCAGAAATGGAGAACGCGCTAAACGACGGCATGAGTTTTGACGGCTCGGCGATCGATGGTTTCAGTCGTGTGCAAGAGAGCGATGTCTTGGCGCTACCCGACCCGAATACATTCGAAGTTTTGCCGTGGGTCGACCCCAAAGGCGCCGAAGCTAGAGTGTTTTGCGACATTGCCAAACTCGATGGCACCGCGTTCGACGGCGACCCCCGACAAGTTTTACGACGCAATCTGAACAACGCCCACAAACTCGGCTTTCAATTTTATGTGGCGCCAGATATCGAATATTTTTATTTTGATCCACCAAAAGTTGACTCGCGGCCAGTGCCTCTTGACGAGGGCGGCTTTTTTGATCTGACAAGCAACGACATAACTAGTTCGTTGCGCAAAGAGACGATTCGCACGCTCGAGACGATGAGTATCCCCGTCGAATACAGCTTTCACGAAGATTCGCCGAGTCAGCACGAAATCGACCTCAGACATACCGATGCTTTGACAATGGCCGACAGCGTGATGACATTTCGTCTGGTCGTCAAAGAAGTCGCCGCGTTGCACAATGTGCACGCAACTTTCATGCCCAAACCGCTCGAAAGCGTTCAAGGCTCGGGCATGCACCTTCACTTGAGTCTTTTCAAGGGCGAACAAAACGCATTTCATGACGGCGACGACCCGTACAACTTGTCGGTCACCGCCAAGCAATTCATGGCTGGACTTTTGCGTCACGCCGCAGAAATAACCGCGGTCACGAATCAAAACATAAACAGTTACAAGCGACTCGTGCCGGGCTTTGAAGCGCCAGTACATATTTCATGGGCACGCAATAATCGCAGTGGTCTTATTCGAGTGCCGATCGCCAAACGCAACAGCGATCAAGCCACACGAATCGAATATCGATCACCCGACCCTGCGTGCAACCCTTATCTCGCATTTTCTGTGATTCTCGCAGCTGGTCTGCGCGGCATTCAAGAGGGCTACGAACTACCGCCTGAGGCAGATTCAAACCTGTTTGAAATGGGCGACGACATGCTGGTCAAACTCGGCATCGAACAACTTCCACAGTCGTTGTCTGATGCGCTTCGCGCGATGGAGCGTTCAGAGTTGGTTGCCGAAGCACTCGGTGAGCATATTTTCGAGTGGTTTTTGCGCAACAAGCGAGCCGAATGGCGTGGCTACAAGACTCACATCAGCCAATTCGAACTAAACCGATATCTTCGCTCGCTCTAAATTCTGACGATGACCAAAGACGACGAAAAACTTCTCGCGGTATTTCCAGATCCGGCTCCGATAGATGTCGCGCGCACCCTCGATTTGTCTGGATACTCGTGGAAGGCGATCAATTCGAGCCAAGCACTCGACAAACTTGAGCCCAGTTCGGGTTGGTTCGGAGCGGTCGTCGACTGCAGCCAAGACCCCGAGACGGCGTGGGCGATTTGTCGCTCACTTCGTCGACGCGAAAACCGGGTCGATCGCACAATTGTTCTAGTGACGGGTGCACAACTCGCCGATCTTGAGATGCGCGACGACCTTTTCGACGACTTTTGCCTCGCCCCAATTCACCCTCGCGAACTCGATTCACGTCTGCGCCATCTGTTTTATACCGAGATGTCCGCGTCTCGCGAATCACTGATCGAATACAGCGGTTTGATTCTCAACACCGAGACTTACCAAGCATCATTTGGTGGCACGCCACTCGACTTGACTTATATGGAATACGAGTTGTTGAAATTTTTGGCACAAAACCCCGGCAAGGTTTTCAGTCGTGAAGTCTTGCTGTCTCGGGTCTGGGGATACGAATACTATGGCGGGGCACGAACGGTCGATGTGCATATTCGTCGATTGCGAGCCAAACTCGGCGAAGAACACGCCAACTTGATCGAAACCGTACGAAGTGTTGGTTATCGATTTGGCCAATCGAAGTGGGGTTAAAAAATACTGTTGACGATCGCCGAAATACCGAACAAAATGAAAAATACACTGGCGACCCGTTGAATCATTAACAAATTAAACCGCTTCTGCAACGCGCTGCCCGCCAAAACCGCAATGGCAGAAACCGAGCACAAGGCGCTTGCCGCACCAATTGCGACGCCGACTGAATCGTTCATCCGAACCGTAAAACCGACCGTCGCCAATTGGGTCAGATCAGCGAACTCGGCCACCAAAATAGCGCTCATTGACAGATAGACGACCTTAAAAAAATTTCTAGTTTGATGAATCTCCTGGGTTTCTTGACGCTCTAGGTTTGATGAGCGAAACATCACAACACCTGCAACCAAAAATACGAGGCCAACCAAGAGATGAATCGGTCGCTCTGGCAACTTTGACAACGCCGACCCAAAGAGAACGGCAATTACAACATGCGTGCAATACGCGATGCTTACACCAACCCAAACAGCAAATGGTCGACGCATGCGAGTTGCAAGCATGAGAGTCGCAAACATCGTCTTGTCTGGCAATTCTGCGAGAAATATCGCCAGAAAAACCACCAAAGCATTGCTCAACAACGACGGCACGGCTCACAATCTTATGCACATATCGAGCGATGATCTGCGACGAGTATTTCTCGTCTTTGCCTGCGAGAATTGAAATATAAATGGACACGCAATCGGTTGAAGCGCAACTTGATCTGAGCCTGACCGGCATGACTTGCAACGCATGTGCGTTGTCAATCGAAAAAGGCCTCAACAAACTTCCGGGTGTGCGTGCGACGGTAAATTTCGCCACCGAATCTGCCCGTGTAAGTTTTGTAGATAAACAATCGAGCGCAAGCGAAATAATCGCGACCGTCAAATCACTCGGTTACAACGCTCGCCTACTCGAGCAAACAACCACCGAAATGCTCGAGGCCGAAGTTAGCGAGCACGTGTCAATGCTGTTGACGCGGCTGGTCGCTTCGATAATTCTGGGTCTACCGGTTCTATTAATTTCAATGATTGCAGCGCTGCAATTCAAGAATTGGCAATGGTTTGCACTCGCGTTGAGCGCTCCCGTTGTGTCTTGGGGTGCTTGGCCGTTTCATCGGGCCGCCCTGATGAACGCCCGTCATCGTTCGACCACGATGGACACACTCATTTCTATTGGCGTATCGGCGGCCACCGCGTGGTCGCTTTGGGCGATTATTTGGGGTGACGCCGTCGAACATGTTTATCGCGGTTCATCTCATGCAATGAATGCAACGAACATAACGAGCATGGTGTTGAAGTCAGGTGATAGCAGTCATATCTATCTAGAAGTTGCAGTTGCCGTGACGGTGTTCTTGCTCGCCGGCCGATATTTTGAGGCCCGCGCAAAAAATCGCGCTGGCGATGCTTTGCGTTCGTTGCTTGCGCTCAATGCGAGAACTGCGACGGTGTTGCGCGACTCTGAAGAAAAAATAATTGACGCATCAAAAGTTCGGGTCGGTGACCTGCTGATCGTGCGACCAGGCGAAATTATTCCGGCGGACGGTGTGGTCGTCGAAGGTGCCTCATCTTTGGATGTGTCGATGTTGACTGGTGAAAGCGTGCCACGAGATGTCGCCCCAGACAGCGAAATTGTTGGCACAACGGTCAACCTCACCGGTCGTTTGATCGTGCGTGCGACACACGTCGGCGCTGCGACGACTTTTGCCCAAATTACTCGTCTCGTGCGTGACGCCCAATCAACAAAAGCGCCGGTGCAAAGACTTGCCGACCGTGTGAGTGGCATCTTTGTGCCGGCAGTTATTGGTCTTTCATTCGCCACATTTCTTGCTTGGTTTTTCTTGGGTGATTCGACGACCAATGCGTTCACCGCGGCGGTGGCGGTTCTAATCATTGCGTGTCCGTGCGCACTTGGTCTTGCGACACCAACCGCTTTGATGGTCGGCAGTGGACGTGCCGCACAAATGGGCATCGTCATCAAAGGTGTCGATGTATTGCAGAGCACACGACGAATTGATACCGTCGTATTCGACAAGACCGGCACCCTTACAACCGGGGTAATGCAACTGATCGAAGTCGTCACGGCCCGAGGCACGGGTCGCAATGAAATTCTCAAATTCGCGGGTGCACTCGAACATGCCAGCGAACACCCTGTCGCACGCGCGATTGCAACTGCTGCACGAAACGAACTTGGCGTCTTGCCTAGTTGCAGTGATTTTGTTTCGTCACCAGGCAAAGGAACTTCTGGCATCGTCGAGTCACAAAAAGTGATGGTCGGTCGTGAGTCGTTGTTCAGCGAATCACAAATTATTGTTCCGGGCGATCTACGCGAGGCACTCACGCACGCCCGTCAAGCCGGAAACACCGCGGTGCTCGTGGTCATCGATGGCCTGGTCAAAGGTGTGTGCGTAGTTGCCGATCAACCAAAGTCAACGAGTGCGCAAGCAATAACCGAATTAAAAAAACTCGGTCTTCGATCTGTTTTGTTGACGGGAGACAATCCCGCAACGGCGGCCGCAATTGCGGTTCAGGTTGGCATCGAGAACGACGAACAGCATGTGATCGCCGGTGTTCTGCCCGATGAAAAAGTGCGGGTCGTTGCAGATCTTCAACAACGCGGTTACGCAGTTGCCATGGTCGGCGACGGGGTTAACGATGCCGCAGCGCTCGCACAGGCCGATGTTGGCGTCGCCATGGGTACGGGCACCGATGTCGCGATGCACGCCAGCGACCTGACAATTATTAGCGGCGACTTGCGACTGGTAGCAGACGCAATTTTGCTTTCGCGTGCGACGCTGAGAACGATCACAGCCAATGTTTTCTGGGCTTTTGCCTACAACACGGCGGCGATACCGCTTGCGGCACTCGGATACTTGAACCCGATGTGGGCTGGTTTGGCGATGGCATTATCGAGCATTTTTGTGGTTACAAACAGTTTGCGTTTGCGAAAAACAAAACTCACGCCACACACCGCGTTCGTTCACGCAACTCGCTGATCGCCGTCGCACGCCACGCCCGAGCGGTGCGCTCGGCGATGCCGTATTGTTTGGCGATTGCCGCCGCGGTTTTGCCGCTCGCCACGGCGCGCAATACATCGACATGTCGCGATTGAATACCCTGACTTATCGCCACGCTTATCAAACTTTCTAAACTAATTTCTTGAATGACTTCGTCGTTCTCTGGTTCGGCAACGATTTCACTCAATAATTTTGGCTCAACCGAGAACACCTTGACTTTTTTTGTTCGATTGGCCTGCACGAATGCGAAGTATTCGCTGTCGAGCACGAGATTCGACGCAACTTTATTTGGTCGACGATGCCATGGATATTGACGAATCACCGTCCACGCAGTCGGCAAAACCTCGGCTATCGCCGCATCAATACCACCGTCGAGAATTTGTCCACGACGGCGAGCAATCGCGACGAGAGGAGGAAGAATTCTCTGCAACACGATGCGCGCCGCTAGTTCGTCTTGGCTGGCGTGTTTGACTAGCAACCACAAATATCCGTCACCCTGAGAGTCGTCGCGAGCCGTATTAAAGCCCGCACGAACCAAAACTTGATCGAGATTTTCGACCTCACCGCCGGGCAGACGCCACGAATTGACCACGTCGACTTCTTTGCGACGCGAACTGATTAGTTGCCATTCTTTAACCAGTTTTGAAACGGGACTGTTGGTTCGATGTGTCAGCCCGGGGCTCCACTCGAGCCGGGACGAATTTTGGTTTTCGGTCATGCCTCAAATCGTTGAAAAGTGGCTTCACCGCGAACCTGACCCCGCTTCTCACCGAAACTCTCACCGAGCCGAGCAAGTCGAAATTTTTAGGCATACTTGTTGGGTGCGAATAACTTTGCCATCGGGCACAGCATGCGAGATCGACACGAACGTCAAAGATCCGCGGATGGGATTAGTAATCGCCCCGGATATTTTTAGTTTGCGACCTCTTTACGACGATCTTGTCAAGCGCCTCGCAACCGAATGGCAAATGGCCGTGTGCGCTGTCGAGCCGTTTCCGGGTTTAAACCTTGGACCAGAGATCGAACCGCGATTTGCGGCGGTTTCATCGCTAGATGACGCAAATCATCTGCGCGATCTGCATGAAGCAGCCGACGCGCTCGGCACTGCCGAAGTCGGATTGATCGGCTTTTGCATGGGCGGAATGTATTGCTTCAAATCAGCACGATCGAATCGATTCAAAAAAATCGTCTCGTTCTACGGAATGATCAAGATTCCCGATGGTTGGAAGAGTGCAACACAAGAAGAACCACTTGAATTTCTGAAAAACGGTAACGCTGATCGCGTTTTGGCGATCATCGGCGGCAAAGATCACTACACCCCACCCAGTGACGTTGCCGAGTTGGTGAAATTAAACGTGCGCGCCCAGATTTATCGTGATGCAGAGCACGCATTCGCACACGACGCTTCACGACCAGCACATCGTGCACAAGATGCAGCCGATGCATTTGGTCGCGCCGAGGCTTGGCTAACCGACTGATTTTTTAACTGGCGCGAAATTCGAGTTTTGCTCTCAACAGAATTCGATAGCGGCGATCGTGCTGTTCAATCCAACCGAGGCGGATGAAACTGGCAATTGCTTTGTTGACCCTCTCGCGCGATGCACCAACCATGCCCGCAAGTTCTTCTTGAGTTATCGGCAAAACAAACTCGTCTTTGCCGTTCGAAAGTTCAAGCAATCGCTTGGCGGTTCTGCCCGTGACATCAAGAAAAACGCTGTCCGAGAGCACTTCGTCCATCGTGCGCAAACGGTTTGCGAGAAGTTTGGTGACACCCCACAGCATCGACGGGTTCGACTCGAGTTGCTCGCGAACAGTCTTATAAGAAATTTGCAATACCGATGATGGCTCAATTGCCCGCGCCATCGCACTTCGCGCACCACCATCGAGCAAACCAAGTTCACCGAACAAATCGCCACGCTCCATTAATGCGAGCATGCTCTCTCGGCTGTCAAGTGGTCGATTGCCGATTGCGATTGCGATGCGTCCCGACAAAACGATGTACATCGACTCTGGATTGTCACCCTCGTTAAAGAGAACGTCTCCGCGCTGAAGATTTTTTGTCTGAGCGGTCGAAACTATGTGCGCCAAAACCTCGTTTGATGTCTCGGCGAAAAACTCACTGCCTTTTAGTAGCTCATCGTGTCCCATAAGGTATTGACGGTACTACCCTAAATAGGCGTGAACACCGTCTCAAAACAACGAGTTGGTGAAAAAATATGGACCATCGTCGTCGCTGCGGGCTCGGGCTCAAGATTCGGCAGTCCAAAACAGTTTGCACTAATTAACGAGCGTCGAGTTGTCGACTGGGCGGTTGAAACTGCGCGCATTTCTAGTGACGGAGTCGTCGTCGTCTTGCCAGCCGAGCAGGCGCAACGCGAAGGCGGTGTCGCGGGTGGCACGACGCGCAGCGCATCGGTGAGATGTGGTCTCGCGGCCGTACCAGCTGACGCGACGATTATTTGCGTCCACGACGCGGCACGACCTTTTGCGTCCGAATTTCTATTCGATGAAGTGATCGATGCGGTTTGCGGTGGTGCCGATGGTGCCGTTCCTGGCTTGGCGGTTGTCGACACGATCAAGTTCGTCGACTCGTCGAACATCGTCACATCGACCCCTGATCGAAGTCAGTTGGTTGCCGTGCAAACACCACAAGCCTTCAGGGCAAAAGCGCTTCGCAAGGCTCACGAAAATAATCCCGAGAGCACGGACGACTCGACTTTGGTCGAATCTCAAGGCGGAAAAATCGTCGTCGTTATCGGAGACCCTTTGAACCGCAAGATCACGACACCTGAAGACCTCAATTGGGCTCGCGCCATCTCGCGTGGCGAAGTGTAAGAATTTGACAATGACAATGCGAGTGCGAGTTGGCCAAGGCTTTGACATTCATCGTTTTGTCGAATCAGCCGGCACCGACCGAAAACTTATTTTGGGCGGTGTCCACTTCAAAGGCGAACGTGGACTGATCGGCCATAGTGACGCTGATGTTGTGGCACATGCAGCCGCCGAGGCGATTCTTGGCGCGTGCGGTCTCGGCAATATCGGCGAACACTTTCCCGATACTGACGCAAGATACAAAAATGTCGACTCAATCAAGTTGCTTGAACTCGTTGTCAAAATGGCGCACGAAAACAATTTTGATATTGGCAACGTCGACTGCAGCATTGTTTGTGAACAGCCAAAGATCGCCCCGTATCGAGATCAGATGCAAACAAACCTTTCGCTCGCAGTCGGCGCACCGGTTTCGGTCAAAGGTCGGCGCGCCGAAGGTCTCGGGGCGATCGGTCGTGCCGAGGGCATTGCATGTTGGGCCGTCGCACTAGTAACCCAAGAAAAATAAATTTAAGTTCTGATGCCGAAAAACCCAAAGTCAAACAAGCGAAACAGTCGCGCGACGCACCGCCAATCGAGCGGCGGCTCGAAACGGCGCAACCCGAACAGCCCGAAACACATAAATGTTGCGAGTAGATCGAATCGTTACTCAAGCAGCAATCGTCCGGCACAAAAAGAGCACGGGCTTGGCGGCGAGCAAATCGAAGGCCGACAAGCCGTGCGCGAACTTTTGCTCGGACAACGGCGCAGAATCCGTGAAATATGGATCGCCAGCGACATCGAAGCCAGCCCCGTTATCGAAGATATTTTAGATTTGGCGCGCGACCAACGAGTTCAAGTAATGAGTGTTTCGCGTCGCGAACTTGAACGCGAGGCACGAAGTGAAGCACCTCAGGGTGTGCTGGCCAAAGCCGAATCTATTGAAGAAACCTTGCTTGCTGATTTATTGGTTGAGTCTCGGGACGCGCCGTTGTTGTTGGTTGCTATCGATGGCGTCACCGACCCGGGCAACCTCGGCGCAATATTGCGTTGCTGTGATGGCGCCGGCGTCGATGCCGTAATTTTGCCGCGTCACCGCGCCGTTCACGTCACGCCGACCGTCGCGAAGTCGTCTGCAGGTGCAATCGAATATTT
>Ga0214919_10011124_pt1 | contig 11256 bp, 10 predicted proteins | sample LL1503_MetaG_FD_177994 | JGI IMG/M metagenome (GOLD analysis project Ga0214919, IMG submission 177994) | Freshwater microbial communities from Lake Lanier, Atlanta, Georgia, United States - LL-1503 | ecosystem: Environmental > Aquatic > Freshwater > Lake | place: USA: Georgia | collected...
CAGTTCGACTAAATGAGCTGTAACGCCGGCGGCTTCTGGCTTCGCTAGAAAATTGCTCGTGCTGAGGCGATCAAAGATGGGCTGGGCATAATTGGGCGGTGCGCTCAGCACGGCAGCGATGATCCAAGAATCCGTGGCATTATTTTTGATTAGATCAGTGAGGGCGTTTGCAGATTTTTCTGGCGCAATATTACCCAAAGCTAGGGCGAGTTGAAACCGCACGCGCACACTGGGGTCAGTGACTAGCTGGGAGAATTTCTCTAAGACTTTCGGGGTGATCGTTGCTAAAGTAATCGCGCGTTCGCGGACGTTGGCATCTGCGTCACTCAGCGCATTCAGAATTGTATCGTCGGATAGCAACTTGAGACCGTTGAGTACGCCCAAGGCGTGGAAGCGTTGGAGTGCAGGGCTCGGTTCGGCAAAAAGTTTAGCGAGCAGGGGTGCTGCGGCGTGATCTTGTCGTTCATTAAGCAGACGCGCTGCGGTGTCGCGCTGCCAGCCGTTGGGGTGGGCGAGGGCTTGAACGAGCTCCGCGGTACTCGCGGTCGCCAGCGTAACCTGGCTGCGTCGCTGCCATTTTTTATCATCGGGAACGAGGCGATAAATCCGTCCGCGGTTGTAGCCGCTATTGAGGTCAAGGTGTTGTTTGATTTCGTCGGGAATGCTCCACGGATGCTCGATGACCTCGCGGTACATATCGCAAATATACAGGCAGCCATCGGGAGCATTGGCAAAATTCACGACGCGAACCCACGTGTCATTGCTCGCCGCAAATTCAAAACCCTGTTCATCGGCTGGGCGTCGGCCAATGAGGCTGACGCCGTCGGGATAGATTTTTTTTCGATGCACGAGTTGTCCACCGGCATCCCCCGTGAATGTATTATTTAAAAAATCTGCTCCATAAGCATCGCCGCGATAAACCGTCGTGCCAGTGGCGCCCGTGAAATAGCCGCTCACTCGTCCGCCACCTTCCACCATGCCTTTGACTACTCCGGCGATGCGCCAGCGAGTGCGGATGATCCGCCAGGGTTCGTCGGGGCTCAGGCGGAAAACTTCGGCTGCCCCGCCATCGGCCGCGATACTTTGATGCGAGGGCGGCATGGTGTAGAGAGGATTTCTCTCAGCAAATTTGTCATCATAAATCCATGTCTGCAGATGGTCCGAGTTCGAGCAGCCAAATTTGCGACCGTAGTTGTCGAAGCTCATCCCGTATTGAGCGCCGCCACCTTCGAGACCGAATTCGTGCGTGTGGGGATCAAACCAGAAATCGCGTCCGCCCAGTTCCTGGGCTGGCAGGTCGGGACGTTTTAGGCAGCTGATGGCACCGCGGTTACCAGCGCCAGCCAGCACGTGAATTCGATTATCCTGCCCCCATTGGAAACTGTTGAGCAGGGCCTGCACATTGAGTAACTTCAATCCGGTGCCAAAGCCGGTGAATATTTTCTCTCGAACCTCCGCCCGCCCATCACCGTCGTGATCTTCAAAGCGCCAGATATCGGGGGTGGCCCCGACATAGAGCCCGCCATGAGCCCACACTAGTCCGGTGGGCCACGGGAGATCATCCGCAAAAATAGTACTGGTCTCATAATAACCGTCGCCGTCTTTATCCTCGAGCATCGAGATGCGGCCTAGATGCGGAGTGACATCGCGCATTTCAGAATAATCAAGCATCTCGCACACAAACATTCGACCGCGTTCATCAAAACAGATAGCGATCGGATCGCGTACTTGGGGCTCATGCGCGGCGAGTTGTAATTTAAAGCCGGGCTTCACTTGCCAGGTCGCGAGCGCATCTTTGGGTTCAACCGCAGGATAGCGGGGCAAATCTTTCGCCGCATCTACCGTCACTGCGTTTTTCGTCTCGCCGTAGGCTTTGCTGTAGGTGGAATTAGATTTAAGTGCGTCTGCGCCGAGGAGTAGCGGGCTGGCGGCGAGTCGCAGCATAAGGAACGCCAGGAGTAGGGGCTTCGTCATGATAATTCGGAAAATGCTGTGAGCATGGCTTACTCACTTCAATAGCTGATCTAGCCATTGATAGGCTGCCTGACGTTCCGCCGCCGGGAAATCGTGGCCCGCGTCGGGCGTGACCAGCCTGAGGTGGTCGCGAGCATTGAAGAGGGTGTAAACTTCGGCGGCTCGGGCGAAAGCTTGACGGACGCCTTTAAGCTCAAAATTGCTATCGTGCTCGGGTGAATTAGAAAAGCAGCCTCGCGGGGCCAGCGCTCCGATGATTTCATAAAAATCGAAAGGGACTTTATCTGGATTATTTTCATAAACCTCGCGGATACGCGGCATGTAGCGGTCACTGGCCCAGCCAGCAAGCCCGGTCCCCCCGTTATAATTATGAAAAGGGGTGAACCCGCAGCTCGACACCACTGCTTTGATCCGTTGATCAAAAACCGCGGTGAAGAGTGCATTGTGCCCGCCGAGCGAGTGTCCAATAACCCCGATCCGGTCTTTGTTTACTACTGGTAGCGTTTCGAGGACGTCAATTGCCCGCAGGTTGTTCCAGATCGCCTTCATCGAACCACTGGCATAATGGGCGCCATCTTTTTTGAAGTCGTAGCGGTATTCTCCGAAAGAGGGATAATCTGGCACGATGCAAATATAGCCCCGTTCAGCTAATTCGTGGGCGTAGTGTAGCGCGGGTAGGCCCCCGAGGCCCGCCGGCTCATTTTTGCCGAGGCGACTGGTTTGATGCAGGCAAAGCATAGCGGGAGCTTGGTCGTTGGCGGCACGTTGATGAGGAATGAGCAACCAGGCGGGTACCCGGTCGCCAGCTTCGGCGGTAAAGAGTATTTTGCGGCGCAGATAATTTTTGGTCTCTTGCTCGGAGATAATTTTAATATCCAGCGGCGCGCGGTGGGAGCGATCGGGTAGCGGTCCCATAACCTGCTGAATACTGGTGCGAATATGGGCCGCGCGTTGCTCCCAATCAGCGGTGGTAAGTACTGGGCGTTCCTGGCCCTGAGCATTGCGCACGACGAGAAGTTGCGAGTGATCGGGATACGCGATCGCCTCCAGCGAACGAACTGAATTTACGGTCCCTAGGGCTAAAGTCGGAAGCAGTGCAACGGCAGCTAGAATAACCACAATCTGCGAAAAAAAATATGTCACTGGCTGCATGCGACGAGGATTGTGACCATCGTACAGTAAATAGGGAGCGGTCACGTAAGCGGGTTATTGTCAGGATTGCTTACTGCCAATGAGAGCCGCGCAATCAACTGCCTGGCTTACTGGCGGGTATTTGCGCGAGGGCAGCGGGAACTTGATCAGCCGCGTAGGTCGGGTAGCTCATCTCAAGGAGCGAATAGGTGGGTACAGCAAATTTGGCTTGCCCCGAACTGCGATCGACGAGCACCGCAACTGCGGCGGTGGTGCCACCCATTTTTTTCACGATTTCCAAGCACTCCTGCACGCGGCCGCCGCGGGTAATGACATCTTCTACCACAAGAATTTTTTCGCCGGGGGTTAGCGTAAAGCCGCGGCGCATGACGAGACGGTCATTTTCTTTTTCTGCAAAGATGAAACGACATTTTGCCTGGCGGGCGACTTCTTGCCCAATGACGAGTCCGCCCATGGCGGGAGCGAGGACGGTGTCGAACTGCAGGTTGCCTAATTTTTGAATGAGGAGCGTGCCGAGTCGTTCCACCGCCGGCATATTCTGGCAGACCTGCGCGCATTGGAAAAAATGTCCACTGTGCAATCCTGAGCGCAGGACGAAGTGTCCTTGTAGCAGCGCTTTGGTGCGCAGGAATATGTCAGTGACCTCTTGTTGAACTGCATCCATGGGAAAACCTTGGGGGAGCTCCGCGGGGGATGTAAACCATTTTTGCGGACCTATCCGCTGGTTGATCTGGCGCGCCGGACGCGATCACGGACCTCTGTTATGTTAGGCGCCATGTTCGCACTTAATCTGCGTTAAGTGGCGGAAGGGGAGGGATTCGAACCCCCGGAACCTTGCGGTTCAGCGGTTTTCAAGACCGCCGCGATAGACCACTCTGCCACCCTTCCGTACTGCCTCGCTGACCTTAGCGTTAGCGAAATTTCGGTGGTGTCCAGTCTGCATGTGGGGGCAGGGGAAACGGTCGGGTGGGTGTAAAACACGCTTTCATCGGGCCGCGAGACCTGCAGCATGACCAGCCATGGGCATGACGCTGGCTGGGCAGACTTTTTTTAACTAATCCTGAATAGATATGAAATTGTATTTCATGGGCATTGGTGGAACGGCAATGGGCAATACCGCGTTGCTCGCGCGGGCGGCGGGGCATGAAGTGCTTGGGGCTGATACAAATGTTTATCCGCCGATGAGTACCGTGCTGGCCGCGGCGGGAATTGTCTTTCATCAGGGTTACGACCCGGCTCGCCTGGCCCAATTAGCCCCTGACCTCGTCGTAATTGGTAATGCTATGTCTCGAGGAAATGTTGAAGTAGAGTGGCTGCTTGAGACCCGAGCGCTCGGGTTCACTTCCTTGCCCGCTTTTTTGGCCGAATTTATTCTGAAGGGGCGAAAAAATATTGTGATCGCGGGCACGCACGGAAAGACGACCACGACGGCCCTCACGGCTTATTTGCTACGAGAAAATGGGCGCGATCCCGGTTTTTTAATTGGGGGAGTGCCGGTGGATCCGCCAGTGGGGAATCACCTCGGCACAATCGCTGATTCGTTTGTGATTGAGGGCGATGAGTACGACAGCGCTTTTTTTGATAAGCGCAGTAAATTCATTCATTATGCGCCGCAGATTGCGGTGCTAAATAATCTAGAGTTCGACCATGCCGATATTTTTCGTGATTTGCAGGATGTGCAGCGGACCTTTTTGCATCTGACTCGGATTGTGCCGCGCAACGGTTGGATCGTGCTTAACGGGGATGAGGATAATTTTAGCGTGCTGGGGCCGATGGCTTGGACGCGGGTAGTGCGGGTGGGCACGGGCGAAAATAATGATTTAAGAATTATCGATTTCTTAGAAACCCCCGCGGGCGTGCGCTTCAAATTAATGTGGAAGGGAGTACTTTGGTCGGAAGTACAATGGACTCAGCCTGGATTATTTAATGCGCGTAATGCCGCGATGGCTGCTTGTGCTGCGGGGCTGGCGCTGGCGGCCTCGCCGCGCAATTCGACGTCGGCGACGGATGACCCCACCATCCTTAAGCTCGATGCCTTGGCGCGATTCCGTGGAGTGAAGCGCCGCCAAGAGCTTTTGATCAATACGCCTGCGCTTAAAGTAATGGAGGATTTCGGGCATCACCCGACTGCCTTAGCCGCGACCTTGGAGTCCTTGCGCGCGCGTTTCCCCCAGCACGTTATTCATGCGGCCTTTGAGCCGCGGAGTAATACTTCGCGCACTAAAATTATGCAGGCCGGCTTTATGCGTGCGCTCGCCTTGGCGGATGTGGTTTATCTCGGCGCGGTGGCTCAGACCAATAAACTCAAAGCGGAAGAGCGATTTGATGCAGACGCAGTGATTCAGTTTCTGGATACGCAAGGTGTCCACGGACATACGGCTGCGACGAATGCCGCGTTGTTGGCGACCATTTCTGCGCAAGTAAAAGCTACTCAGGGACGGTCGCAGCTCGTGGTCTTTTTCACCAACGGATCCTTCGATGGAATCATCCAGCAATTCGCGGCTGGAGCCAAAGGGTAGGCCCGAGCCCCGCCCGATTTACTGGGCTTGTTTCGCGGTCTTGTATTCGGTGGGCTTTTGGCCCTTGGGCAGCGCGAGCAAATCGTAATCGTGGTAGCCTGTGATCGTCACTTGCGCGAATTCACCGACGGGTAAATTTTTCGGCACATAGACGCGACCGTCAATGTCGGGGGCATCAGCCTCGCCGCGAGCTACTCCCGCTTCTTCTACGAGCACTTTTATGGTCTGGCCAACATAGCTTTTGGAAACTGTCGCTGCAATTTGCTGCTGGAGCGCCATGGTCTGATGCCAGCGAGCTTCTTTTACTTTGGCCGAGATTTGGTCGTCCATCTTGGCTCCACGCGTACCCTCTTCCTGAGAGTAGCGAAAAACACCGAGGCGTTCAAATTTAGTTTCTTTGATGAAAGTGCAGAGTTCGGCAACATCCGCTTCAGTTTCGCCAGGGAAACCCACAATAAAGGTGGTACGGATGGCGATGCCCGGGATGCCGGCGCGAATGCGACGGATGAGCGCGCGAATATAATCACCGCTCGTTTCGCGCTGCATGCGTTCGAGCATCGCGTCACTGATATGCTGCAGAGGGATATCGATGTAGCGGGCTACTTTCGGGCACTCCGCGATCGTTTTGATGAGCTCATCACTCCAGTGAGCTGGGTGAGTGTACAGCAAGCGAATCCAGAAGTCTCCCTCGATGGCGTTCAATTCGCGCAGTAAGGTGGTGAGGGCGCTGCCGCGGGAAGAGTCAACCGGGGTGCGGGGGTTCGGGCGCTGCTCCCACGTGTCCATGCCGAAGAAGGTAGTGTCTTGGGAGATCAGGTTAATTTCTTTGACCCCATCCTTCACAAGCTGGCGAGCTTCCTTGACGACGCTCTCGATGGTGCGGCTGCGATGCCGGCCGCGAATCTGCGGAATAATGCAGAAGGTGCACGGATGATTGCAGCCTTCCGCAATTTTAATGTACGCGAAATGTTTGGGCGTGAGCCGAAAGCGCGGGGTATCGTAGTCCGGAATATAGGTGGACTTGCCTTCAATAAAATTGGCGGGCGCGTCGCTCTTGCCGCGGGCCTTAGCGTAAATTTCCTCGATAATCGGCGCTACCTTGGTGATTTGATCAAGACCGATGAAGGCATCGACTTCATCGTGTAAGGAGGTTGAGAGGTCTTTCGAGAAACGTTGAGCCATGCAGCCCGCGACAATCAACTTTTGGTCTTGGCGGCGCTTCGTCATGCCGCGGCTTTGGTGAACTTCCAGAATATGGCTGAGGGATTCTTCTTTGGAGGAATCGATGAAGGAGCAGGTATTAACGATGACCACATCGGCTTTTTCTGCTTCGGGAATAACCACCATTCCGGCTTGGTGCAAATGTCCGACCATGATCTCGCTATCCACGAGATTTTTGGCGCAACCGAGAGAGATGAGGCTAACTTTGATCATATCCTGGTAGGAGAACCCGCGAGCCAGTCGTGGGTGAGGGGTCGAGGGAATCGCGACAGCCTGCTGCAAGAGCGGGCGCTAAGAATAAAAAACGGCGGTCAGAGACCGCCGCGGCAGAACGTGCGTCGACCTCGAGCTGTTACTCCTTGCGCTTGGACTGAGCGGCAGCCTTCAGGAGGGCGTTGCGGCGCTTGTGGTAGGCCACGCGGCGTTTCTTTTTGATGTGCTTGTTGAATTGTTGTCCCATAAGAGTGAAAAGTGAAAGGGAGAGTTGTTTGGATTATCTGGCGAGAGTCAAGCGTGGTCAGGCCGGCTCAATAGCGGGCCAAAGTGGGGTCGATTTGCTGAGCCCAAGCATCAATTCCGCCGGCAACGTTGGTGGCTTGGTCATAGCCCTTGCTGCGCAGGAATTGCGTTACGCGTTCACTGCGACCGCCATGATGACACATTACTAAAATCGGCTGATTTTGGGGCAGGGTGGCTAGGTTTTCTGGAATTTGGCGCATCGGAATAGGCCGGCTCCCGGCGACGGCACAAATCGCGATCTCATCTGGTTCGCGAACGTCAACCAGGAGGGCTCCTTGGCGGAGGTACTCAACAGCGGTAGTAACATCAATTTCTGGGGGCATTTCCATAGATTAAGCGCCGTAAAATGGGCCCGAAGAGGTAAAAAGCAACCGCCAGTTCGCCGTTGACGCTGACGTTGAGCGTTAAATTCTAGGTTATGCCTGAACGTTTCGTTGTCATCATGGCCGGTGGTCGCGGGGAGAGATTTTGGCCCCAAAGCCGTCTCGCTACGCCTAAACATTTGCTATCGATTGTGGGTGATCAGCCGATGCTCACCCAGACGGTCGATCGAGTGATGGGGGTGGTGCCTCGCGATAACATTTTTGTGCTCACAACGCAGGCCCAGTTAGAGGGCTGTCGGCGCGCTTGTCCCAATTTACCTGCGGCTAATATTGTAGCGGAGCCGATGGGGCGGGACACGGCGGCGGCGGCAGGATTGGCCTTGCTGCTCGTCAAGCAACGCAATCCTGAAGCCACCTTAGCTATGTTGCCGGCCGATCATGTCATCCATGATGTGGAGGAATACCAAAAATTGCTCAAGGTGGCTTTTGATTCGGCGGAGGCGGCTGACCTACTGGTCACGATTGGAGTGAAGCCGCTCGGGCCCGATACTGGTTTTGGCTACATTCAGCAGGGCAATTTGTGGCGCGAGATGAGTGGCCACCGCGTGATGGCGGTTAAGCGTTTCGTGGAAAAACCCGATTTAGCTACGGCGAAAGGTTATCTCGCGACGGGAGAATATTTCTGGAATGCCGGCATGTTTGTGTGGCGGGTGCCCGTGGTAGAGGCAGCTTTTAAGGCCCATGCGGCCGAGCTTTATGCGGGGTTGGCGCAACTGGAGGCCGCCGCTAAATCGACGGGCGGTTGGGCGGTAGCGCTAGCGGCAGTTTACCCTACGCTCAAAAAAATCTCGGTTGATTACGCGCTGATGGAGAAATCAATTAATGTGGTCGTGGTGCCTGCAAGTTTTGACTGGGATGATGTGGGGGCATGGCCCGCGATTGCTAAACATTTTACCCCTGATGAATCAGGTAATGTTCTACGGGGCACGGCCATGGTTGAGGCTGGGCGCGATAATATCGTGGTCAGTGCGGATGGACATCTGACTGCCGTGATCGGAGTGAGTGACCTTGTGGTGGTGCACACTCCCGAAGCCACGCTCGTGGTCCATAAAGATAAAGCGCAGGAAATTAAGGCGCTCTTGAAGCGACTTGCGGACGATGCCGCCCTCAAGAAGTTTTTGTAAACGATGCGCTGTCTCGGCATCGATTACGGCACCAAGCGGGTGGGTCTTGCGCAAGGGGATGACCTCGGCGTAGCCACGCCGCTCCCGGCATTAGTCGAGACCGAGGCGGTTGCTCGCTGGGCTAAGTTGGCGGAGATTATTCAGCAGCGTCGGATTACTGATTTGGTCTTGGGTTATCCTTATAATATGGACGGTTCAGTGGGTTTTAAAGCGAAGGAAGTGGATGCCTTTGCGAGCAAGCTGAAGGCTCAGTTTAATTTACCGGTTCACCTCGTTGATGAGACTCTCACGAGTTATGCGGCTGAGTCGACCATCGCAAAAAAATCTCGGCGGGAGGTGCGAGACTCCGGTTTAATTGATTCCCGCGCCGCCTGTTTGATTTTGCAGGATTTTCTCGATCAGCGAATGCCGCCGGCTATTCCGAGTACGTGATTTTTAATCTTTCGGTCGATTGCATCGACTGTCCTGACCGCCTCAATTCTGGGGTAACAGTAGCCCCGGCACGGTGGGTAATTCCGCGAGTGAGGAGAGGACGCAGTGATGGTGGCGGCGTAATTTTTCGCTCGGATGATGGCCGGCTGCCACCAGTACGCAATCAACACCCATTTCGCGGGCTACCTCGAGATCGTGGATGGTGTCGCCCACGAGAAGAATCTCGGATGGAGGTAAGCCGAGTTTACGAACCTGCCCCTGGCCGAGTTTAGATTTACTGCTCGCGTAAATATTATCGAGACCAGCGAGGTCGGTGAAATGGTGGGTTAGTTCGAAATGAGCGACAATTTCTTCGAGAGTTTTTTGGCGATAGGCTGATAAAATCGACTGCGTCAGGCCGGCCGCGGTTATCGTGCTGAGCAAGCGGCGAGCATCGCGATGCAGCGCACAATCCAGTCGTTGGGCATCGTAGTTACTAATAAATTCAACACTGAGTGACTCGAAGCTATCTTGCGCGGGATCAAAGCCCAGTTGGGCGTAATAATTGCGCACGGGGAAATCAAAATGAGCGTGATAGCGTGAGCGGTCGAGGAGGGGTAAGCCACGCCGCCGCAGCAGGCCGTTCATGACCGCGATGGAGTAGTCGAGATCATCCAGCAGCGTGCCATTCCAGTCCCAAATTATGTGGCGATAGGTCAGCGGTTTCACGGGCTGCATAGTTTGGGGTTCCTCCGGCAATAGGCTCAACTCTTTTCATTTTTGATTATGGGTGATGATGCTGGGTGAGGATCCTGGGGTAGGGTGGGATAATCACCCGGTATGAACGGTCACGCGGTGGACGATTTATTAATATCTCCGGCTTGCGGAGGGTTCGGGTGGCCGGCACGATCACGTTGATGAAATCACGCTCGTCTGCTCAGGTGCCTCGCTGGAAATGCGTCTGTGCCTACGATGGCACGGCATTCCACGGCTGGCAGAGCCAAGAGGGCGGCAATACGATTCAAGATTTAATTGAGCGACAGCTGCGCAAGATTTTGGGGCAGCGCGTCCGGCTTGAGGGTAGTGGACGAACCGACTCGGGGGTTCATGCGCTGGGGCAAGTATTTCACTTTGATGCGGCTTGGTCGCATGGGGGCGAGAAATTGCGTCTGGCTTTGCAAAGTGGTCTCCCCCGCACGATTCAATTAAAAACCGTGCGACGAGTCGCGGCCGATTTCCATGCGCGTTTTGCCGCACGGGGAAAAGTTTATCGTTACCATATTTATTTAGGCGAAGCGGACCCATTTACGCTGGCCTATTGTTGGTCGCTGAATCGCGAGCTCGATTGGCCGGCAGTATTAGCGGCGGCCAAGGTCTTGCGAGGAAAGCACGATTTCTGGGCCTTTTCTGGGGAAAATGATCGAACTTATGAAACCACGGTGCGGGATTTGCGTCGACTTGACGTGGTCCGGCGCGGGCGAAAGGTCACTTTCACTTTTGAGGCCGATGGCTTTCTTTATAAAATGGTGCGTAGCTTAACGGGAGCGTTAGTGAGTGTGGGCTTAGGCAAATTGACCGCGGTCGAGCTGGCCGGATTAATTAAGACGCGGCGGCGAGTGCCTGCGGTGGTAACTGCGCCACCCCAAGGATTGTTTATGCTCAAGGTAATTTATTGAGGCGATGACGATCACGTTACCACGTCGCTGGCGCGATCCCCTCGACGTGATTTTTCCGCGTAGTTGCGTGCATTGTGCTGGCTTGGTTGAGGGCGGTGAACTGCGGCATCTGTGTGATCATTGTACTCGACAACTGTTTGTTGTCACAGAACCACATTGTACGACGTGTGGGCATCCGTATTTCGGCGAGATGGAGGTGAATCGATTGTGTCCCCATTGCGAGGCGCTGGTGCCCTGCTTTGGAGCTGGCAAGACGGCGGTGCTACTCAAAGGTCCG
>Ga0214919_10011125_pt1 | contig 11256 bp, 3 predicted proteins | sample LL1503_MetaG_FD_177994 | JGI IMG/M metagenome (GOLD analysis project Ga0214919, IMG submission 177994) | Freshwater microbial communities from Lake Lanier, Atlanta, Georgia, United States - LL-1503 | ecosystem: Environmental > Aquatic > Freshwater > Lake | place: USA: Georgia | collected 2015-03-15
ACCAGCTGGTGATGTAGGTTTTACCGGGTCAAGTGGTGAGAAAGGGCCAACTGGTGAGAAAGGGTCAACTGGGCAAATAGGTCCTACAGGTCCTAGTGCGAGTGCAACTATGGCACAAATTGTATCGTACACAGGTGCGACAGGTCCTTTTCAGATGTTGGCGTATAGTGCAGACAACCAAATCGTGTCGATTGCGGGTGCAACCGGCTTGAATTTGTCGTTATCAACGCCAACAGTTACGTATGATTCGTGGTTGTTGTCAAACATGATTAGCGCGCCACCTGCACCGGAATTAATTGCAACTGTAAAACAACCAGATGATTTATTTATTATTTTCAAGTATCCTCAACAATACCAAATTGGAATGCTTAATACATTAGTGCCATTTATTAATGATGCTGTTCTTACTGTTCCTAATGGTTCAGGCAATAACCTTATAACAAATCAGCAGTCAAAAGACTTTTACAAATCTTTAATAAGTGAGTCGTCACCTGTACAATGTCTTCATTTTTACAAAAGTAATACAAACACGCAAACTGGAAATTATACATATAATAGTGTTAATTACAAAACAAGTCATTTTCAACTTGTAACAGGTAATTACATTTTCTATTACAAAAATTATAATACTACCAGTTTATATAATGCCCTTACAATAAATATATCTTATTCAAGTGCTGGATATCCAAGTAATGCTTATACATCTGGTCAATCACCTACTTCTGGAACAATTATATTGTCATTTCCAACATTAACATCAAAGGTTGAAGGAGGTGGAAATTCAAAAACAATTACAATAAATTTAAACTCAGATGAAGTCTATTCAGATAATATCAATGGTTACCTAATTGACAGTACGTATCCTTTAACAAATGTCATTACATACAGTAGTATACCAAATTCAAATAGTGTACGATATGTATCTTCCGGTGATGCAACTAAACAACCTTTAACCAATTCTCTTACAAAAATATTAACTTCTTCTCCTTCTTCTCCATCTTATCAAATTACAAGTTCTATTTATCCAGATACTGTTTATACATTTCAATTAACATCAACCAATAAATCTAATAAACAGACAATTACTAGTATATTATCTATGTCCGAATCAAGTTTTGTATCTCCTGGTATAAATATTAAAGCATTAAATTCAAACTATAATTTTATTAGTAGCAATAGTCTAAATAACATGTTTAGTTTAAATCCACTAACAACAACATTAGCTATACCAATTGGTTCAACGACTAGTGTTAATGTAATAACTAATACGTCCAGTAATATAACTGGCACCGTTAATTATAACGTACAAAATTCGTTTGAAAATAGAGGAAAATTGTCATCTGTAGGTGTCAATAATGTTTCAATGTCTCTTAATTTAAATGGAGCCATTGCAACATCTACGCCGTTTGATATAAAAAACACATGGTCTGGGACAGCCCAATCTGTAGGTGTTACAAGTGGGAATATACAATTAATCCCTGGTACGCTTATAGATCTAAATCTAAATACAGCTTTAGATAATGATGCTTATTCAGGCTATTATGCATTGTGCCCATTAAGTATTAACATTGCAACAAGCACATATCTTACAAGTGCTAGTCCATCTCCTTATACAGTTACCGTAAGTGGTACTTATCCAACAACTAATGCGCCTAGTGGGACCCAAAATCCTTTAACATATAAATATACAAGTCAGGAGTTTTATTACGACGGTCCGCTTCCAACTCCAACTTGTACGATTAACGGTCTTACTATAAACAGCACTACTCCTCCCATTCAAATATCCGGCATCACTTTATACAATGACGCTATAAATGTAACACCAGGTATAACAGTAAGTAATATTGGAACACACTTTTACAATGCGACGCGAACTGTTGATTATTCTGGGAAATTTGGAACAATAAGTACTACTGTTACAAACATTAATGGCGAATCCAAAGAAACTGGTTTACCAAGTGGTTATACATCTTCCACCAAATCAGGCACATTTACAAATCTTCTTACATTTACGAAAAAACCAAACATTTATTCAACTTCTTTATCACTAACTGCAACGGCTTATGCTATTAGTGGCAGTGGGGTTTCTGGATCAAAAACTTTGGATATTATTTATGATACAAATAGTGTACTTGTTTCAAGTATTAATAATGTAGATTATTCAACACTTGTTTCAGGGTTCAGAGTCTGGTCTGGAACTTCACTAGGAAGCGAAGCAGTTGGAGCGACAACACTTGCTACATTAACAAGTGATAACAACAAAAGCTTTTCAGATAATGATTTTTCTACATACAAAAATGCCATAGATATAACAACTTGCAATGAATTACTTTTTGCAAATAATGCCTATACAACATATCCTACGTATATGATAAATTACTCAAATGGTCCAAACTATTCATCATTAACTAATACAACTTCCGGATTGGCAAAAGGCACTATTTATTATCGTTATGCAACTTTTGCATGGAAAGTAAATACAGCAAATTTGGGTTCTACTGGGTTCAGTAATATTCAATTTATTCTGTCATCTTACTCTACCTCTCAAGGTGTTTCTATTACTAGTAATGGTTCTTTACAAATTAATTCAATCTTACCATTTTTATATTATCGGGTTGAAGACTCGTCAAGTATAACAGATTTTACTAATTCAGCATCAACTCCCTGGATCAATGGCAATCTTTTCAATAATGCTACCAAAATTTCATCATCAAACTTTACTAGCACATCTACAAATTATTCCGGTTTAGATAGTACTACAAGTGTATCAATATCATCTATTAATGATAGTTCAAATATAATATTTAATACAATTTTACCCAATCCATTAAAAAATTCAAGTGGATCAAGTGTATATATTTATTGTAGAATTGGCATTCCTATTTCTGTATCATTTTCTTTTCAAGATATAAAATGTAAATTAATGTAGTAAATAACACAATACTAATGTAATGCAAATTATTCACGTCTTTTTGTAAAAAAACCATATATAATATGTATTTTAAACACAAAATTAACCACATATTTATAAAAAAAGAAGGCCTAAAATAAGAGTTACATGCATATGAAATTATTGTAAACTGACCTAAAATATTATTTAATTAATTATTCATAATTAAATAAATGTCATTAACTTATCAAAATGGTGGATATATAGATCTATTAATTAAAAAATATTTAGGAGTCGTTGAATCGTCAACAAATACTACATTTGCACAGGAAGCGGCTGGAAGTGCAAGGCCTAAAATTATTTCAAATTCTCAGATTTATTCACAATATGTTCCACCTATTGCTCCTTCTGGAGATGAATCTTTAAATACGCTAAAAACTACCATCACAAACACTGTTACGTCTCCCACCTTACCAGATTTAGTATTATTTGGCTACGTAAAAACAGATGGCACAATTGACAAAACAACTGATGGCGGTAATGGAGTCGTATATACATCTATTACATATCCTCATATTCAATTTATTCAAAATTTAAAACTGAGTGCTGTAACAGACGGATTTTGTTATCGTTTTGCAAATCCTGCTACAGCCACAAATATATTATCAAATTTAATTCCATTCAACTTTGATCCTATTAAAAATAGCTATACAACTTATCTATATACATCAAGCGGGACTTATAAAGGCTCTTCTGCTGTCAATCAAAAAGATTATATTATTGATACAGATGCAGGTTACTTGTATTTTATCGGTAACGATTGGACTAACGGAAACCCACTGATTTCTTTTTATCGTTACAACGGGAAGATGGGTATCCCTACCAATCTTGGTAATTTTGCTGGTGCCTACGCTCAAGACCCTACCGCTATCGCCATCGGAAATAATGCCGGTTACACCGGCCAAGGCGCCAACGCCCTTGCTATAGGCAACTATGCAGGCGCCTACGGCCAAGGCACAGGCTCGATCGCCATCGGATACCTTGCTGGCCCAACGGGAATGTCGACCAATAGCATTGTCTTGAACGCGTCGGGGAAGGCCTTATACGGCACGGGACCTACAGGTGGATTTTATGTGGCGCCTGTCGCGTCGTACTCGGACTCAACAGGTCCGTTTAAGTTGTTAGCATACGGGGCAGACAACCAAATCGTCACTATAACGGATACAAATAGTTTGAATTTATCATCTTCATCATCGTCGTCATCATCGTCATCGACAGCAACTAGCACGAATGACCCGTGGCTACGAGCAAATATAATTGACGCACCGCCTGCTGTTTCCTTGAGTGTTAATACAACCACAACAGATGTGTATATTACATTTTCATACCCGCCACAAATTCATTCGGGGCTTAGTCAGTCTGGTTTATTGCCATATATCAACAACATGTTTGTCAATCTTTACAAGTCGGGTGATGCACAAACAACCCTTAATGGCGTAACAGGTTCGACGGGCCTTCAGGGAAATACGTCTAATTTTGTCGCACAGAGAACTCCTGTAAGTCCAGGCGATGTTGTGGAATGTATTAATATTTCAAAAACAAAAGCAAGTGGATTTAACACCTATAATGGTTTGAAATCATGTATAATTCCCTATACATCATTACCACCAAATCAACAGGCTTACTTTTATATATGGTATGCCAATAATAACCCAACCAAAAATGTGGCGTCTATCCCATTTACTTACAATAGTCCTCAAAACCCTACACAAGTTACTGGCTTGTCAATCACGCCGGATGAATCTTTGCAACAAATTGTTATTTCATTTACGGGTTCTGATAAAATTGACAGTGGCGATCCATCATCAACGGCATCTATAAATTACCAAATTTCATATTATCCTATTGAAGGTTCTAATACATTCAGATATACTGGTACAAAAAATGCCGGCGCCGTAACCACCGATAGCCAGCTCATCACATCAGCGACACCTTTAGGCTCTCAATCTAGAACAGAAACAATAAACATTTATCCAGATACAGCCTACTATGTGACTGTGAATGCATCAAATACAAATAATGTAGGATCCTCTACTGGAACAACCGGGACAAGTATGACAAATATACTACTACAAAAAACTAGTGGACCAACAGGACCAGTGTCTCAAACAAGTAGTTTGGATCCTTTCGTTTCTTTGAATGTCTTGTCTGCAAAGCCCGTATTTGGTGGTTTAGCCGTCACAAATTTATTAAAAACAAAAACAAACACGAACACGCTTCCATCGTTAACAAAATCTTTTAATATCCACAACTCATATGACAAAAGAGGGTATACTGGTCCAAACCCACTTGTCAATTTTACAACAAATCTATCGGGACCTGTTGGTAGTATCGGCCCATCTGCGCCGATTTATGGATTTTCTGGAACTTATAGTTATCCAAGTAGTTCTAATCCATCCCAGCAAGGTGGTATCAACTTGTACTTTACATCTCCCGTCGATATAAATGAAGGTGACACGAATGGAAAAGACAAGTATTATTTAAAAACGAATGCAACCGTGTCTATTGCAGATGCATCAAACATTGTGGCTAGTTCAAACCAGTACACATTGTGTGTCACGGGGGCGTATTCAAGTGGCAACGGTGACCCGGCATCGGCTGCCACCACGTTTTATTATGACGGCGAAATAAGCACGTCGCCTAGTATTCTAAATACACCATTAATTTCTATTAATAATTATACAACTACTCCTATATCTGGTATAAATGTGATAACTGGTATCTCTTTTAACGTTGGTGTAACAGGTGTAACAGGCATCGGTAAGTATTTTTATAATAACGGTAACAATGGTGTTATATCATACGCACCGACTGGTCCATCAGGTGTCACATTTACGCCATCCAAAGAAACGGATTTGTCAAAGCTGACGTCTGGCACTGGTGCAAATGGATTTAATACACCGATATCGTTTCAAAATACGGTGACGCTGACTGGTATAAATTCTTATTATGCAGGTCCTGTTGGTGTATCTGTCACGCCTTATAATTTGAACAATGCTGGTGGAAGCCCTGCCTCATCAAATACGGTTAAACTTATTTTTGATCCAGTAAGTGTTACCAATAAAAGTGCTTTTAGAGTTTGTTCTGTAAATGCAGGCAACGAGGCAGTTAGTTATAACTCCGTATCGAGCAGTGGATCTAGAAACGATGTATTGTCAAATGTTGCAAACTTTCCAATATATGTTGATTCTGTAACACTAAATCAAACAGATCTGTCTTCTTCGTATAAAAATGAAGCATTGTACACAAATGGCGTGTATGTATCAAGTGGTCCTAGATTTATAGATTACGGAGAATTTTCAAACAATTCAGGTTTAAATTATTCTGGGATTAACGCAACTGTTACTGTTAGATACATAACCTATAAATTTCCAATTTTGAAAAGTGTAGGCCCATTTAATACAATAACTTTTACATTATCAGGACTAACTAATACTAATAAAAGTGGTAATTCCATTTATCACGGAACAACTGACCAAATGCCTCGACTATTATTTTTTTACAGATTTGAAGATTCTACAAATGATACCACTAAAAAAAACTGGGGAAGCGGTGGGCAAATATCAACGCCATGGATTGATGGAAATTTTGTCGCTTCAAGTTCAAAAGCACCAAGTGGCGCATCCGCTCCCACTTCTGCTAATGCAAATAATGTGTATTTTACACCATGTGGTGGTGTCGTAAATGAAGCACCAAATATTTTAGTTGTAAAATTACCTTATACGATCAATTCAACTGGAGACACTCAAAGTGACAATATGTCATTATATTGCAGAGTAGGACTATCAACTTCACATTCAACATCTTTTAATGATATTACATACACATTATCGACTAGTTAATCATAACTTTTTTGTCACATATTTTTCACAAAAAGTGGTTTTATTTTTATTTAAAACATCCTTTAAATAAAATGAGTATTGCTAGTAACAAACAAGATTTTCTTTATAAAAAAAATTTGGGCGTGGTTAATTCACAAGGTCCAGCTATTTCTTACCAAAGTGAAACAGCCGGAAATGCTCGTCCTCGTATCATCTCAAATTTACAATTATTTTCACAACCCATTCCACAAAATGCGCCGACAGATTTGGGTGCTGCAATGTTTGTAAACCTGGACGGAACAATATTGGGTTTTACCGATTTTTCGGGTCTTGCTCTTGGACGTATTCGGACATCTGTTACATATCCATATATACAGTATGTAGATAAACTTAAATTATCACCTGCAAGTAAATATGCATATTACTTTAATAATCCGGGTGTTTCTACAAATATAAATTTATTAAGTAATGCTATTCCCTATAACTACAATCCATCTAATACAACTTGGGCATATACAGTCACATCGACCAATTATCCAGGAGGAAATGTTGATCCTTCTTTATATATAGTTGATACAGATGCAGGTTATTTATACTTTGTAAATACAACCGATTGGACTCCGTATGGTACGCCGTATATTTCATTTTACCGCTACAACGGCACGATAGGCATTCCCACAAATATTGGCAACTTTGCCGGCGCCTACGGCCAAGGCAGTGGCGCCATCGCGTATGGTAACTATGCCGGAGCCTACAGCCAAGGCACAAACTCGATCGCAATCGGCGCATTTGCTGGCCCAACTGGCATGTCGGCCAATAGCATTGTCTTGAACGCATCGGGGACGGGCTTGGCAGGCACAGGGCCCACCGGCGGCTTTTATGTTGCGCCTGTCGCGTCGTATTCGGGCTCAACGGGGCCGTTTATGCTACTGGCTTACGGCGCAGATAAACAAATTGTGTGTGTTACCGGCGCGGCGCTTACGGCAATGAACATTTCTAGCAGTAGCAGTCCAGGTGGCGTTATTACGGGTGCAACGGGGTCGTTCACGTCCTTGAGTGCCACCACTATCTCCACAAGTAGCATTACGGGTACCACGGGGTCATTCACGTCCTTGAGCGCAACCACCATTGCCACAAGTAGCATTACGGGTACCACGGGGTCATTCACGTCCTTGAGCGCAACCACCATTGCCACAAGTAGCATTACGGGTACCACGGGGTCATTCACGTCCTTGAGCGCAATAAGTATTACAAGTAATACAGGTTCTTTCATAAATGTTGTTTCTTCAAAAATTGGTACAAATGCTGGGTCTACAAATCAAAGAACTAATGCAATTGCATTTGGTAATTCAGCCGGTTCATTTAACCAAGGCACAAACTCGATCGCCATCGGCGCGTTTGCCGGTCCAACAGGACTCACAGCCAACAGCATTGTCTTGAACGCATCGGGGACGGGCTTGGCAGGCACGGGACCCACCGGCGGTTTTTATGTTGCACCGATCGCAACACAAGCAAACAGTACAAGCACTTTTTTTAATTTGTTAATGTATGGAAGCGACAATCAGGTTGTTCAAAGTAACAATTTAAAAATGGATGCAAGTGGAAGTATTACTACTAGTGGAAATATTGGCATCGGCGCAAGTTCGTCTTCTTATAAACTAAATGTGGAAGGAGATCTTTACACAGGTATTTTTTTAAGAATTTGTAATAACACAACGAATACCTGGGCGACACAAGCAGTATTTAATAACACACGTTATATAAAAGTAGAAGGAGGAGCAGAATACACAAATTATTTTCAAGTTGGTGCCGGTGGCGTGTCAATTGGAAATGATTATAATCCGCCTACATATGATAAGGGGGGGTCATATGGATTAATTGTACAAAAATTTGTCGGTATCGGCACACCAACACCTCTTTACCAACTAGATGTTAATGGCGACGCTCGTATAACTGGGGCGATTATAGCTGGGACGATTACAGCTGGGATGATTACAACAACAGGCTTGACTATTAACAAAAGTTCATCAAGTCATGCGAGTTTAGCAAATTACGAATTGGTCTTAGGGGACAACAGCGGAGCAAACGACTACAGTGCTAAGATATTAATCCGTGGAACATCAGGAAACGCAGCCACATGTCCATCTATTGATTTTACTTCGGATAATACCATTACCGTAGTTCAGGGAAGTATAGCCCTATATAACGATGGAAACGCAGGAGGCATTTTTGCGTTTTTGGTTAAAGCAAGAGGTTCAGGGTTGAACGGTACGATGCAAAATGTGATGGAAATACGAGCCACAAGTGCGACTGTCGGACGTCTGACATTTCCAACGACCTTCTATGTGGATATTGTCGTATCAGGACAGTTAGTAGGAGGGTTTGCTCATTCTTCTAGCGATGTTCCGTTAAAAATCATAACAGGGTATAGTCTGTCAGGTAGTTATTGGTACTATACTGGAGGGGCGACATGGACGACGACATGGACGACGACAAGCACACAAAATATGAGTATCTTGGCGTATGGAACTATATCGGCAAATAGTGGGTTCACGTTAGCCTCTGATATCCGCATCAAGAAAGATATACAACCAGCAGAACAGGGAGCGTTAAAAGTGATTGACAGCATACCCATTAAATCGTATGACTTGATTGATAATTATCGTGATGGTGGGCGAACCAGTTTTAACATCATCGCTCAAGAACTTATAGAAGTGTTCCCAGAAGCGATAAGCAAAGGCGTATCATACATTCCGAGTATCTATTCAAAATGTCAGTGGATAACTGTGAATGCCGATGAGATAGAAATTCACATTAACAAACCGCATGACTTGGTCGTTGGCGACGAGATAGAAATTCTATTAGAAGACTCAAGCATCAAAGAATGCGATGTGACGGCTATTATAAATGAAACAACATTCAGGGTCAAGAAGTGGGACGATTTCAAAATGGAAATAACCGATGAGTGTTTTATCTATGGTAAAAAAGTCAAGGATTTCTTACGTGTTGACAAGACAAAAGTATCGATGTTGGCTTTAGCAGGCACGAAAGAATTACATCAGATTGTTAAACTCCAACAAGCCCAGATACAAGATCAACAAAAACAAATTATTGATATAAGAAAAGAATTAGATGATTTAAAATTATTAGTAAATAGTCTAATAAATAAACCATTATAAATACAGCATGTTGACTCGCTATTTATACCTTTTTTATAAAAATGTTATTTTTAGTGACTGATTTTATGGTTAAAATATATAATATTGAAATTATATGTAGCACTTCCTTTTTATATTTGAAGCACAATTGTGGATCCAACTAGTTAATTTAAACGTTACGTTTTTGGTACGGCTTTTTGTGAAAAAGCCGTATTATTTAAATAAAAACATTTTTAATAAAAGATGTCAACTATTCCAATTATTTCAAACAATTATAATGTACCAATTAATGGTTTCAAGTTTGATTATGTTTTTCAAATGCAATTGGGCATTTCTGCAACATTTACGGTTTTCTTAACCTACAATGGCACACAAATGTACTCTAAACAAATCACAATGTCTGGTAATGATTATAAAAACTGGGGAAACGATGATGACTATGTACAAAAATTTGTTGCAAGGCAATTGGGGTTTACCATTTCAACTGAACCTGTTGTATTACAAACGGGATCAACCGGTTCCGATGCATCCTTGTCTGTAACGGGATCAACCGGTTCCGATGCATTCTTGTCTGTAACGGGATCGACCGGTTCCGATGCATCCTTGTCTGTAACGGGATCAACCGGTTCCGATGCATCCTTGTCTGTAACGGGATCAACCGGTTCCGGTTCCATCTATCAATAACGCATTTTTCAATTTTTAAACCGTCGATGTGCCATTTACGGGCCTCGGCTTTTTTGCGTGCAATAAAAAGGTTTTGGATGCGTTAGAGTACCCGTATTTCACGAACATTTTATCGGATGAAGTATCGTTTTGCAAGTCGATCGTGGAGAAGGGATTTAAGGTGATGTTGTGCAAGGAGTTGCGGGTGGGGCGAAGCATGACCGTCCTCCTCTAGAGCGGGGTCCCGTAGCACTTTTTAAAAAAAAGTGCCCAAAAAGCCTTTACACTTTTTAAAAAATTTAATTGAGTTTTCGATTAAATTTAAATACCGAGCTTCTCCGGCAAAACTCCTCATTAAACTCCGTCGCGCGGGGACGGGACCCCGCTCTTTTTGCCAAAAGCGCTCCGGATAGCCAGCTCGTTTTTATACTCCGTGTTATGGTCCGGATGGTCAAAGTAGGTGATCTGTACAAAGCAATCGATCGCCTTCATTTCCTTATTACTCAACACCGATTTGCGCGAATAGTCCTCGTCGTCCACATTCTCCTTCTCGTATTTGACGTCGGATAAAATATTTTCGTACAAAATTTTGCTTACATCCTTGATGGGTTTGCTGACCTTTTCTGTAAATGCCCGTGCCTCATGGTCCTCTTTGAGGTTGCCT
>Ga0214919_10011127_pt1 | contig 11255 bp, 9 predicted proteins | sample LL1503_MetaG_FD_177994 | JGI IMG/M metagenome (GOLD analysis project Ga0214919, IMG submission 177994) | Freshwater microbial communities from Lake Lanier, Atlanta, Georgia, United States - LL-1503 | ecosystem: Environmental > Aquatic > Freshwater > Lake | place: USA: Georgia | collected 2015-03-15
GTGGATTGGCGTTGAAGTCGGCGCAGGAAGGTCCGCCACAGCATGGCGCATGCTGCGGCTGGACGATGTGTGGCTGTATGCAGGTGCACGCCGCTCACTGACGGCGCTGGTTGCCAGGGACAAGCGGCTACTGCGGCTGGAACTCGGCTTGCCCAAGACCGTGACGACCTGGCGGCTTGCATCGCGCGACGCAAAGAAGTTGGCGGCTTGGCTTGGCGGCTGAGGCTGCGCCGTGCGTAGCCATTGAATTTCACTAACCTGAACCGGAGCAATTGGCATGAACTTTGAAAATATCAAGGTGCGGATAGAGGCGCAGCGGGTCGGCGTCGTGACGCTTGATCGGCCCAAACAACTCAACGCGCTCAACGACCAGTTGATGGACGAGCTTGGCGCTGCCGTAGCCGCATTTGACGCCGATCCGAGCATCGGATGCATCATCATCACCGGCAGCGAAAAAGCGTTTGCTGCCGGAGCCGACATAGGTGCCATGGCCAGCTTCAACTTCGCCGACGTGTACAAGGGCGACTACATCACGCGCAACTGGGAGCATATTCGCAGGGTCCGCAAGCCGGTCATCGCGGCCGTCAGCGGCTTTGCGCTGGGCGGTGGCTGCGAGTTGGCGATGATGTGCGACTTCATCATTGCGGCCGACAACGCGCGCTTCGGCCAGCCAGAGATCAAGCTCGGCATCATTCCCGGCGCGGGCGGAACCCAGCGCCTTCCGCGTGCCGTGGGCAAGGCCAAGGCGATGGACATGGTGCTGACGGGCCGGATGATGGACGCCGCCGAGGCCGAGCGCGCCGGGCTGGTGAGCCGCGTGGTCGCGCTCGACAAGTTGATGGAAGAGGCTTTGGGCGCGGCGCTGGTGATCAGCGGCTTTTCGCAAATCGCGGTGATGGCGGCCAAGGAGTCGGTCAACCGGGCTTTTGAGGGCAGCCTGAACGAGGGCGTCCAGTTCGAGCGTCGCTTGTTCCACGCGCTGTTTGCCACATCCGACCAGAAGGAGGGAATGGATGCCTTTGTTGGCAAGCGCAAGGCGTCATTTACCCACCGATAGGAAGCGGCGGTAGGCAGTGCTAACCCGCCACGCGGCTGCGCGGCCTTGGCTATAATGGAAGGCTCCGAGGCTGTTTGGCCATCGGAGCGTGCAGGAAGGCGCTTTAGCTCAGTCGGTTAGAGCGATGGAATCATAATCCACAGGTCCGCGGTTCGAATCCGTGAAGCGCCACCAATTAACCCATTGATTCATATAGAATAATTTCTATTTCTTGAATGGGAGACTCCCTTTTTAATGCCGGCCTTCTTGTCGGCGTAGCCACTTGTACCCGGATTTGTACGCTGCAAGCATCAGGGCCCATTCACCCCGTAGCGGCGCCACGGTCAGGAGCGGAACCTGGCGTGACGGTGCTCAGTACCCCTCGAAGCAGCGCTCCATCGCCTGTTCTACCGCCGGAATATCGTCAAGTTGCAAACACATTGGAGGCACCATGCGCAGAATGTTCTTGCTAGCGCCTGACTTACTTACCACCAGCCCATGCTCTCGCGTCCGCTCAAAGATCTCGGCGGTCTCCTGCGTCGCTGGCGCCTTTGTTTGGCGGTTGCTGACCAATTCGATGGCCTGCATGAGCCCTCGCCCCCGGACTTCGCCAATGATTTCGTGACGTGCCTGCAGGCGCTCAAGCATTTGATGTAGCGCGTTTCCGACGACTTTTGCGTTGTCTTGCAGACCCTCATCGTCGATAACTTGCAGCACTGCACGCCCTGCCGCGCAGGCCATCGGACTGGCTCCATAAGTATGAAAAAGAAATTTGCCTTGCAAGCTGTCGGCCACTTGGCGTTGCGCCACGACTGCCCCCAGAGGAAAGCCATTGCCTATGCCTTTGGCCATCACGACGATCTCCGGCATTACATCATGCGCCTCGAACGCCCAAAACGTGTCGCCGGTTCGACCAAATCCGGATTGCACCTCGTCAACCACCAGCACGCCACCAGCTCCACGCACGATGTCCGCCGCAGCCTTGAGGTACGCTGGCGGCAGTTCGACGATGCCCCCATAGCCCTGTATCGGCTCCACCAGCAAACCGGCGAGGCGCCCGGGCGTAGCGTACTGGATCGTATGGGTGATCTCATCTACGTAGGATTGCGTGTCGGCTCCGAAGATACCGCGGTAGGGATCCGGGTTGGCAATGTGGTGGATGCCTGGCAATAGAGGAACAGCGTGTCGAAATGCGCTGATTCCAGTGAGCGATTGGGCGCCTAAGGTTGCACCGTGGTAGGCGTTACGCAACGCCAGCATATCGGTGTTGCGAGTGTAGGACTGGGCCATCACCAAGGCCAGGTCGATGGCCTCCGCGCCACTGCTGGTGAAATGCACCACCCAGTCAGGACCCTTGGGCATGCGTGCCACCAACTCCTGTGCATAGTGGGCCGGCACGGGATGCGAGAACATGGTTGTGCAGTGCTGCAGTTGGGAGATTTGCGCCTGCACGGCGGCATTCACAACCGGGTGGGCGTGGCCCACTGAAATGCAAACATTCATGCCGAGCAGATCGATGTACCTTTTACCGGTTTCGTCCCAAAGATACTGGCGCTCGCCGCGCTTGAAAATAAGCGGGTCCTTGTAGGGCGTGAAGGATTTTTGCGAGGCGGCGTAAAAGCGATCTCGGCGTCCGAGGATGGAATTTCTAGACCAGTCGAGGTCACTCATGGAGTCGGCTCCTGGTGAGTTGTGGGCGCTGCTAGAGACGGCGCGCGCCATTTCCAGCAGCCGTCTTGGCGCAATTAGCCAACTTCGCCGCCAAGCGAAAGGTGGCGCCACGACAAAGCAAGCACACCCATGACGACGATGGCGACGATGAACGATGATGCCGCCCCTAGACCAATCTGGAAGGCCTGCATCTGGTTGGCGATCAGTGGCGCGATCATCACACTGGACGCGTCACCCATCAGCATTGGCACGAAGAACATGCCCATCAGCGGCACGAAGGTTAGAACGGCGGCCGATGCCACTCCGGGCAGGGTCTGCGCCAGCGTGATGTGCCGAAATGCCCGCAACGGCGATGCGCCGAGATCAGCGGCCGCATCGACCAGCGCCCAGTCCATTTTCTCCAGGGAGGCGTAGATGGTGATAACCGCGAACGGCAACGAAAAATAGACCATCACCAGCACCACCGCAAAAGGACTGTAGATTAAATACGGTAGTGGTGCGTCGATCAGCCCAAGCGCTTTGAGCCCCTTGTTGATGATTCCCGAGTCCCCCAGCAGAGCCATCCAGGCGTAGGCCCGAAGCAGGCCGCTCGTCCAGAACGAAAGGATCACCGCACCCAACAACACTTTCTGCCAGGCCCTGGTGTAGCGAACGATGAAGTAAGCCAGTGGATACGCGGCGACCAGAGTGATGACGGTAATGAGCACCGCTGACCATAGGGTACGCAGCAAGACTCGAGGGTAGGTCGAGCTTTCGAAGAAGGCGCGGTAATTGGCCAGTGTCCATTCCGTGACGATTTCGTAGTCCTTGGTCGTCCAGAAACTGTAGACGAACATGATCCCCATCGGAACGATGAACAGCACCACCTGCACGAACAGCATTGGCCCTAGCCCCCAAAGCAGTGCGCGATCAGATTTGCTAGGGGTGTCCACGCTGGGCACTGCTTTGGGACACAGGATCAAGCAGCCAGGACTTCGTTCCAAGCGGCAGCGTACTCATCCTGGTTTACCGGCGCCTCGATCAGCCGCATCTTCAATGCCACCTCGGGCTGGTCCATCAGGTTGGCCTTGACCATATCGGCCATGCCCTGTTGCTTGAGCAGTTCGACGCCGCCGCGGTTGGCGGCGCCGCGCTGCAGGCGTTTGAAATTCATCGCGACATACTCGGGGCTGTGAATATGATTGATCCACGCGAGGGCCGCCTCCCGGTTGGGCGATCCCTTGACCAGCATGTCCCCATCGATCCACCCATAGTAGCCTTCCTTCGGGCTGGACCACCCCATGGGCGGCCCGCCCGCGGACTGGATTGTCAGGGCGCGCCCAGCCGAGGACAAACCGATCCACACCGTTTCTTCAACGTAAAGACGCATCTGCTCGTTCCATCCCTTGCTGATGGTGGGCGCATTGCGCTTGATGCGAATCAGTATGTCTTTCGCCTTATCGAGCTGCGCCTTGTTCATCCGGAACGGGTCGGCATAACCGAGCAGCATGGATGCAACTGGCCACATGTACTCATGCTGATCCGAAAATGAGATGCGGCCCTTGTACTTGGGATCCAGCAGAGCCTCGTAGGAGGTGGGTGGCGTGGAAATCTTGTTCTTGTTGTACACGAGGATCGTGGGATTCCAGCCCCATGGAACGATGAGCGACTTGCCACCCGCAGCCTGGAGTGCAGGAATCTTCTTGAACTCCGGGTACATATATTTTGCGACGTTCGGGATACTGTCAAGGTCGATCGGTTCAATCAACCCCTCCTGCATGTACCGGACCGGCCATAGGCCATCGGCCTCGAAGAGATCGTACTGGGATGCACCGGACAGCTTCAGCTTTGCAAAGGTCTCGGCGTTGCCACTCATTCCAATGTGACTGACGCGCACACCCGAAGCGTCAAAAAAGCTCTTGATGCCTTGTGGTTCGACATGACCGCCCCAGGCGAGCCAGTTCACTGTTCCAGCGGCCGCCGCCGGTCTTGGAAATGTCGCGAGGGCGGCCGTTCCGATTCCAGCCAAAGCAGTGTGTTTCAGAAAATCACGTCGGTCAAATTGCAAGCTCATATCAGTCTCCTAGGTGGTTGGGGTTAAAGATTGGTTGATGGGTCGGGCGGCGAAACCGCATTCTCAGTGAATACCCTCGCATCAGCGCTGGACCACCAAATTGACACGCGCTGTTGCTCAGCGACTGAAAGGCTGCTCGCGCCTTCATCGACACTGTTAAGCCTGAACACGAGGACATCCTGACCGTTGTCTAGGCGCACGGTGCAGTGAGTGACAAATCCGAGTGGCGTGACTTTCACAAGAGTGCCGGAAAGAGTGCGCTGCGGCGTGCCATCACCACTTGGGGCAATGCGGATGTGCTCGGGACGAACGAGTAAAGAAACCTGGATGCCGCTCGCTTGCAAATTCGTTGCCTGCGCGGGCATGCGCTCCAGGCCCGGCAGGTCTACCCACCCGGCCTCGCCCGGCGCAACAGTACCCTGAAAGATGTTGACCGAGCCAATGAATTCCATCACGCCACGGCTGGCTGGCTCGCTGTAGATTTCGGCCGGTGTGCCGACCTGAAGCAGCCGCCCGTGCGCCATCACTGCGATGCGATCGGACATCGCCAAGGCCTCTTCCTGGTCGTGCGTGACGTAGATGAAGGTGATGCCAACCTGGCGCTGAAGCCGCGTAAGTTCAGTTTGCATCTGCTTTCGCAACTTCAGGTCGAGCGCACCAAGGGGTTCGTCAAGAAGCAGCACGGAAGGGCGGTTCACCAACGCCCGGGCCAGCGCGACGCGTTGCCTCTGGCCGCCGCTCAATTGAGATGGTCGCCGATCGCCGTAGCCTTCCAGCGAGACCAGACGCAGCATCTCGGTCACGGCGGTGCGGCGCAGGTCCATCGACATATTCTTCATGCGCAAGCCGAATCCGACGTTCTCGGCCACGGTCATGTGCGGAAAAAGCGCATAGCTCTGGAACACCGTATTGACCGGACGCCGGTACGGCGGCACCCCTTGCACCTCTTGTCCGTCGATGCGTACCGCGCCCGCGGAGGCAGTCTCGAACCCGCCAATCAGGTTCAATGTTGTTGTCTTGCCGCAGCCGCTGGGGCCAAGCAAAGAGAAAAACTCTCCCTTGTGGATGATCAGGTCCATGTGGTGCAGAGCCACGGTCGAGCCGAACCGCTTGGACACACCGCACAGTTCCACAGCAGGGGTGACATTGCCCGTCATGCGCGCCCCCGCCCCGCGGCTTGTGCGTTCGCTCCGCGCTCGCGCACCCAAGCGCCCAACAGCAGGAGAGCGAAGGATCCGGCCAACAGCACGCTGGCCAGCGCATTGACGCGGGGTGCGATGCCGTCTTTGAGCAAACTCCACATGTACATCGTCAGCGTGCCTTTCTGGCCCGACACAAAGTAGGTAATCATGAATTCATCCATCGAAAGTGTGAACACCAACAGTGCCGCTCCGACTACGCCCGGCAGAATGAGCGGAAACGTGACGTGCAAAAAAGTTCGCACCGGGTTGGCACCCAGGTCGCTTGCAGCAAGCTCCAAAGTGCGATCGAACCCGTACAGTCGAGCCGACACGATCAGCACCGCGAAGGGCAGGGTGAATACAACGTGCCCCAGGATGATGGTCAAGCGTGACAGCGGCAGCTTAAGGTAGGTGAACAGCAGCAGCAGTGCCACGCCCATCAGAAAATGCGGAATGACCATGGGCAACAGCACGAGAAGCCGCGTGCTCCTCTTGAGGCGAAAGGTGCAGCGCACCAGCGGGAATGCGGCCAACGTTCCTAACACCGTGGAAATCACGGTTGTGAACGCCGCAATAAACAAGCTGTTGGCCAGCGCCTCGTGAAGCACGAAGTCATAGGCGAGTTCCTGATACCACTTGAGTGTGAAGCCCCGAAACGGCAACGACGGAATGATGTAATCGTTAAACGAGAATAGCACCAGGAAAGCGATGGGAAGATAAAGAAACCCGAAGCCGATTGCACCATAGGCAACGAACAGACGTCGGCCAGAAACTGCAAAGGAGGGTTGAACGCGCGACACTTTGGACCAGCAGGGTAATAAATGCTTAGGCCATCTGCTCGGCGGCTGTCGGAGCGCGGCGAGCCGATTTACGGGTGTTCGTCCGTCGTTCCACGCGCAAGGGCGACGAGACCGGCGCACCGAGTTGCCGCTCAATGCCGGCAGTGGTGGAAAGCAGACCGGCAGCGATGCGTTGCAGATGCGCAGGCGTGAGTCGTTCAAGCGGAAGCGCAATGGAAATTGCAGCTATGGCACGACCCTCTACGCCCCGAATCGCCACTGCGATCCCAGCCACGTCAGTTCGCCACGTCCCACAACATACCGCGTAGCCGACCTTGCGGACCCGGTTCAACTCGATGAGCAAATCATGCGGGTTATCTATCGTCTCAGGAGTGACCTTCGGCAACCGCTTCGGTAACCGCGCGAGCACCTCCGCATCACTCAGCGCAGCCAAGAGAGCCACGCCACCGGACAAGCAATGCGCCGGATTTCGCTCACCAACGTGGTTGTGCACGCGCACCGCCTGCGGGCTCTCCGCAATCTGAATGCACACCATGTGCATACCGTCCAGCAAACCAAGCGACGCGCCCTCATCCACCGTGCGCACAAGTTCCGCCATATACGGCTCGGCGATGCGGCCTATCTCGACAAAGGTCGCCTTGCAACCAATTTCCCACGCTTTGACGCCAACCGTGTAGCGCCGGTCGAGTTGCTTGTGCAGATAGCCGCGGTCGACCAGCGATCCCAGCAGTTGATGCACGCTCGATTTGGCCTTGCCAACAGACTGGGAAATCTCCGCCAGTCCGAGGCCGCGAGGCGCTGCGGCCACGCACTCCAGGACATCAAGTCCACTGTTAATTCCAGATCGGCTAGGGTTCTGCATAGCCGATTTAGTGTTAGTCATTACCGAATACTAAAAAATTTGAAGAGGGCTGTCAATCGTTTTGTCCAAGAAGATTTGTACGGCAAAACCGAACTTAAGTAAGGTATTGACGAATCCTAAATGATTTGCTAGCCTTGCGCCGGGATGCCCCTGTGGGCGTTGAGAGGATTCTGATGCGAACAATGATGCCCGAGCTTGGACGTGACGCCGCCGAGGTACTCGCTGAGATGCGATCATTCAAGAACAAAGATTGCGACTGGCCACATGGGCGCGCGCCGTTGTTCGTGTTCCGGGTCAATGATGAGTTGTACGAGTTTGGCCGCGCGGCTTTCTTCGAGTTCTTTAGCGAGAACGCGCTTGGTGGCGCGCGAGCGTTTCCCAGTGTCAAGCGCATGGAGGACGAAGTTGTTGAGATGGCGCTCGGCCTCTTCAATGGACCCGAGCAGGCCAAGGGCTTTATGTCCACCGGCGGCACTGAAAGCATCATCCAGGCAGTCCAGACCTGCCGAGGTTGGAGCCGTGCGCAGCGTGCCGACGAGCGCCATCGTGGCAACCTGGTGTTGTCCGAGACGGCGCACCCCGCATTCAACAAGAGCGCCAAACTGATGGATTTGGAAGTACGACGAGTGCCGGTACTCCCTGATTTAACGATGGATGTTGCCGGCATTGAAACGGCGATTGACGCGGACACGATCATGATCGTCGGCTCAGCACCGAACTTCAGCTTCGGCAGCATCGACCCCATCACGGAACTGAGCGCTATCGCGATGCGACGGGGTGTATGGTTGCACGTTGACGCCTGTGTAGGAGGTTACCTAGCACCGTTTGCGCGGCAGATAGGACGGGACATACCCGACTTTGATTTTTCGGTGCCCGGCGTGGTTTCAATTTCAGCCGACTTGCACAAGTTCGGTTTCTGTCCTAAGCCGGCTTCGACGGTGTTCTATCGGGATCCTGACAAGGCACAGCACCACCACTTCGACTTCAATGAATGGCCAAACGGGCGCTTCTTCACCAGTACGCTTGTGGGCACGCGGCCTGCTGGCGGTATCGCCGCAGCGTGGGCTACGTTTCAACATCTGGGGGTTCACGGCTACCGTCAGATCGCACGCGATTTGATGGACTTCATTGATGCCTACAAGCGCGGCATTGAGGGCATGGCGGGACTGAAAGTGCTCGGCCACCCGGACCTGTCCATCGTCGCTTATGGTTCTGATGAATTCGACATTTTCCGAGTCGCCGAACTGATGGCCGGTCAGGGTTGGTTGCCAGGCTTGCTGCAGAATCCCAAGGGTATCCATCGCATGATGTCGATGATCCATGCTCCGTCGCTGAACGAATATCTTGACTCGCTGAGAACGGCTGTGGACACCGTGCGCGCGCAAGGCGCAGGGACCGTTTCTGGCATCAAGGCCAGCTACTGACGAACCATCCGATTCAAAATAGCTAAACAGGCGACGCGGTTGGCGGCGTGTCGGCCAACCGGCACAAGTCCGGCTTCAGCGCGGCCAACGCGGGTCGCCACGACTGCCAGCTTACCGCTGGCGAACCGGGCAACACCTCGCCTGACTGTCGACGACGACTGTTTCCAGTTCCAAAGTGTCGCCGCCGCCAGAAAAACGGCACGTCACAGGGCACTGGACATTGAAATTGAGTTCAACTGTGCGGCGTTATGCAAACGTTCACCGGTGTCAGCTTCCGGGTATGTTGACGCCCACGCCAAATTGACCCAGCCTGCCGATTTCCTGTGACCCAGCGCCATGACCTTGAACGCGTTACTGGGCCCGGGATAACAGCCGCCAATGGTGGGTCAGTCAAGAGTCGGCGCCTGGGTCAAATCTGCGTTGGTGCCAACACATGGCGCCAGCGCCATCTAACGATTAGATCGAATGCCAGTCACTGACGGGCGTTACCATATGGGCGCCAGAAAAACCCGAGACCACCCGTAAACCACAATGGCTCAGACATGTCGACAGACCTAAACGATTTTTTGCACTGGCTGTGCGCGCAGAATCTGGATTCTTCGCCTGCGGTGGAACGCAAAGCCAGGTGGCTATTAATGGATACTCTGGGGTGCGTGATTGCCGGGCGTCTGGCCCCACCGGTGCACCGATTTGAATCGCTGCTCGGCAGGTCGGACGCCGGGCCGTTCCAGTTCCTTGGGGGGCCTGGCCTATCGAATTCAGGAGCCGCGTGGATGCTCGCCATGGCCGCTTGCTGGGACGAGGCATGCGAGGGGCATGCGGGGGCTCATGGGCGCCCCGGAGTCGCGACCTTTGCCGCGCTGCTGTCGCTAAGTCCCAACCTCACGCTAGGAAGGTTCCTGCGCGCCTTCGTCATAGGTTATGAAGTGAGCGCCCGGACTGGTGCCACATTGCGTATCAAGCCGGGGATGCATGTCGACGGCAATTGGCCCGCACTCGGCGCCGCTGCTGCAGTGGCCCATGCGCTTGGTTTGGATGCGGCCGGGGTCGCGCAGGCAGTGCACATCGCAGCCTGCCAACTTCCAATGAGTCTGTACCTGCCCATTCGATCGGGTGACACCGCTCGTAACACGTATCTAGGCCACGCCGCGGCCCTGGGTCAAAGTGCCGCTTTTTCTGCGGCAAGCGGAATCTGCGCGCCCAAACTATCCATTGACGAGTACGCACGAGTTGGGCTTGGCTGGCAGGAGTCCGCCAAATTCGATCTAGCACATCAATTTCACATTCTTGACGCGTATCTAAAACCTTATGCAGCCGTGCGCCACGTTCATTACGGCGCACTTGCCGCTTGGCAGATGAAGTCCGACCTAGACTTGGAACAGGTCACCGCGATATCGCTTCAAATCTACGAAGAAGCCACAATCTACTGTTCAAATCGCGCACCGAAAACGCCCTTGCAAGCGCAGTTTTCTTTAAGTTTCGGTGTTGCAGCTATGCTGAGGTGGGGTTGTCTTGATCCCCTTATCTACCGTGAACCGCAATTCCACGACCCATTGATGCGCCGCCTAGAGCAACTGGTAGACGTAAGTTTAGACCAGGGTCTAACGCAGACTCAGACGCGTGGTGCGACGCTGACTATTACAACAAAGGCGCGCACTGTTCAAAGGCAGGTGACTGCGGTTTACGGTGATGCGTCTATGCCGTTCACTCAAGAGGCACTGACCGAAAAGTTTGCGACCTATTGCGCGAGCACCTTGTCGCAGTCCCAGGCTACTTCTATGGCGAATCGAATTTTGACCTTACCTGAAACTGAGAGTTTCAACAAAATCTGGCCAACGCTTGCATGATTGAGCCTGTCTAACAGACAATGCCCCGACCTTTAGAATTCACCGCAGCACCGAAAAATTCCTGAGTCGATCGGAAGTTTTCCCGTTCGGCTGGCGGATCGTACTCGTGGAGTACGACCGCCTCACCCCATACACAAGAGTTTCGAGAGCCTCCTTATGTTGCCAACAGCCACCATCGATTCGATTCCAACCCAAAAAAGGCCTGAGGCATTAGTCAACATCGACCGCGCCCGTCAGGTCATGGACCGGCATCGGCTTGACGCAGTCGTAGGATCGGGCTACAAAAATCTCTACTATCTGTCCGGCCATATGCCTGACTCGGTGCTCGGTCATTTTCATGACATTTTGGGCGCTGCGGTCCTTCCTTCACGCGAAGACGTT